>Ga0308019_10002039_pt1 | contig 11768 bp, 12 predicted proteins | sample Neamet284_FD_203135 | JGI IMG/M metagenome (GOLD analysis project Ga0308019, IMG submission 203135) | Marine microbial communities from water near the shore, Antarctic Ocean - #284 | ecosystem: Environmental > Aquatic > Marine > Unclassified | place: Southern Ocean | collected 2014-10-01
GCATGGAATGGAACATTGAATCTCACATTGGATTCGAACGTACTTCAATCACAGTTGGTAGATGCCGATCCGGATTCGACAATCGTAATTTCTTTCATCACAGAACAACTAACAGAAGGAACGGGTGAACTTTCGGCTTCACTAGTTGGCCCTTCTGATTCAGATACAAGTGATAATTCACTTTCGACACAATTCTCTATTGGTCCACCTCCATTACCAGAATTAATTCTTAGTGTTGACAGATTGAATGAACCCCAGCCTGGCTCAACTATTTCATGGAACTTGATTGCCAATAACACGGGGGAGTCCTCATTTAACGGCTTGCTAGTATGTTGGTTCGACAGTGACCAAATCTATTCAGGTAATGTGTCAATTCCTGTTTTAGGTTCGACCAATGTTTCGGTTTCGATGATTTCTAAACCTGGCCAATTGGATTGTACATCCGATGGTGCCAGAACCTCTTCTACGACAAATGCAAGTGATTTGGTATCTATGAGTTCAGCTATTTTCCTAGGTGCTGGCCACAATTCACCGTCTTTACTTGGTGGACCATGGCATACAGGAGATGAAGTGACACTTTCTATGCTACTTCGGAATGAAGGGGATGCAATTGGAAGCGCTAGTATGCGAGTCGAAATCGACGGAGATTTGCAAAACGGTTCAACAACAACATTGGAAGGCGGCAAAGCAGGTGAGGTAAGCCATGATTTCACATTTTCTTCAGCAGGTGATCATTTGGTAAATTGGAGTGTAACCAGTACTGATGGTGCAGTAGATTCCAATCTTTCTGGGAGCATGATTATTCCAGTACTTGCTGCTCAGGTAATCATAATGGATATTGAATCTATTGTAATCGCCGAAGATGGAATTATAATTTCTTGGGCCATCGATTTGTCTGAAGGTCGAGATAGGACAGTTATTCTCGATTTTGGTACTATTACTGACGGCCTCAAAAGTGATTCAATAATGGAGGAGAGAGATTTGATGTCTGGACGAACTTTTGGTTCAATGAATATCGGCTATCAGGATGGGAAGCAAGCCTTTGCTAGCATCTCTACAACTGGCTGGACGATTGGTTTTGGTTCGTTTATAGATGCTGAATACGAGATCCCATCCCACTCAATTACACCTCAGGTGACAGTAAATCCATCTACCCAACCGAAAGTTCCAATCGCAGATTCCCAAGTTACTTTGTACTATACAGTGAGCAATTTGGGTGATGGTTCCACTCCCCAAGGACAAATCGTAATCACCGATGATGATGGAACTATTTTGAATTCGGTTACAAGCCCGTCCATGGATTCTTCTTCCAATGATCTAAACGCTGTAGTAAAATGGCCACAAGGTGACAATGTCAAGATTATTGTAACCTGGCATGTAGCTGGGCAAAGTGTTAGTGACCAAGTCATGGTGATATCTGAACCCGTTGATGGGGATAGCGATGAGTTTACGATTCCTTGGGGTGGCATACTTGGTGGCTTAGTAGTTGGAATGGCATTGATTTTTGTCATAAGAATGAAGAACTCACCAAAGAAAGAAAAGAAAGAGAAGAAAGAAAAGAAAAGCGATACAAAGGCCTCAGTTTCTAAAGATGATAAGATTGAGGTCGCTTGTCCTACATGCGACCGAAGACTGCGTGTTCCTAGTACGTATAGTGGTGGAGTTAGGTGCCCAGAGTGTGAGAATCGATTCGATATTGAAGCCAAAGTAGAGGCGTCGGAAGTAACTCCTGACGAAACGCCTCAAGAAACCACACAAGATGACCTTTGGTCTGCATCTGATAACGATATTCTGGACTGTCCAAAATGTACTCGTAAACTGAAGGTTCCGTTCGACCGCAGACCTGCTAAAGCGCGTTGTCCTGCCTGTGAGACTATTTTTGAAGCAAGGGCGGAATGACATACATTCAATTGTAATGAATCAGGTGGCATCTACAATGGGGACAGGTCACTTTCAAGAATTCGAGGATGAGTATCTGGAAACCTTGTATGATTTCCATGAGAGATTACCGGGCCAAAGAGTTCGTAACGGTGATCTTGCAAAATATCTTGATGTATCTCCAGCATCTGCTACTGAAATGGTCCAGCGCTTGGCCAAAAATGGATTTGTAGATTATGTGCCTTACAAAGGAGTAAGTTTGACCGAGATTGGCCTTGAACATGGTATGATGATGAAAAGGCGACACCGATTAGCAGAGGTATTGTTGACACTCCTTCCTTTCAAAGGGGATATCCATGAGACTGCGTGCAGATTAGAACATGCATTTAATGATGATTTGGAAGTCTGTATTTCTCTTCTCTTAGGAAATCCTACAATTGATCCATCAGGAAGGGATATTCCTCCTGCGAATTCACGAATTGCCGGAAAATTAGACCACAGTACAGATTTATGTATTTTAGACAAGTTACCTGTGGCAAAATCAGGTGAGGTGATAATGATTATGACTACTTCGGATGCTAGGATGGTCTTAGCAGATGTTGGACTGGAAATTGGTAAAATAATCGAGAGAACCTCGAATGGTTTATTTTGTGATGGAGCAGAATTGGTATTCGATAATAAATTAGCAGAAAGAGTGGTTTTGAGGTGTTGATTTGACCAGCGATTTGGAATTATTACGGAGAAGGGAAGCGAAATTCCATGGGATTGATAGCCAATTTCTAACCGAAGGGTTCCGCCTAGTCTTACTATTACCTGGGTTTTCATTACTGTTCTTTTTCGGAGCATGGGCTTACAGTGGGGAAAGTCCAGAGTGGTGGTTAGCCAATATCGAACCATCTGTTAAATTTGATTTCGCCACTTGCTTAACATTAATTGCAACAACAATTCTATTGGGTTTTTGTGCCGGCTTACATTTACACCGTCATCGAGTAAGACTGACCAGAATGGTATTTCGTTCTGAAGTTGCTGCTGCTGCTGAAGCTCATCGGCCCGTAACCAGTATGCATGGGTACTCATCTGTTGACGGTTTTATTTCTCGTACTATGACTAGCCATAATACTGCGTTTTGGATGAGTGTTTTGGCCACCTTAATCGCAATAGTTGTAGCATATCTAGATTCAGAATCTGCGTTGGGTAAGAGAGGGTTACTCGCTAGTGCTTCCTTGGTTACAATGGCCTTAGGACAGCATCTCTCTACTAGAAATCGTAAATTCAATATGGTCACACGTGATGGTTTGTTAACTGCCTACATTCCACCTTTGCATCCTTCGACTCTTGAAATGGTGTTTAATGATATGTTACGGACTCAAATGGATCCTCTACTACGAAGTAAATTTGATGATTTTTTACTAGAATTCGAATCACATGTGCGGGAAGATGTAGATAGAGAGTTCGCAAGAGAGAAATTCCTAATGCTGATGCACAGGCGATTCAAAGGTAGTCTGGACCGTAATACAACCAATCTTGAGTTATGTGAAATTTTATCTGACAAAGGAGTTCATGAAATGCTAGGGCATGATGTGTTTAATGAAGGTCTATGGGACTCATTATTCCATAGGTCAGTGGACTCTTATCCCGCGTTCTATAGGCTAATTGATAGATTGGACCAAGACCTTTCAATCGGTCGAAAACCGGATATGGATGAGCTATTATTTGATGTCGATTTAGAGAATGTTGTCTCAGAAAGAGCGAATTTATTCTGTTACTTCCATAATCTATCGGATAAAGAAAGACAGGTTGTATTGCGGGTGAACTCTCCGGATTTCCGGCCGTATGATCTTTCGTTAAGATACAATTTGAAACCAGGCCAAAAATCATGGTGGCCTGAAGAGGTGGTTCCATTGTCAGGCGAGGGTGATGATGACCAACTAGGGCGAATGTCGGGATTACTGCAAGATGGTACGCTAGCATGGCAAACCCTGCTGCCGGAAAAAACAGGTGAAGCGAGTGTTTCTATTCGTTTGGAAAACGTTGAGGGAGATTTACTGGTAGGGCGTCAAATCAATGTTAGAGTACGACCGGAGTTTGTCAATTGGTTCCGGAATACAAGTTCCTTAACTTCGTATGTCATAGGTGGAATCGGCCTTACTGGGGCGATTTTATTCCAATTAATGGCAGTTTTAGCAGCGGCTTAGACCCAATTCTACTAATCGTAGCATTGAAGTCCAAGATGTCGTCGCAGAAGTCATGACCGAACAGGCTACCGAGGAGACTCGCCCTGATGAAGACTTACGAGACCACCTTCACCAGATGGAAGCGAAAGTGCGTAAATTACGTGACGGTCGTAATAATCATAATGACCAAGCAAAGCGTTTTGCCGAGCAGCGAAATGCGATTCAGGCTCAGTATAAAGAGCACAGAGAAAAGGTGGATTTAGCAGTGGCTGAAGTCAAAGCAATCCGTGCTGAACAAAATATTCACAAGGAACGCCGTAATGCTATCCAAGCTCAAATCAGAGATTTAATTGGTCAAGCTAAAGCGCAACGTGGTGACAAAGATGAAAAGAAGTCAGCATCATTTGAATTCAACAAACTTTCAAGTGAAGTCGACAATATGGAAAAGATATTCGAGACTCGTGGCGGAATGTCTTCCAAGAAAGAAAAAGAAACAATGGAGACTATCAAACTCATGCGACGCCGCATGAAAGAACTTGAGCCAGAGGTTTCTAAATTACAACTTATCAAAGTAGATTTATCGAACCGTGATGAAGCAATTACCATGCTTAAGGCTGAAGCAGATGATTCCCACAAGAGATTCGTCGAATGTTTAGAGCGTGTAAAAGGCATGAGCAAAGAGTTAGACGAATTATTCTCCCACCGGGATTTCTTGAAAGGCGAAGGGGATAGATTTCACAAGGAATTCGTCGCTTGTAAAGAAAAGGCCGATGAAGTCCATGCAAAAATTACTGAATTGATGAAGGAAGTAAATAATGCAAGAGACAAACTCCAAATGGCTCGAGCAGAGAGAGAATTATGGATTACAGATCATAATGCAGCGGTTTCTAAAGAAATGAAAACAGGTGCTGAAGATTCTAAGGTTGCAGATTCGATGGTCGAACACTTACTAAATGCCGGAAATCTCTCTTTTGGCGGAACTATGTCTGGTGATCGAGACGGACTAAGTGTCAAGAAAGGTCGCTCAGGAAAGAAAAAGAGCATGCGACGTGTTGACCTTAGTATCTCTCGTGGAAGGAAGTGAGATTCTGTTTGGCATCATTATGGCCGGGGGCCGTGGCACCCGTCTGATGCCATTAACGGCAAAAAGGCCCAAACCAATGGTGCCAGTTTTAGGTCGGCCAGTAATTGATTACGTGAAGGATGCAATGGTTGCAGCTGGTTTGTCACAAATTATTGTAACCACTGGATACCAAGGAGAGCAATTGATAGAGCATGTCTCAACTTGGGATATTTCTAGTCGTGTTAACCAAGAGGATTCACCGATGGGCACCGCAGGTAGCGTAAGATTGCTATCCGATGAATTAAAAGAGACATTCGTGGTAGGTTCTGGAGACTCAGTGGCCTCCTTTGACATCTCAGACCTTTTGGATTCTCATCGTAAATCTGGAGCCAAAGTCACTATGGCTTTATGGCGTGTAGAAGACCCAGGTGAATTTGGAATTGTAGGTCTTGCAAATGAAAATCAGGGTGAGGTAGATTCGGAACTAACCGAAGGATACATCTCGAGGTTCAAGGAGAAACCTACAGCCGATGAAGCGTTTTCAAATTTGATAAATGCTGGATTGTATATTATTGAGCCCGAAGTGATGGAATTAATACCACCTGGTGAGAAATATGATTTCTCAAAGCAATTATTCCCGGATGTTCTTTCGCGTGGTTGGCCAATGTATGCTAAGACCGTAAATGGAATCTGGTTTGATGTGGGGCATCCGTTTGAATTACACAATGCCCAAATGGCATTGGTTGCAGGTAGGGATTACCTACCGTTCCCTATGCCAGAAGGAGAGGTGTTGCCCGATGGCTCATTCATCAGTAAATCTGCATCGGTGAGTGGTCACATCGAGAAATCAATTATTCTTGAAGGGGCTTCAGTTAATGGTGCGGCCGTAAATACAGTCGTGATGTCTAATTCTAGGGTTAACGGAATATCTGAATCTTCAATTATTGGTGAAAATTCAATCATCGATTCACGAATTCAGAATTGCGTAATAGGTGATGGTGTTCACATTACAATCGATCTAGAGAATGAGCGACGAGGATGATTATTTTCAGCGCTTGTTGGCGTCTCTTTCTTATACCGCAGGTTTACGGCGGTGTATATGGGCGCAGGAGATGTTTCGGAACCGGTTCGTAGTTACGATCGCTCTTGGGGTGAAATCGAGGAAATGCTTGAGAAAGCCATTGGCCGTCGCGAACAGTGGAAACAATGGTTCGAACAATGTCGCAGAGATGGTGACAGAGACGGTATGAAAGAAGCCGCTAGGAATCACAAAGCCTTAGATGGTGTAATCAAAACTCTACAATGGACACTCGGTGAAGAGGGTGTAGAGCACCCGCTTGATTGACAACGCTCATCATCTATCGCCATACAGCGGTGTATATGGGAGTCCACCATGTGTCTTGGCTATCGACAGTCAGCGGACTTGAAGATGAGTATATCCATGCTGCAGCTTTGGCTTGGTTAGTAGGGGATGAAGAAGTGGTTGAGATTGAAAGGATGGACTCATACCACGGTTCTCCAATTCATTTGATTAAGGCGGAATTGAAACGCCGTGGCCCTGCTACAAAATCACTTTCGTATTTGGGAGCGGAGGTATTAGAATCACTCAAACAGGAACTAGACACCAGAATGGATGAGAATAATGTCATCCATATTCGTTTGGATTTACTCGACCTTCTTGCAGGTAAAGTAAGCCTAACCAATCCCGGCGACCGGCCGACAGTCAAAGGTAAAGCAAAGTTAGAAGTTTATCCAGGTAACAATCCACTAGATGTGGCAAACACCACTTTAGATAAAGCGATAAAAGGGGCAACTGTTAGGGTCCCCTAAAATTCTGATACTGAGGAAGGGATTATATTCTCAGTCGGGATAGAATGGCTTGAGGAGATATTATGACTTACGTAGTAACATCGACATGTGTTGACCACAAATACCAGGAATGTGTTGCAGTTTGCCCTGTAGATGCATTCAGAGAAGCAGCAACTTACCTAGTCATTGATCCCGATGAATGCATAGATTGTGGTGCATGTGTGCCAGAATGTCCAGTCGATGCAATCTTTGCAGATACCGATGTCCCAGATGAAGAAGAGGCATGGGTTGACAGGAATGAGGAAGAGTCTCAAGATGCGGAAGTGGCAACCGGAGACAGTCCAGTTCTTGCTGAATAATTTCATACGCTGAACTACATATGTTCATGAGAGGAATGCTCCCCCCTAGGTTTGATTACGATGAATACTTCTAACGATATCAGTTCGCTTCGTCATACAGATGATTTACTTAAGCGTGGATTTGCTTCAATGCTACAGGGTGGCGTAATTATGGATGTTGTCACCCCTGACCACGCTGCAGTAGCAGAGGCAGCAGGGGCCGTTTCGGTTATGGCGCTAGAACGAGTTCCCGCAGATATTAGAAAAATGGGCGGTGTTGCTAGAACATCTCACCCTGATATGATAAAGGGAATTATTGAATGTACTTCGATTCCAGTTATGGCAAAATCTAGAATCGGTCATGAAGCCGAATCACAGGTATTGCAGGCCTTGGGCGTGGACATGGTTGATGAATCTGAAGTGTTAACTCCAGCAGACCCATATTTCCATATTAACAAAAATGCCCATGACATTCCGTTCGTTTGCGGAGCAACTGGCTTGGGCGAAGCAGTCCGTCGAATTTACGAAGGTGCTGCAATGATTCGAACCAAAGGAGAAGCAGGGACTGGAAATGTTGTTGCAGCAGTAACTCATGCTCGGTTAATCGATCAAGAAATTCGACAAATTCAGACTCTTGGCGATGAAGGACTAGATACGGCTGCCAGTCATATTATGAGTCGCTACAAGGTACTTGCCGATTCGAGTGAATTACCTGGTGTGTCAAATATAACTCCATTTGGTCCAATCGATGATGAAATGCATGGAAGTATTCGTGACATTCTAATCGAGGTTTCAGAGTTGGGCCGCTTGCCGGTGGTTACTTTCTGTGCAGGTGGAATAGCAACACCTGCCGATGCATCTTTGATGATGCAAATGGGCGTTGACGGAATATTCGTGGGCTCGGGGATTTTCAAGTCTGAAGACCCTGAAACTATGGCTGATGCTATTGTAATGGCCACAGCTCACTTTGATGACCCAGATAAGGTCGCTGAAGCAATGGGTATGATGGCTGGAGCGCCTATGCGTGGGGATGAATTAGAGACACTTGAAGTCCGCTTAGACCAACGTGGTTGGTGAGATTACCCCGTAGGGGTGTATTGCGTCTATCTATTGCCTTCATATATTCCATGTTGGTCCGATGCTTGCAAGTGGGGTAGCCCCCGCAATCTGAGAGTTGATTCGAATGGCAGCAAAGAAGTTGAGTGCAAAGGCACGTGTAGCAGCACGTAAACAGCGTGATAAGTGGAAGAATAAGCGATGGTTCACAATTCGTGCACCACGTCATCCATGGAACTTCAAGCGAATCGGAGAAACTCTCGGAGAGACTGATGAACATATCATGAGTCGTATTTACGAAATGACCCAACAGGAATTTAGTGGGGATTTCACAAAGATGCACGTTCTTCTACGCTTCCGTGTTACGGAAGTTGTAGGGCAAGATGCATTGACTACATTCGTAGGACATGCTCACCAATCCGACCACACCCGCCGTCAAATTCGTCGTTACCGTGGTAAGATCGATGACGTAGTAGATGTAGTTACAACAGATGGATATCTAGTTCGTCTGAAACCACTAATGATTACTGAGCGCCGTTGCCAGACTTCGGTCAAGCAAGCAATGCGTGCAAAGTGTGCAGAAGTTATTCGTGCACATGCTGCTAAGTCTAACTATTCTAAGTTACAAGAAGCAATGCTTGGAGGAGATTTGGAAACAGATATCCGAAATGCAATCAAGGCTATCTATCCATGCCGAAATATAGTTATCCGCAAGAGCCAGTTGTTGCAAATTGGTGTTATTACCGAAAAGGGACCAACACTTGATGAAATTCATTCTGAAGAATCTCGCAAGGAAGCAGAACTCAACGCTAAGAGAGCAGCAGCACTTGCAGAAGCAGGAGTTGTTTCTGAGGATGAGCCAGTTGAAGGTGATCTTCTAGCTGCAGCAGAAGCAATGGAATCTATCTCTGAGAAAGAAGAAGTTGCACCTGCCGCTGAAAAGGCAGCCAAGCCAGCAAAGGCAGCAAAGGCAGCAGCCAAGCCAGCAAAGGCAGCAGCCAAGCCAGCAAAGGCAGCAGCCAAGCCAGCAAAAGCAGCAAAGGCAGCAGCCAAGCCAGCAAAGGCAGCAGCCAAGCCAGCAAAAGCAGCAAAGGCAGCCGCTAAGCCAGCAAAAGCAGCAGAATCTGAGGCTGATTTGATGAAGCTGAAGAAAGATGAGTTGGTCGAGAAGGCAAAGGCAGCAGGAGTAGCAACTTCTGGTACCAAAGCCGATATCGTCGCTCGTCTACTCGAGTGAGTTGAGCCATGATGCGCCTAGGTCTCATCGGCGGTACGGCGATGACTAGCCTTGCCGCAGATGCGATTGAGATAACCCGCATAGACCAAATTGTAGCACAAACCAGTTACGGTGAAGTGCCATTGACTTGTGTTCAAAGTGGAACTAATGAATTGATTTTCTTAGAACGCCATCACGGCGAGGGAACAACACCTCCCCATAATATCAATCATCGAGCTAATCTTGAGGCAATGGCGGGAGCCGGAGTCGATGCAATACTTGCAGTCTGCTCAGTTGGAACAATTCCTGCTGATTTCCCACCAGGGTCTGTAGGTTATGCCACACAATACCTAGATTTCACAGGGGTTACAATGTCATTTTATGATGATGATGCTCAATTTACTTCGATGACAAAACCATTTGATTTGCAGATGAATGAAACACTAGCATCGGTATTATCATCTATACAACCAGGTCTTTCTCTGGAGAGAACCTACTGGTTGGCACAGGGTCCACAATTCGAAACCGCAGCCGAAATTGACGCCATTGAAATATTGGGTGGAGAAGTTGTTGGGATGACTATGCCACGCGAATGTAAATTGGCTGCTGAAATCGGTATCCCTTATGCCGCTATTCTCGTGGCTAGTAATTGGGCTGCAGGGCGAGAACCGGGCGACTCAGACAAAGATTTAGATCACCAAGAAGTATCTTCAACAGCAGAATCAAGACTCGGACCTGTAATGGAATGCATCAAAGCTTTCACGCAATGACTAACCCTTGTACGCTAAACCCATGGTCATGGGCCGAAGTGTTGCGGACTGGTTAGCCAGTACTGATGATGATGAATGGAGCAAAATGATGCGTAAAGTCGCAGCATTCCACCACAAGCATGATTTTGAAGGAAATAACGGTCATGACATGGGATATCGAATCGCTCTGACTGTTGAAGAATTAGGTGAATTATCAGCAGCGGTTACCAAAGGAAAACCGATTGAAGAGTGTGCAGAAGAAATGGCAGACATAATGCTTCTTCTAATGGGGCATTCCTTAGCAATGAAAATCGATCTAAAAGCAGCATTTGAAACCAAGTATGAACGCATTATGCAACGTCCGGCCAGACAAGGTAGACTTGGCATAAGGGTTACTGAGTACACGGGTGAGTGAAATGAGTGGGAAGCGGTTGTATTTTGCATCGCTTCTCGTATTCATAGCAGTTGCAATAGCTTACGGTCCAATACCGCAACCGCAAGATTACCATGATTTTGCCGATGACAGAGAGTTTATTGGCATTCCAAATGCACTTGATGTGATGTCTAATCTAGTAATCATTTACCCTGGGATAATTGGATTAGCGTTCGTACACGAAAGACGAAAGAATCCACGAGTTTTAGATGATGAAACCAGCATTCATATCACACTCTTTGCTGGAATGATTCTCACATTTGCAGGTTCAGTTTGGTTCCACCTAGAGCCTAACGACTCAACTATGCTTTGGGACAGACTTGGTATGTCGATAGTTATAGGTTCATGTATTTCATTGATAATTAACGACTTTTGGGATAGGGGATTAGCAGGTAAGATTCATCTTCCAATTATCGTTGCAAGCATAATTTCTGTAGTTTGGTGGCCTGTTTTTGACGACTTAAGAGTTTATTTTATCTTCAAACATCATCCTTTTATTTTATTCCCAATCCTACTAATTTTCGGAACTAGAGTCTATGACAAAATATCAGGATATTATTGGGGACTATCCATGTTTATTCTCGCCACGGTTTTTGAATTTGGCGATGAAGCGATTTTCCAAGTCACCGGATTCATCAGTGGTCATACATTGAAACATATTGCAGCCGGCATAGGTCTGTGGTTTTTGATGGTAATGATACGAGATAGAACCAGTATATCCAGTGAAGATGAATGATGTAATAATACCAATTCTATTGTATCTCAAGACTATATCCTCTAGCCCTTAGGCAGGATTATGCCGCGACGTATTGTGATTAAAAGGGCCGGTTCACCTTCCGTTCTTGACATACAGGATATGGAAATGCCAACTCCAAAGGACGGCGAAGTCTGCATTGAAGTTCATTTCGCAGGAATCAATTTTGCTGATACTTTGATGAGGCTTGGTTTGTATCAACCTAGGCCAGATTATCCATTTACTCCTGGTTACGAACTTAGTGGAGTAATCCATACACTAGGGGCCAATGTCTTAGATTTAGAAGTAGGTCAAAGGG
>Ga0308019_10002040_pt1 | contig 11768 bp, 7 predicted proteins | sample Neamet284_FD_203135 | JGI IMG/M metagenome (GOLD analysis project Ga0308019, IMG submission 203135) | Marine microbial communities from water near the shore, Antarctic Ocean - #284 | ecosystem: Environmental > Aquatic > Marine > Unclassified | place: Southern Ocean | collected 2014-10-01
ATTATGCGCAAGTTTTTGAAGGGTTTGGCTGGCATGTCCAAGAGATTGACGGGCATAATCATGAACAGATTCGGGAGGCTATTGAAAAAGCCCAAGTGGTAGATCGACCAAGTTTAATTATCGGTACAACCATCATGGCACAAGGATCAGCTACGATGGAACGGGATCATGAAACCCACGGCGCACCCTTACCGCAAGATGAAATTGATGCGACTAAAGAAAAGTTGGGGCTCCCCAATGAACCTTTTTATTTACCAAAAGAAGTATTGACGCATTTTCAATCGCGATTTGAAAAATTAAAATTAAATGCTTCCGAATGGAATGTTGCCGTATCAAGCGCTTGCAAAAATACCGAATTCAAATCACTTTGGGATGAGACAGTTGGAAACAAAATTGGACAAATTGAATTCCCGGAATTTGAAGTGGGTGCATCTATTGCAACACGCAAAGCTTTTGGAAGCACATTGGATAAATTTGCGAAACAAGTCCCATCTATAGTCGGCGGTTCTGCAGATTTAGAACCATCCAATTACACTGGAAATTTTGCTAAGACTTACAGTGATTTCAGTATAGAAAATCGATCTGGAAGAAACCTAGCCTTTGGTGTTAGAGAATTTCCCATGGCAGCAGCCATGAATGGTATGGCACTCCATGGTGGAATCATTCCTTTTGGAGGCACTTTTTTAGTCTTTTCCGATTATGAACGACCGGCCTTACGATTAGCAGCCATCCAGCATTGTCGTGTGATTCATGAATTTACCCACGATTCATTTTGGGTAGGGGAAGACGGCCCTACACATCAACCCATTGAACATGCCATGGCACTTCGTACTATACCCAACTTTAATGTATTTCGTCCTGCCGATGCGAAGGAAACGGCCGCTTGTTTCCGATTGGCTATGGATCAGAATGAAACGCCCAGTGCTTTACTGCTTACCCGGCAAGGCCTGAAGGTTTTGGACCAAACTATAGATGCTGCTGTTGACGGTGTATCAAAAGGTGCATATGCTGTGGTGGATTGTGAAAATCCTGAATTGGTTTTCTTGGCCACAGGATCAGAAGTCGAATTGGCCATGGATGTAGCGGAAGCTATGAATGATAAAAATATTCGTGTGGTGAGTATGCCGTGTTGGGAGATTTTTGAGCAGCAATCCGATGAATATAAAAATGAATTGATCCCAAAACGTGGTGCTATGAAAATTTCTATGGAAGCAGGCATTACTATGGGATGGGAAAAATATATTGGACCCAACGGATTATCCATTGGCATTGATCATTTTGGCGCATCCGCACCAGGGAAGGCTTTGGCGCAGGAATTCGGTTTCACCGCCGATCAAGTTGAATCAAAGATCAAGAAACATTTAGAGAATCTTCTTTAAAAGCGTTTAAGTCAGTAAGTGCTCACGCCTTTTTTACTTAACCACTTAATCTTATGAAAATACATATCGCAACAGACCACGCCGGACTTGAACTCAAAAATGTCATCCGGGATTATTTAATAGAAAAAGGCCACGACCTTACCGATCATGGCGCCCATGAATATGACGCATTGGATGACTACCCCGATTTTATTTTTCCCTGTGCCAAAGCTGTGGCCGCGGATACTGAAAGCCGTGGTATTATATTAGGTGGTTCAGGACAAGGGGAAGCTATGGCAGCTAATCGCGTGAAAGGTGTTCGAGCGGCTGTGTTTTATAATGGTCCGAAAGCAATTGTGAAACTCTCCCGAGAGCATAACAATGCCAATATTTTATCTTTAGGCGCGCGGTTTATGTCAGAAAATGAAATCTATGATATAATCGATTATTGGTTGGAAGAACCTTTTGAAGGTGGCCGTCATCAAAAGCGGATTGATAAATTAGATCAATAATAATCGGATAATTGCCTAATCCCCCTTAATACATCGAACTCACTTTACCGTTGCCTCGCGCTCTGTTTCTAATCATGAATGTGGATGCGCTGGAGTCTAAATGCATTTGTTTTATTTTGCGACCATTCGCTAAGGTGTAAGCGGTGTCGAGTCCAATAAAATCATGTTAAAGATTTTTGAATAAGGAAATGAGTGTTTTTATCTGTATAATTTTTTTAATTAATTAAAGAGAACACTATCTTGTATACTTTTTATGGATTTGAATAGTATAGATTGCTATATTTAAAATATTACACAATATTTAGTATGAAATACGTTTTAATGCAGTTTTTTTGTTGTTCGCAAATTTCTATTTATTTGAGTTTGCTCATAATATTAGTAGCGCGGGTCAAACATATTGTCGGAAATAAATTTTTTCACATCTTGGGGCTTTTCAATTTGCGCTATACCTAATTCGTATGCTTTTTCTGCTACAGCTGTAGCTATTTGCAATGATATGGTTCTTATCTCTGATATTTTGGGGTAAAGAGATCCATTTTTTATATCATCTTCTTCAACAAAACGGGCAAGTTCTCTTGCTGCTGTCAAGAAAAAATCATTAGGAATGACTCTCGCGTAAGAAGATATAGCTCCTAAGCCTATTCCAGGGAAAACATAGACATTATTACCTTGTCCTGGACGAAATTCTTTCCCATTGATTGTAACCTTATCAAAAGGACTTCCACTAGCAAAAACGGCTTTCCCATTACTCCAACTGTAAGCCTGTTCTGCTGTACATTCTGCCTTTGAAGTTGGGTTCGAAAGAGCAAAAATGACAGGTTGTTCATTAATAGCCGACATACATTCAATTACTTCTTTTGTGAATGTACCTGGTGCTCCAGTTGCTCCTATTAAAACATGTGGCTTTATTGTTTTAATTGCTTCTATAAAATTTAATTGTTTGTGATCATGGGCATATGGCAAGTTATGTTCCATTAAATCGTTTCTATTTGACACTATCAATCCATTGATATCAATAAACCACAATTGCCTATAGGCTTCTTCTTTACTTAATCCAGCGTCTTGAAAGGCTGAAACCATTAAGTCGGCAATTCCAGTAGCTGCCGATCCGGCCCCTAAAAACATAATTCTTAAATCTGAAAAATCCAAATTTGTAATTCTAGTAGAAGCATACACACCCGCTAAAGAGACTGCTGCGGTACCTTGGATGTCATCATTAAAACAAAGTATTCGATCCTTATATTTATTCAATAAGGAATAAGCATTCGGGGTTAAAAAATCTTCAAATTGAATTAATGCGTGAGGATATTTTTCTTGAACTGCCACAACAAACTCTTCCATCAAATCAAAGTAAGCATCACCTTCCAATCGTTTTTTAGGATAACCTAAATAAAGAAGGTCTTTTAATATTTCTTTATTATTAGTACCAACATCAAACATGACTGGCAAACATTGATGTGGTTGGATTCCTGCACCTGCACAATATAACGCAAGCTTACCAATAGGAATACCCATACCATTTGCACCTAAATCGCCAAGTCCTAAAATACGTTGACCATCAGTGATTACAATAATCCTAATATCTTTTTCAGGCCAATTATCCAAAATATTGCTTATTTCACCTTTATCATCTGGTGTAATAAAAAAACCTTTTGACCTTCTGAAAATATGAGAATACTCTTTACATGCCTGACCTACCGTGGGTGTGTAAACCAACGGCATAATTTCTTCAATATGATCTATAAGAACTCTATAATAAAGTCTCTCATTACGATCTTGTAGAGAAGATAGGAGGATATATCTTTCTATGTCGTAGCCTTTACGTCTCAAGCTTTCTAGAACCCGTGTGACCTGAATATCTTGACTTACAATGGAGTATGGTAATAAACCTTTCAGCCCCAATTGTTCTCTTTCTTCTTTTGTAAAGGCAACAGATTTATTTATGCTACCATCATGTAATACATCAAAGTTTCTTTTTTTTATATCCATTATATCAGTTTCGCGTTTCTCTCATCGAATAAAAACAAAAGAAGACAATTTGATTTAAGTAAACCCATTAATTTTTAGGTAAGTGCATAGTGTGTTTCTATTGTACCTGATTTATAAGATTTAGTTTTATTGAATAGCCTAATTCCTTTGCCGATCAAAATTGGCATATTAAAAATGATTAATTTATTAATTAAATTATATTTTAAAAATTGGTTTACTAAATTTGCTCCACCAACAAGCCAAATTATTTTATTTTCAATTGGATCAAGATCTCTAATAAAACTATTAACATCTTCATTAACAAATTCCACAGAATCTTCTTCTTTGATTTTATTGGAGAATACAAATGAGTTTTTATTTTTGTATGGGTATTCACCAAAGGTCAAAATTTGGTTGTACGTCGTATTACCCATAACGACTGTATCTTGTGAATCAAAAAAATATTTATATCTAAAATCTTCTTCTGACGAGTTGAATTTATCAAGCCAATCTACGTTACCATTTTCCCTAGCAATAAAACCATTAATACTTGTTGCGATATAAAGAATTACTTTTTTTGTCATGGGTTAGTCGTTAATTATCTTAATCAAATTTTTTCTAATTCTTCCCGTGTATTCATATTGGTGAATTCTTTTTCAGTGTTTTTCAGTTTGACCTTTTTGGCTTTTAAAGTCTCTAAAAGCCCATGAATGCTTAAATCGCTGTTTTTAATTTGTTTTGGGATTTGGTTAGAAACTCTTTTGTGATAAAATGCGCAAGTTGGTTGTAAATAGCCACTTACGACGGGAATAATAGCGTCGTACTTTTTGTTAGTTGATTCCCATAATTTATAAATAGTATCATTGGTCATGAGTGGTAAATCGCAAGAGATGATAAAATTCCAATCAAAAATTGAATGGTTTAAAGCGGAATAAAGTCCATTAATGGGAGAGTGGATATCTAATTCATCCCGGATGAAAGGATAGGGCATTAAATTTGGTTTTTCTTTCCCAATCACAAATCGATTATTGAACATTCCACATAAATCCCAAGTTCGGTCTATGAGGCGAATTCCATTAACTGTTGCTTCCCATTTTGGTGAACCGAATCGTTTGCTGTGACCGCCAATTAAAATATTTGCAGTTGCCGAAATTTTTGTAGATTGATTCATGTGAAGTTTACGTTAATATTCCCTTCCCAAATATACGAGATTAATGGTTAAATGAATTACGGTTTTGTCATAGATAATAGAATGTGTATTGGATGTCATGCTTGCACCGTTGCATGCAAAAGTGAGCATGATATGCCGATTGGTGTCAATCGAACTCATGTGAAATATATTGAAAAAGGTGAATTTCCAAAGTCCACCCGTGAATTTTCCGTCCATAGATGCAATCATTGCGCCGATGCGCCTTGTGTAGAAATTTGTCCTACCACCGCACTTCACACTCGCGCCGATGGTATTGTTGATTTTGATAGTGATCGCTGTATCGGGTGTAAATCCTGTATGCAAGCTTGCCCCTATGATGCGCTTTACATAGATCCGAATACCAATACAGCAGCGAAATGTAATTATTGCGCTCACAAGATTGATGGTGGTTATGAGCCAGCATGCGTGGTTGTATGTCCTGTAGAAGCCATAATCTCCGGTGATTTGGAAGATGGTCAATCCAAGATTGCTCAACTCGTGGCGAATGAAGAAACCATGACTCGAAAGCCTGAAAAAATGACAGATCCAAACTTGTATTATATTAATGGTACATCAGAAATGTTGAATGCTACAGCCACGGAACGAGATTCCGATTATTTATGGTCTGAGCAATCCAAAGGTGTGGGGCATTTTGCGAAATATGCAGAACAGCGCGTGGCCGATTCGGACACCAGTAATTTATTGGTTCAGTTGGCTATGGAAAATTCTGCCAAAACGGGTAAGCCAATGGATCACCGCGCCATAGATAATGTAGCCAAAGAAATCCAGGATAATATGGATGACCAATCCGCTCGTCGTGTGTATGATACTCCAAGCAAGGGCGTGCTCTGGGGATGGGAAGTGCCTGCTTATGTTTGGACCAAAGCCATGGCCACGGGTACATTTCTAATGATGGCGATTTGGAATTTATTTTTAGGAAATATGAGTACGAGCTCCGAAATGAATGGACTCATTATTTCACTTGTATTTATGGGACTTACGGGTGCTTTACTCGTTATGGATTTAAACCGTCCCGATCGATTCCTTTATGTGTTGCTTCGTCCCCAGTGGAAGTCTTGGCTCGTTCGTGGCGCGTATATCATCACCGTTTTTGGTGGACTGGTTACTCTAAAATTAATTGGGAATATTTTTAATTTTCCCACTGGATGGCTTTGGGCTGTCGGTGGCATATTTTCCATACTTGGCGCCATATATACAGCTTTTCTTTTTGCGCAAGCGCGGGCAAGAGATTTATGGCAAACGCCCATTCAATCGGCTATTCACATGTTAATTCATGCGATTATGGCCGGATCTGTAGTTATGATGATTATCTTACCTGAATCCATGGGAATCATGACAAAAATATTATTAGTTGGAACCGTGCTAAATACACTTATGATTTTTAAGGAAGTATTGATGCCTCATGATACACCGGATACAAAAAAAGCAATCCATTTGATGACTAAAGGATACTATTCTAAATACTTTTGGTTTGGCGTGACTTTTGGGAATATAGCATCGGCAGTTGTCCTGTTAACATTCTCCGGTAATTGGGTGCTCCTCGCTGGGGGAATGGCATTGGTGGGAATTTATTTAACAGAATATGTACGCATCCGTGTACCGCAAATGATACCATTGAGTTAGTATTAGTCACAGAGACACAGGAATATTTTGAATAAGTTATATTAAGAAGAAAATTATGAATAAACTATTTAGGAATTTTCTTTTAGGGATGACAACTATTATGGTTGGAGTTTCTTTCGGCCAGACCAAAGACTTAAAAATAACAATTTTATCCACGATGGTTGCAGACTATGATTATTTAGGAGAATGGGGATTTTCAGCCATTATAGAGTCGGATGGACATAAGATTTTATTTGATACGGGGTTTAGAGAAAATACTGTTATTGAAAACGCCGATAGTTTAAATATTGACCTTTCACAGATTCATCATGTATTTGTAAGTCATAACCATTTAGATCATACTGGCGGGTTAATCCGTCTTCGAAAAAAACTAATGACTGTTAATCCGAAGGCATTGAAGTATGTCCACGTTGGCAAAGGTATTTTTTCTGAAAGATTATCCGAAGGGAAAAATGTAAATGATTTCACATATCATAAAGATATACTCGAATCGTTGGGGGTCGAATTTATTTACCATGAAAATCCAGAAGAAATGTTACCAAATATTTGGACAACAGGAATTGTTCCCCGTTTATACAATGAAAAAAATTGGTCAGGATATAGAGAAATTATTACAGACGGTAAAATAATTGAAGATAATATTCCGGAAGATCAGTCAATCGTTATAAACACAGACAAAGGGTTGGTTCTTGTTTCAGGGTGCGGTCATGCTGGTATTGTAAATACCCTTAAACACACCAATGATATGTTTCAAAAGTCATCGGATATTTCTGTGGCGATTGGCGGGTTCCATCTATTCAACAAAACAGATAAGGATATTAAATGGACTTCAAAGCAGATGAAAAAATATGGGGTAAAAGAATTTATCGGTGCTCATTGCACAGGGATTGATGCTGTCTATTCAATTCGAAAAAGCAATAGAATGGATCGGGCGAATTGTGTGGTTGGTGCTGTAGGGTCAATCTATGATTATGAAAAGGGCATCATACCTGGTTATATCACAAAATGAAATTGGCACATTTTTTAAAGAGAAAATAACCATTAGGTGAGCTTTGCAAATTTTTGGCAAAAAAGAGTAAAATAATGAAACGCAGTTGGATAGAAACATTTTCAGAATCATTAGGAATTATCTCGAAGATATCGGATCGGCCTGATTGGTCGGAAGAATTCGCTATGGAAGGCCCTCGGGAACTCTATAAATATCCTGATCCCAGTGAATGGGAAGATTTTTCAGAACTAGATCCCCAAGCATGGCCGGAGAAAAAAGAGCGCCATTATTCCATTGTTCCCACCACATGTTTCAATTGTGAATCGGCTTGTGGACTCTTGGCTTATGTAGATAAAAACTCCAATAAAGTGCGAAAGTTTGAAGGGAATCCACATCACCCTGGGAGCCGTGGGCGAAATTGCGCCAAAGGTCCCGCCACCATTAACCAAATTAATGATACAGAACGTATTCTATACCCGTTAAAACGAGTTGGAGAACGGGGTGAAGGGAAGTGGGAACGCATCACTTGGGACCAAGCATTAGACGAGATTTCAGAGAAAATCGCAGCATCCTTGCGAAAGAGTAAAGAGAAAGTGGTGTATCATGTGGGGCGTCCAGGACATGAAGGCTATGCCGAGCGCGTGTTAAAAGCATGGGGCGTGGATGGGCATAATTCGCACACCAATATTTGTTCAGCTGGCGCTCGAACCGGTTATGCGCTTTGGCATAAATACGATCGTCCAAGTCCAGACCATACTAACGCCGAAGTGATTTTGTTGGCATCGTCTCATTTAGAAACAGGCCATTATTTTAATCCACATGCCCAGCGGATTATGGAAGGTATGATGAAAGGCGCCAAGCTGATTGTGATGGATCCGCGCCTGTCTAACACCGCATCTATGGCGGATGAATGGATGCCCACTTATCCTGGATCGGAATCGGCAGTATATATGGCCATGGCGAAAATTATTTTAGATGAAGATTTGTACGATCGCCACTATGTGGAAAATTGGGTGAATTGGGATGATTATCTTAAAAATTTACATCCCGAAGATCCAGTCAATTTTGACCAATTTATTATTCGCTTGAAAGAAGAATGGGAAGAATTCACTCCAGAATATGCGGCGAAAGAAGCCCAAATTGAAGCAGATCAAATTATACGTGTGGCAAAAATGGTTGGGAAGGCGGGTAGTAAATTATCAACCCATGTTTGGCGAGGTGCATCCATTGGGAATCTCGGCGGATGGCAAGTTTCTCGTACGCTCCATTTGCTCAATGTGCTCACGGGTTCGGTGGGAACAGAAGGGGGCACATCCCCAAGTGCCTGGAATAAATTTCATCCGGAATTTTTTGATGTCCCACCGGCGCCGGATGCCTGGAATGAATTAAACTGGCCCAAAGAATACACATTGGCCCATTATGAAATGAGTCAAATTTTACCCCACCTTATGAAAGATGGACGGGGTGAGTTGGATGTGTATTTCACGCGCGTTTTTAATCCGGTCTGGACTTACCCTGATGGGTTTTCTTGGATCGAAATGTTATCTGATGCAAAAAAAATTGGATGCCATATTGCGCTTACACCTACATGGAATGAAACAGCCTTCTTCGCTGATTATGTGCTCCCGATGGGACATGCATCTGAGCGACATGATATTAATTCATACGAGACTCAAGCAGGTATTTGGATCGCATTTCGTCAACCAGTGTTGAGAGAAAAAGCGCGACGTGATGGGAAAAAAGTTGAATTCACCTATGAAGTAAATCCTGGGGAAGTGTGGGAAGAAGATGAATTTTGGATTGAACTTTCTTGGCGTATTGACAAAGATGGCGATTTGGGTATTCGAAAACACTTTATGAGTCCCTATCGGGATGGTGAAAAAATTAATGTCGATGAATATTATCAATACATTTTTGAACATACAAAAGGACTCCCAGAAGTTGCCAGAAAAGAAGGCCTTTCTGCTTTAGAATACATGCGAAAATTTGGTGCATTTATGGTTGACGATAATGTGTATCGGAATAATGAAAAAGATTTTTCCGATTCAAATGTTACGGTGAAGCGTAACGGGCAAATAGAAAAAGACGGGACTATAGTTGGAATCCAAATCGATGAAAAACAATATGTTGGCTTTCCAACACCATCCAAACGTCAGGAAATTTATTCTCAAACTATGGTGGATTTTGGCTACCCGGAACACGCCACGCCTGGTTATAGAATAAAAAGTCATATTCATTTAGATGAACTGGATCCGAGCAAAAATGAATGTGTTTTACTCCCGAATTTCAGACTTCCAACTCATATCCATTCTCGGTCTGCTAATGCAAAATGGCTTACAGAAATCGCTCATCGAAATCCCATTTGGATTCATACCAAAGATGCGAAACGCCTTGGCGTTAATAATGGAGATTTACTTAAAATCACCACAGAAATCGGTTGGTTTGTGGATAAAGTTTGGGTGACGGAAGCGATCAAACCTGGAGTAGTTGCCTGTTCTCATCATATTGGCAGATGGCGCCGTCAACAAGACGAAGGGAATCGATTCATGACAAATACTGTTGATATAAAAAACATGGGAGATGGAAAGTGGAAAATGGAAACAGTTACCGGAATTGAACCATGGAAAACTGATGATCCTGATACGAATCGTGTTTGGTGGCGGGATGGTGGCGTTCATCAAAATATTACCCATGCGACGAATCCTGATCCAATTTCAGGCGCCCATTGTTGGTTGCAGAAAGTTAGTATTTCCAAACCGGAAGCCAGCGAGAAATACGGCGATGTTTTCGTTGATACCAATAAATCATTCGAACATTTTAAAAAATGGAATGCATGGGCAAAAGATCGAGAAACTCATCCCGACGGTTTACGTCGTCCGCTATGGATGGGCCGTCCACTCACACCTCAAAAAGATCAGTTTTATTTGAAAGATAAATAGGATTAATTTATCCGAATTCTTTAGCCAAACAACCTAAGTTTCGTTATAAAATATGGTTTTAGGCCGGTACGGTTTTTGTAGAAACGCTTAAATCTGCTCCCGATCTCCGATTAATACTCGGGGTGACTTGGAAATAGAATGGAAAATATTACACATATCCAAAACCCCTTGGATGGTAGGCTCAAACCTGCCCTTCCTCAGATCGTCGATCGTCACGGTCGAACTTTTAATTATCTTCGACTCGCCGTTAACGAGTTTTGTAATCTTCGTTGTATTTATTGCATGCCTGAAGAAGGCGTTCCCTTTCAAAGTAAAAATAAACTTCTTTCTACAGATGAGATTTTTCGACTCATTTCTATTGCTAGCCAATTGGGCGTTTCTAAAATACGATTCACAGGCGGTGAACCCTTGCTTCGGAATGATATTCCTGAATTAATAAAATTTTCAAAATCCCAAAATAGTATTGAATCTGTTCACTTAACCACTAACGGATTGTTGCTCGAAGAAAATTTGAGTCAATTAGAATTGGCAGGACTTTCAGGAATTAATATTAGTCTGGATACATTAAATCATGAAAAATTTAAAAAAATAACACGTCGTAATGGATTAGAAAAAGTTTTAAAAGGATTAAAAAAGGCAATGAATTCATCCATACAATCGGTCAAATTGAATGTGGTGGCTTTGCGTGATTTTAATGATAACGAGCTTATGGATTTTGTTGCTTTGACCAAAGATAATAATATTACTGTTCGCTTCATTGAACTCATGCCTTTTGATTCCCACCAAATCTGGAAAACAGGGAAATTTTATAAGGCGGATCATATTGTGGAAGATCTTCAACGTCTATCATCTCAACTTCAACCTGTCGAGGGTAGCCGGACGGAGCATTATATTTTTAAAATAGAGAATGCAAAAGGGAAAGTTGCGGTGATTCCTGCATATTCTCGAAACTTATGTAGTGCTTGCAATCGCATTCGAATTACGGCGGATGGAAAACTGTTAAATTGTCTATATAGTCGAGATGAAATCAATTTGCGCGATGCCATGCGGGCTGGTGATTCTGATCAAAAAATTCAATCCATGATCCAAGGATCATTTTTAAATAAACACAAAGATGGATGGGGAGCGCAAGACAGTAAGGGTGGCTATCGAGAATCAATGACGCAGATT
>Ga0308019_10002041_pt1 | contig 11766 bp, 6 predicted proteins | sample Neamet284_FD_203135 | JGI IMG/M metagenome (GOLD analysis project Ga0308019, IMG submission 203135) | Marine microbial communities from water near the shore, Antarctic Ocean - #284 | ecosystem: Environmental > Aquatic > Marine > Unclassified | place: Southern Ocean | collected 2014-10-01
GAGAGTGGTCTTTCCATGATCTACATGACCAATCGTTCCGATGTTCACGTGAGGTTTTGTTCTCTCAAATTTTTGTTTAGCCATTACTTATAAACTCCAAAATCTTTTTTAATTAAGATGCTTTTCCGTGCAATTTTTCCAGAATCTCTGTTTCAATACTGGCGGGCACTTGTTGATATTTTGCGAATTCCATATGAAAAACAGCCCGACCTTGAGTGATTGAACGAAGATCAGTTACATAGCCGAACATACTACTCAGTGGTACAAATGCCCTGACTACCTGTGCTTCCTTCCGCTGGTCCATGCCATCTATTTTCCCACGACGCGAACTCAAATCCCCCATCACATCACCCAGATATTCATCCGGGACAATGACTTCAACTTTCATAATAGGTTCCATCAATTTTGGTGATGCTTTTTTACATGCGGCCTGAATCGCCATAGATCCGGCTATCTTGAAGGACATTTCAGACGAATCAACATCGTGGTAAGACCCAAAAACCAATTCAACACGAATATCTTCAATTGGATAACCAGCAATCACACCATTCTTAATGGCCTCTTTCATACCCGCATCTACAGAAGGGATATATTCACGAGGAATAACACCTCCAACAATCTTATTTTCAAAATGATATCCCTTCCCAGGTTCATTCGGCTCAACATTGATTACTACATGAGCATATTGTCCACGACCACCAGACTGGCGTACAAATTTCATAGTTAATTCAGAGACTGCCTTGGTTATTGCTTCACGATAAGCAACCATAGGTTGCCCAATATTTGCCTTTACTTTGAATTCACGAAGAAGTCGCTCTACCAGAATTTCCAAGTGAAGTTCACCCATTCCCGCAATAATAGTCTGCCCCGTTTCTTCATCTGTTGAAACACGGAAAGTAGGGTCTTCTTCTCCCAGTTTTTGCAAACCCTTGTATAGAGAGTCCTGATCCCCCTTACTTACAGGCTCAACTGAAACAGCCACAACTGGCTCTGGAAAATCCATCGATTCAAGTATAATTTGATTTTTTTCATCACAGAGCGTATGTCCTGTTTTGACATTTTTCAATCCAACGGCAGCAATAATTTCACCAGTTGAAACTGCATCACGATCTTCACGCTTATTGGAGTGCATCAAAAGAATCCTACTAATCCTTTCACGTTTCCCAGTAGTGGGATTATACACATATGAACCTGCATCTAATCTACCAGAATAAACACGCATATAAGTTAATTTCCCAACATAAGGGTCGGTCATTATTTTAAAAGCAAGCGCACTAAAATGTTCTTTGTCGTTTGGCTCACGAGTTAACTTAGTGTCAGAATTTCTAGCATCTACCCCATTGACAGCACCAACATCAAGCGGAGATGGCAATAGATTAATAATTGCATCTAAAAGGCGCTGAACTCCTTTATTCTTAAATGCAGACCCACAAAGCGTGGGAATAAAAGTATTGTCCAAACACCCTTTTCGGATCGCAGCTTTCAATTCTGCAACAGTAATTTCTTCATCTCCGAGATATTTTTCCATCAAATGCTCATCGTATGTAGCGGTTTCTTCAATCAAATGATGACGCCATTTTTCTGCTTCTACCCGTAAGTCAGTAGGAATTTCACCATATTCAAAATGAGAGCCCAATTCGCTTTCATTATAAAGAATGGATTTCATTTCCATCAAGTCTATGATCCCAGTAAACATTTCTCCGTCACCAATTGGAATAACTAGCGGTAACGGCGTTGCGCCGAGGCGATCCTTGATCATTTCAAGTACATGATAAAAATCAGCGCCCACACGATCCATTTTATTTACAAATGCGATTCGAGGAACATCGTATTTATCAGCTTGCCGCCAAACTGTTTCACTCTGTGGCTCAACACCACCTACAGCACAAAAAACAGCAACAGCACCATCAAGTACGCGAAGCGACCTTTCTACTTCAACGGTAAAATCAACGTGACCAGGAGTATCAATAATATTAATACGATGGTCTTCCCATATACACGTAGTAGCAGCTGATGTAATAGTAATACCACGCTCCTGCTCTTGCTCCATCCAATCCATAGTGGCTGCACCATCATGCACCTCACCAATACGATGGGTTCGGCCGGTATAATACAGAACGCGTTCTGTCAAAGTCGTTTTACCAGCATCAATGTGCGCCATTATGCCGATATTTCTTACTTCTTCTAAATTTGTTTGTTTCAACTGACTACTCTAAATTTATAATTAACGGAAATGAGCAAATGCCTTGTTCGCATCTGCCATTCTATGTACATCATCTTTCTTTTTGACAGCACCACCTTCACCATTAGCTGCAGAGATCAACTCAGATGCTAATTTTTCTGACATAGGCTTACCAGACCGCCCCACTGCCGCATTAATAAGCCAATGTGATGCTAGATAAAAACGACGACCTCTTGGTACCTCGATGGGGACCTGGTATGTCGCGCCGCCAACTCTCCGAGATTTGACTTCCACCGATGGAGCTACATTTTCAATTGCCTTTTCGAAGATTTTCAGGCCATCTGTTTTTGTACGCTGCTTTATTTGATCCATTGCACCATAAAATATTTTTTCAGCTATACCTTTTTTACCTTGATCCATGATATAATTCACAAATTTAGCAACCAGTTTATCATTATAAACCGGGTCAGGTAATATTTGTCTACGTTCTGGTCGTCTTCGTCTCATTATATAATTTTTTTAATTTGGCTTTTTAGCACCGTAACGGGAACGGCTTGTCTTTCGATCACTCACGCCAGCGGTATCTAATGTTCCACGAACAACGTGATAGCGAACACCCGGCAAATCCTTAACTCGCCCCCCTTCTATAAGAACAATACTATGTTCCTGCAGATTGTGTCCTTCGCCTGGAATATAAGCCGCAACTTCCATCCCATTGGTTAATCGTACACGTGCCACTTTCCGCAGCGCGGAATTCGGCTTTTTAGGCGTAGTTGTATAAACACGAGTACATACTCCACGTTTCTGAGGATTACTCATGAGTGCCGGTGTGCTTGTTTTCTTTGAAACGCGCTTCCGGCCTTTTCTAACTAATTGATTTATCGTCGGCATATCGCTTTATCTAGAGCCTATAAAATTACGCATAAAATAGAAAATACTGCAATAAACATTTTAAATATTTTCATCATTATTATGCTACTGCATCGCCCAATTCAGATAGGCCATCTTCATCGGTATCATGCGCGCCTACAAGAATGCCCCGAATGCCAGGAGTTCCTGTTCCAGCAGGGATCAAGCGACCCACAGCGACATTCTCTTTTAATCCCTGGAGGTAATCAGTTTTCCCAGCGGTGGATGCGTCAGTCAATACACGAGTTGTCTCCTGAAAAGATGCGGCTGAAATGAAACTTTCAGTGTTTAATGATGCGCGGGTAATACCCATCAAAATTGGTTCAAATGTAGCCGGTTTCGGCTTTCGATATGTAGCCAATTCTTTCCCATCGGCTTTCAAATCCTTATTAATCTCAAGGAATTCAGCACGATCTATCATGGAATCTTGCTCCAAATCAGAATCACCCACTTCATTCACAATAATCATTTTGGATAAGCGGTTATTTTCAATAAAAAAGTCACGTTTTGCAATACGATCTTCTTCAAGAAACCGCGTATCGCCCGTGTCTTTTACACTAACCTTTAACATCATTTGACCCACAATAACTTCAATATGCTTGTCATTAATCTTAACGCCTTGTAATCGATATACTTCCTGAATCTCATTTACTAGATAATCTCGAACAGCGGCAGGTCCCAAAACATGGAGAATATCTTCAGGAGAAATGGCACCTTCGCAAAGGTTTGTTCCTGCATTAATATAATCGCCGTCATGGACAATTACATGTTTACCATAAGGTATCGAGTACTTTCTTTCTTCTCCATCAACACCCATCACATGGATCTTGCGGACTCCGCGTTTAGTATCACCAAAACTGACAGTACCATTAATTTCTGTCATAACTGCAGGATTTGAAGGTTTTCGAGCTTCAAATAATTCCGCAACTCGAGGCAGCCCCCCTGTTATATCACGGGTTTTACCAATTTCTTTAGGAATTTTCACCAAAGTTTGTCCACGAGCCACTTTTTGTTTATTGGTAACAACCAAAGTTGCCTTCACGGGCAATATGGTACCACCAGCAAGAATCTTTCCTGCCTTATCAATAATTTCGATATGAGGACTCAATTTCCGATCTCTGGCTTCCACAACAACCATTTGCTTTTTTCCACCTTCAACAGATTCAACCGCATAGGTCTCACCTTCTATGAAATCATTCAAAGAGACTAAACCAGTTTCACGTGCTAAAATTATATCTGTATACGGGTCCCACTGAATCAAGGTTGTTTTTGCTGCAATCTCATCACCATCACCCACAAAAACATTTGAACCATAAGGGACATTAAATGAAGCATTTTCCTGCCCTTCTTTATTTATGATAAAGAGCTTTGCATGGCGGACCATACAACGTCGAACTTTTGTTCCAGATTCATCTATCGTATCAGCAAAATCATAATTGTCAGAGAATTTGACAGTCCCCGGACGCTTTGTAGTCATTTCTGATTTTTCGATAATTCTCGTTGCAGTACCTCCAATATGGAAAGTACGAAGTGTTAACTGTGTTCCAGGCTCACCAATACTTTGTGCGGCACGAATCCCAACAGCTGTTCCAATATCAACTAATTGATGAGTTGATAAATCCCAGCCATAACATTTCGCACAACACCCTCTTTTTGCTTCACACGTAAGGATTGAACGAATACGGATATTCTCTACGCCGCTGTCCCCGATCATTTCAGCTTCGTCATCTTCGATTACAGATCCTGCCTTCACAACAACCTCACCTTTCATAATGAAGTCATCTACCACAGTTCTCCCAAGAATCCTATCTGATAAAGATTCAATGAGTTCTTCACCTTCTTTTAAATCAGCAATCAGAATACCATTAATTGTATCACAATCCGTGATATATACAACCACATCCTGTGCAACATCAACCAATCGTCGAGTTAAATATCCAGCGTCCGCGGTTTTTAACGCAGTATCAGCTAAACCTTTTCTAGCTCCATGAGTTGATATAAAGTACTCAAAGACAGATAGTCCTTCCTTAAAATTTGATGTAATTGGCGATTCAATAATTTCACCCACACCCCCTTTCATAGATTTTTGTGGTTTAGCCATCAACCCACGCATTCCAGCCAACTGCTTGATCTGATCTTGTGAACCACGAGCACCAGAATCAGCCATCATATAGACTGGATTAAATCCGTGTCTATCTTCTCGTATAGAATCCATCATGGAAGCAGCAACACGGTTGGTTGCATGTGTCCAAATGTCAATTACCTTATTATATCGCTCTCCATCCGTTAAAATATGACGATCATACTTATTTTTAATTTCATCAACTTCTTTTTGAGCACTTTCTAGTATCCCATCTTTGGCATCAGGAATCAATACATCACTAATCGCAATTGAAGCCCCACTAACAGTCGCCATCCTAAATCCAAGATCTTTTAACTGATCTAAGAATATAACGGTTTGGAAATTCCCAGCGATAAAATAAGTAGTATTAACAACTTCAGTTAATTTTTTCTTATTGATTAGGTCATTGACAAATTCAACACCTTCCGGTAAAATTGAATTAAATATAATCCGACCAACTGTAGTATTTTTAATCCATTTACCATTGTGACGAACATTGACTATTGCATGTAAGCCCACAGCTTTATTTTCATACGCTAGCAATCCTTCTTCAATAGAACCAAATAATTTCCCTTCTCCCTTATCACCTTCTTTTGGAAGAGTTAAGTAATAGCATCCCAACACCATATCCTGAGAAGGAATGGCAATCGGTTGGCCATTTGCCGGATGAAGGATATTATGACTTGCCAGCATCAGCATCCGTGCTTCCATCTGGGCTTCTAAGGATAGCGGGAGATGGACTGCCATCTGATCACCGTCAAAGTCAGCATTAAATGCTGAACAAACCAATGGATGTAATTGAATCGCCTTACCATCTACAAGAACAGGCTGAAATGCTTGGATTCCAAGACGGTGCAGTGTTGGTGCACGATTCAGAAGTACTGGATGATCCTCTACGACATACTCTAAAACTTTATAAACCACTGGTTCACGATTTTCCACCATGAGTTTTGCACTTCTTGGAGTTTGAGTGTACCCACGAGCCATTAGTTCATGTATCATGTGAGGCTTGAATAACTCTAAGGCCATATTTTTTGGCATCCCACATTCACTAAGCTTGAGGTTAGGCCCAACAACAATCACAGAACGACCGGAATAATCGACACGTTTCCCAAGGAGATTTTGACGGAAACGTCCAGTTTTTCCACGAAGCATATCCGAGAGAGATTTTAATGGACGCCGAGATCCGCTTCGAATCGCAGTTTTTCGTCTGTTATTATCAAATAAAGCATCAACAGCTTCCTGAAGCATCCTTTTTTCATTTCTTAAAATCACATCAGGGGCATTTATTTCCATTAATTGCTTTAGCCGATTGTTACGAATAATGATTCGTCGATAAAGATCATTCAAATCAGATGCAGCAAAACGACCGCCTTCGAGCGGGACCAGTGGTCGCAACTCTGGTGGGATAACTGGCAGAATAGACACAATCATCCATTCAGGCTTGTTAAGCTTTTTTTTGGTTGGATCGGGAACAAACGATTGTACAACTTTCAAGCGCTTTAATGCATCAGCTCGTTTTTGCTTTGACTTGGATGTTTTAACAATATCGACCAGTTCCCTTTTTAATTCGATAATATTCAACCTTGAGAGCAATTCTTTCATGGCATCGCCGCCCATTGTTGCATGGAAATAATTTTCATTATCCCTGTCTTCTTCAGAAACAGCCATATATCCGAATTGTTGTTCGAGTTCCAGATATTCATCCTCCTCGATTAATTCGAACTTTTCGATGCCACTTTCGCCGGGTTCAATTACCATGAACATTTCATAATAGATTACACGCTCAAGGTCCTTAGTACTCTTTCCCGCAAGATAACTCAACTTGCTTGGAATAGACCGTAAGTACCAGATATGCACTACAGGAACAGCCAGTGTTATATGCCCCATTCGTTCACGACGAACTTTTTTACGGGTAACTTCTACGCCGCAACGATCACAAATAATGCCACGGTAACGAATCCCTTTGTATTTGCCACAATGACATTCATAGTCTTTAACAGGTCCAAAAATCTTTTCACAAAAAAGACCATCTTTTTCGGGCTTGTATGAGCGGTAATTAATGGTTTCCGGTTTTAAGACTTCCCCGTAAGAACGGGCAAGGGTCATTTCCGGGGAAGATAATCCAATGGTGATTGAACTATATTTTTTTGAAGTATCAATAGTGGTCGATTGGATGTAAGTCAAAGCATTGTCTCCTTACGCTAATCCAGTTGTACATCAATGCAAAGACCTTGAAGTTCTTTGATCATTACATTGAAAGATTCAGGTGATGAAAATTCAGGCATTTGTTCGCCTCGAACGATTGAGTTATAGACCTTTGATCGGCCTTCAACGTCATCGGATTTAACAGTCAATAACTCATGAAGCGTATGCGCTGCGCCATATGCTTGCAAGGCCCAAACTTCCATCTCACCAAAACGCTGCCCACCAAACTGAGCTTTACCACCCAGAGGCTGCTGTGTAATTAGTGAATAAGGCCCCGTAGAACGCGCATGCATCTTATCATCAACCATGTGACTCAATTTCATCATGTATATATTTCCAACTGTGACAGGATTGTCGAAGTATTCTCCCGTTCTCCCATCGATCAGCCGTTCTTTTCCAGATGCAGGAAGCCCAGCTTCCATCATCTCTTTTGCAACTTCTTCTGGAGTTGCACCATCAAACACAGGTGTCGCAAATTTTCTCCCCGTGATATCACCTACCCATCCAAGCATGGTTTCATATAACTGACCTAGATTCATACGGGAGGGGACACCCAGCGGATTCAGTACAACATCAACTGGTTTTCCGTCTTCCATGTAAGGCATATCTTCTTCCGGAACAATTGTAGCGACAATACCTTTGTTCCCATGACGGCCAGCCATTTTGTCACCAACAGAAACTTTACGTTTCTGAGCCACAAAAACTTTCGCCAATTTTACAATACCAGGCTGGAGTTCATCCCCTACACGAAGTTTAAATATCTTACGTTCTAGTTTGGTCTCAATTCCTACCCATTCTATTCTAAATGAACGCCATACTGCTTTGATCTTTTTCCAAACTGCTTTATCCTCGACCCACGCTTCATCCTGGGCAAATCGCTCCATATCAAAACTATTTAAACGTTTCAGCGTTAGTTTTGTAGATTTCTTAATCAAGGTTTTACTGGAGGTAAGATCGCGAATACCATTTGATATTTCATCTTTCAAAAGATTTGTTAATTTCTCATCACGAGATTCTTTAAGATGCTTTTTCTTTTCAGCTGCACTTTTTTGGTAAAGCAGGATCTCCACGCGTTCTTCTTTCTTAGTACGTTTTGCTTGCTTTTCAAAAAGCTGTGTTTTAATAACCACTCCCTTAATACCAGGTTCAGCACGTTTAGAAGCATCTTTAACTTCACCTGCTTTTTCACCAAAAATTGCTCTGAGAAGTTTCTCTTCCGGCGTTGGGTCTGTTTCACCTTTTGGCGTAACCTTCCCAATCAGAATATCACCTTCTTTAACACGAGCACCTACTCGGATAATTCCGGACTCGTCCAAATCTTTAGTAGCATCTTCACTCACATTAGGAATTTCGGGCGTTAGTTCTTCTTGACCCCGTTTAGTATCTCGGACTTCCAGTTCCACTTCATTACAATGAACAGAACTGAAAACATCATCTTTGACTAAGCGCTCACTTAAAACAATTGCATCTTCAAAGTTGTAACCACGCCAAGGCATAAATGCAACTCGGATATTAGACCCAAGTGCAAGTTCGCCTTGTTCAGTTGCCGCACCGTCAGCGATAACATCACCTTCCTTAACACGCGTCCCTACTCCTAAAAGTGGCCGTTGGTTATGAACAGTATTCTGGTTTGTTCGGTGAAATTTCTTCAGTTTGATCTCTATAATATTTTCACCCTCGTAAAGTGCTAAAGAATCCATAACGTCTTTTCGCTTTATGAGAATTTTCTGAGAATCAACATACGTAATTCTACCATCGACAGGTGAAGTAACAGCAGACCGTGAATCCACAGCTACTTTAGCTTCAATTCCAGTTCCCACGATGGGCGATTGAGGTTTCATTAACGGTACTGCCTGGCGTTGCATATTAGACCCCATCAAAGCACGGTTTGCATCATCATGTTCGAGGAATGGAATTAACGCAGCAGCTACACTCAAAATCTGGTTAGGCGAGACTTCAACATATTGAACATCACTCGGGCTTACTATCGGAAAATCTCCTTTAACACGTGCACGAATTTTTTCTTCTGTCAAATTACCTTTTTCATTTCGTTTCGCAGATGCTTGAGCCACAAGTACACGATCTTCATCATCAGCTGATAAATATTCAATGCTATTTGTAACGACAGATTCCCCCATGAGCTTTCTGATTTTACGATAGGGCGATTCAATAAAACCGTGATCGTTTACTTGAGCAAACATAGCCAAAGATGAAATCAAACCAATGTTGGGACCTTCAGGTGTCTCGATAGGGCAAAGACGACCATAATGAGTATAGTGGACATCACGGACTTCAAAGCCAGCTCGCTCTCGAGTTAAACCACCTGGTCCTAATGCAGAAATACGACGCTTATGAGTGATTTCGGCTAAAGGATTCGTTTGGTCTCCAAATTGTGAAAGCTGTGATGTACCAAAGAATGTATTGATTACGGTGGTCACTACTCGGGAGTTAATCAAATCCTGTGGCGTAATACTTTCAGACTCCCTCAAATTCATTCTTTCATGAATGGTACGAATCATCCTACTCAATGCCACACTGAACTGGTTGGTTAACTGTTCACCGATAGTTTTTACGCGACGATTGCCTAAATGATCAATATCATCAACACCTCGTTCACCCTTTCGCATGTCAATTAGGAATTTGATGACCTGAATAATATCGTCCATTGTAAGAACAGTATCTTCTACGGGCACATTCAGATTGAACTGTTGATTCAATCGATATCGCCCCACCTGCCCTAGATCATATTTTTTCGGACTAAAGAAAATTCGCTCGATAAATTTTTGAGCTGTTTCCAAATTAGGAGGCTCGCTAGAGCGAATAAGTTGGTAAACAACTGCTAATGCTTCTTCCGTACTTGCTGTTGGATCTTTCTCAATCGTGTTTAATAGCAACATGGAATCAAAACTCTTATTTCCATCAACGACTCGAATTTCCTTAATGCCTGCTTCTTTTAATGATTCTGTATGTTCGGCTGTGAGTTCTGTGCCACTTTCGAAGAAGATTTCACCCGTACGAGTATCTACAACATCTTCAGTCACAGTGGCACCGATATAATTGGATAAATTATCTTTTTTAGGATTCAGAGATTTAAGTGAACCAAATGCATTGAAAATATCAGTATTGGTTGAATATCCAAGTGCCCTCAACAACATAGTAACAGGAAATTTTCTCCTCCGGTCGATAATGACATATAAACAATCATTAATGTCTGTTGTGAAATCTACCCAAGATCCCCTCGCTGGAATGATTCGTGCTTGGAACAACTTCGTACCATTCGGGTGGATTGATTCATCAAAAAATACACCAGGGGAACGCTGAAGCTGCGATACGATAACACGCTCGGCACCATTAATAATAAAGGTCCCTTTATCTGTCATATATGGGATATTGCCAAAATACACATCCTGCTCTATACTTTGCGCATATTCATTCTTATTATTTTCGTCTGTAATGTGCAAAGCTAAACGTACACGAAGAGGGGCGGAATATGTCACACCGCGATCCATGCATTCGCCTGGAGTGTATTTAGGTTGACCTAGATAATAGGTCTTGTATTGAAGAATATAGTTCCGATGTGAATCTTCTATCGGAAATACGTTATTAAAAACACCCTCAAGACCAATTTGCTCACGAGCTTCCTGCGGAATCCATTCCTGCAAAAATTGCTGGTAAGCCTTGGTTTGAATTGAGAGAAGATCTGGTACATCTACAAACGCAGGAATCTTTGAAAAAGAATCTCGTTTTAAGAATTGGTCAATTGTTAATGAAGCTGCCAATTAAGCCTCCCGATTTTTATTTGTTATAAGAATAAAAGAAATGATAATTGAACTTATGCGAGTTCAACTTCTGCACCTGCTTCTTCAAGCTGTGCTTTAATATCATTTGCTTCTGACTCAGAGATGCCTTCTTTTATTGCTTTCGGCGCAGAATCAACAAGCTCCTTTGCTTCTTTCAATCCTAAATCGGTAAGGCTGCGAACAACTTTAATAACATTGATCTTTGCTTGACCACATGATTTAAGAATAACATCAAATTCGGTTTTTACTTCAGCACCTGCATCACCTGCAGCCGGCGCGGCTGCTATGGCAACAGGGGCTGCTGCGGTTACACCAAATTTGTCTTCGATTTCACTAATGAGTTCTGAGATTTCAATCATATTTGATTCTTCAAGATATGATAGAACATCCGCTCGAGTAACTGCCATTTGAACTACTCCTTATTGGTTTTTCAAAATTAAGATTTTTTTTCTTTTAAATTATTCAATACGCCCACTGCATTTTGCATTGGTGCTATCAAGGTTGAGACCAATTTCTGCAATGGACTGTTTAACATGGCAACCAAT
>Ga0308019_10002042_pt1 | contig 11762 bp, 13 predicted proteins | sample Neamet284_FD_203135 | JGI IMG/M metagenome (GOLD analysis project Ga0308019, IMG submission 203135) | Marine microbial communities from water near the shore, Antarctic Ocean - #284 | ecosystem: Environmental > Aquatic > Marine > Unclassified | place: Southern Ocean | collected 2014-10-01
AAACATTAAGAGAATCAGTTAATTCCATGTCCATGCTTAATTCTAGGCCTTTGTTTATGCCCTCTGCAGCATTTTGTGTCAGATATGAAAAGGTATTAGGGTCACTTGGATCAACTTGAGTTGAAATTGAAACCTGTTGATCTTTCCTGTCTGAGTAAAATATTACAGCTCCTATATTTAATTTTGAGTTTAATAATTTTGTATTAATCCCCGTCTCATAATTTGTCAGGAACTCAGGATCATAATAGATATTTCTATTTTTTGAATCGACAGCAAGACCTAAGCCTAGATTGAATCCACCCTGCTTGTAGCCTTTAGCGATACTTGTAAAAATAGTACTGTTATTGGTTAAAGTTTTTACTAATGAAATTTTTCCACCTGACATTCTTTTAGAGGGATTAAAAGATTCTCCAAGAGTGTCTGAATAATTTGCATCCCAATCTTCAGATCTGGCTCCTATGGATATCTTTGTTGTCTCATCAATAAAGTAATCTAGGTTACCGAAAACTGATAGGTTCTCTGAGTTATATTTGCTTGAAGAGGAAGATTCACTAGCATATGGCCCATAGGGATCAGACGGATCGCCATAAACACCATCATCATTTTTTAAATTTGATTCATTGATATCAGAATAACTTACCCCCAGAACCCATTCAGCAGGAAAATCTGAAGCAAGATCTGCAGAGTTTGAAACTACCCTAAATTCTTGACTAAACGATTCTCTGTTTCTTAAGGTTTCTGAGAAATAATCATATGTGTAAGGCGCATGGGAATTGGCGTTACCCCAATCAGCGTCATAACTAAAAATAACATTGGTATCAGTGATGCTTGTTAAACTTTGTAACTCAAATTTATTAAATGTATGAAATATTTTTAAGCCGTATGCATTTGTCTTTTGTGAATCCATTCCAGGTCTATCTGAGAGAGTATTAAGACTGTCATCTATGGTCCAAATGTCAGCAGGATCGTTCATATCAATTTCTGTAACAAGAAACTTAATAGCGGTTTTGTCACTCGCCTTCCAATTAACTTTTAATCTTAAAGTGCTTTCATCTTTCTTAGAGGTATCAGATTTATTTAGATATACATTTTTTCTAAAGCCATTTGAATAGTCTTTTCGTAATGCAATTCTATAAGTTATATCTTTATTTTGGTCTAAGGGACCTCCGAATGCTACTCCAGAATTCAATACTCCATAGTCACCAATAGTTACTTCACTTGTGCCTTCGAACTCTTCCGTTGGATCCTTTGTTTTAATATAGATTAATCCAGCTAAAGCATTAGCCCCTATTCTTGAGCCCTGCGGACCTCTATGAACTTCAATTTGATCTACATCAAAAGTGGTGGCAATCCCGCCTTGGCCTGAATAATCAATATCATCGATTAAAAAGCCAACTGATGAGTTTGGCGTCCCTTCATAACCACCTCTTTCTCCAATTCCTCTAATCTGAAAATAGCGAGCCCTTGAGTCACTAGCAGCAAAGTTTAAATTAGGTATTAGATAAGACAGCATTTCAAAATGCTTTATTGGTTGAGATTTGATTAGCTCTTTATCAAGAACAATTATGCTTGAATCTTCTTTTTCAATTGAAATTTGTCGCCAATCACCTTTTACAATGATTTCCTCAACTGTTTGTGAGGTTAGCTCTGGGCTAACCAAACATAATAAAAAAGATAATAAAAAAACAATTCTATTTTTAATAATATTCATGCGATTCCTCCGCCATTATTGTATGGATCAGGTTCAAAGGGTTTCCGTAAAGATCTCAGGTCTATTGACCACCCCTTGCAGTTGGTTGAATGATATAAGTGTTTTTAAAAAAAATCTAGATAAAGAATGAAAAATCTCTTAATAAATGGCTTCTTGTCTAAACCATAAATTTACAGCCCATTTTTCACCCGAAATAACAGGCGATCCGCCATGAAGTGAATTGGGATTAATGTCAGAAGTGCCATCTTTACAATTATGGAAAACAACTACATCACCTTTATTGGGTTTTACTGAAACATGGATATCTGGGAAATCCGTTGCTCCTCCATCTTCGACATCATTTAAATAGGCTAAGGCTGTTACCATTCTCTGGCCTCCGGGAAACCAATTATTTCTTCCCTCTTCCGTGCTTTTATCAAAGGCATCGAAATGCGGCTTATACTCAGTTCCAGGTCCATAATGAACTAGCTGAAATTGCTCTGCGTTATTAATTGGCATTTTAACTAGAATAGAAAATCTTTTACTTACCTCATGAATTATCTCGCTTGCATCATGCTGTATCCATGCGTAGCTATTGGTTCTACTATCGTGAAACTGGTGCTCTGAGTCGGTTATGACTGTAGCTCTTTCCATCTTGCCAGATCCAACCTCAACAAAGGCCGCGCACTCATCAGAGGATAAAAAATCTGATACGACATAAACGAGAGGATCTATAGAATATAGGGTGACGTTTTCCGAAATTTTTTTTGGTTCCATAGTCATTTAAAAATTATATTTGCAAATTATTGATTTGTCTCTATTGTTATCTTCTAAACATGAAAATCTTTATTTCAATAGCATCATATCAAGACCCTTTATTAGAAACTACTATCAGGGGTGCTTTTGATAATGCTGATAAGCCGGATAACTTATTCTTTGGGGTATGTGATCAGTCTTCTCATGCCATAGATATCAACATCTTTTCTTTCTCTAATCAGATTTCTTATGATCATGTTGAACCGGAACTATCTGAAGGCCCTTGCTGGGCAAGACATAGAATTCAAAAGTTCTTTAATGAAGAGGATTACTACCTTCAAATTGATTCTCACATGCAATTTCAAAAAGGCTGGGATACTTATTTACTGTCTTATATGCAAAGGATTCAATCTGTAGATTCTTATTCACACAAGCTACCTATTATTACCTGCTATCCAAGAGCATTTGATATTGTAGATTTTAATTCCGGAACTTACTCTCTTGATACTGCTGACACTAATACACATATCATTGCTTACAGAGAAGATTCAATTTTCTTAAAAGATTCATTTTCTAGACAGATAGGCGCAATAACTGATGTAGAGATTGCTCATGGCTATCTGCTTGCGGCTGGCTGCCTTTTTGCTCCTGGAGCCTTTGTAAAAGAAGTTCCTTATGATCCTGAATTCTACTTTTATGGTGAAGAAATATCACTAATGATTAGGGCCTTTACACGTGGATTTGGTATTTTCCATATACCAGCTGTTCCTATATTTCATCTTTATACTGATACCTCTGATTTAAAAAGAAAGCTCCACTGGGATGAAACAGAAGATGGGAATAGGCAAGTTAAATGGCATGAAAGAGAAGAGAAGAGTTTAAGTAAGCTATCAATGGTTATACATGGTGAAGTTGAGGGTATTTATGGTCTAGGTAACAAAAGAACACTCAAAGATTATGAGTTCTTATCGGGCATTAATTTAATTGAAAGGGAAATAGTAGATAAGGATAAGGCCACAACAGCTAACTTTGTATCTTCACTATCATGGAAAAATTCACCTTTTTAATGAAAAATATTTAGCGAATGATATTATTTAACCACCATATTTAAGGAGAGATGAATGAGTAAAGAAGTAAAAGATTTTTTTTCAACCTATAGCGATTTTGTTACCAAGGTAACCAGCGAACCTAGTATCGATCTAGATGCTCTTAAAAAGAGCTTTGATAATATTGAAGAGTCTTCTTCTATAAAAATGCCAAGGCTATTAACAGCTGCGTTAGGCCTTGGAAGCGAGACCGGAGAATTTGTTGAGATTGTTAAGAAAATGGTTCTTCAAGGAAAACCAGCTTCTGAAGATAATATTTTTCATATGAAGAGAGAGCTTGGAGATATTATGTGGTACTGGACTACCGCATGTGCATCATTAGGTTTAGATCCTTATGAGGTAATAAACGAAAATCAAAAAAAATTAGAAGCCAGGTACGGAGAAAAGTTTGAAGTTGATCGAAGTGAAGTCAGAAAAGACGGAGATCTATAAGCCAATTACTATCTTTAGATAAAATAATGGAAGAAAAAGACAATAAATCAAAAGAAGAACTACCCTCAGCAGTCGATGACTGTGCTGATGTTACTTCTAGGTACGAAAAATATAAAAAGAGTAAAGAGAAGTCTCAGTTTCCTCCAATAAACTATGAGAGACCTCCGCATCACTAAGACATGATCGCATTACTGGCTTTTTTATATTTTCTTTACGCAGTCACTTTCTTTTATACCTATAAAAATGGATATAGCCTTGCTAAATATCTATATAAAAGAGAAAGCATTAACAAGTACCTATCAATAGAGATATTTTTTTTAATTCTTACTTCTTTTATTGTTTTTACAAACCAGCCTCTTAATTGGATTATTGCAATATTGATGATTGCTCATATGGTTGGTGTTATATGGCTAGTTACTAGCCCAGATAGCTATTATAAAATAGCAGACGAATCCATGGCTCTAGATGACGGTCTTATGGAGGTAATAAATATAGGAGTATTGTTCGTATACTCAGCTTTAACAATATTTTCTAGGATAATTTTCTAAGTAGAGTCTTTTATTCTTTTAAGGAGACTTGAGGTATCCCAGCGTCCTCCATCTAAATCTTGAATGTCTTTGTAAAACTTATTTACCATTTCCGTTATCTCTATATTGGCACCAACCTGACCAGCTTGCTCAGAGACTATATCTAAGTCTTTTCGCATCCAGTCAACTGCAAAGCCATGATCATATTCATCCTTAAGCATAGTCTCCCATCTATTTTCCATTTGCCAGGATTGAGCTGCTCCCTTTGTAATAACTTCCATAACATCACTTGTATTAAGACCAACTTTTTCAGAAAAATTGACTCCCTCCGAAAGCGCTTGCACCAAACCAGCAATACAAATTTGATTAACCATTTTTGTTAATTGTCCTGACCCGCTTGGTCCCATATATTTTGTAAACTTAGAGTAATTATCAAGGATAGGTTTGACAGATTCATAGGAAGCTTTGTCCCCGCCAACCATTACAGAAAGCTGACCAGACTCTGCTCCAGCTTGACCACCTGATATTGGGGCATCTAAAAAAATGACATCTTTTTGGAGAGCAAGCTCATTCATCTCTTTAGAGAGAGTTGCAGAGGTTGTTGTGTGATCAATAATAATAGTTCCAGGATTTACAGAATTTAAAATACCTTTTTCCCCTGACATCATCTCTCTAACATCTTCATCCCTTCCAACACAAAGAGCAATTACATTGCATTGAGATGATAATTCTTCTGGAGTATCAAAGGCTGTTCCGGAATACTGATTAAGCCATTTTGTTACTTTTTCTTGCGATCTATTAAAAATACAAATATTACTAAATTCTTTTGAAAGGTGCCCTGCCATTGGATATCCCATGACACCAAGGCCTATAAAACCAATTTTATTCATGCTTTTGTTCTTCTTTATATTTTTCGTAATCTTCCCAGTCATGGGGAGTCCCAACATTAAGGATGCCCTCTTTAGCTCTAAAGAGGCTTTGGGTTCTTAATTTTGTTTTGTCCTCTTCTTTTCCGAACAGCTTGTTCCAACCATCCTTAAAATATCCTCTTAAATCTCTATCGCTCATTAATGAAATAGATTAAAAATAATTACAAAAGTAATTCCTGTCCCAAGAACTCCTATTACGCAAAGAAGCAGATCAACAGCGAACACTTGAAATAATTTTTTCCATGCTGCATTTTTTTGACTAGAGTCAGAAGCTATTTCTTGTTTAAAAAGATGGATTGCAGCAACTTTAAACCAACTGAATACAACTAAAAAGGTTATAGCGCCTATAAAGAAAAGAAGCAGATTAGAACTCATACTATATGATTTTCTCTATCTTTTTTTGCAGTATGTTTGATGCCATTCTTTGAAGTATATTCTCCAGTAATGCCCTTAGCACCTGATCTATTTTTCTTTGAATTATTCATAAGAGTAACAATTGACACTCCTGATGCTAATCCGATAAAAAAGAAAATTATCCATTCCATTTTATAAAACCTCTCTACTTTTGATTAAACTCATTTTTTGCTTCAATGAACTCTGCTTTTAATCTAGTTACTAAGTCTGCAACACTAGGGTCATCTTTAATTCCACCTATACCCTGACCAGAACCCCAGATATCTTTCCATGCTTTTGCGTCAGTATTTCCGCCTGAACCAAAGTTCATGCTACTTTTATCTGCTTCGGGAAGATTGTCTGCATCCATTCCTTCTTTGACAATCGATGGCTTTAAGTAGTTGCCACTTATCCCAGTAAATAAACTTGAAAGTACTATGTCGTCTGCTGCACTTTCAATTAGCATTTGTTTATAACCTTGATCTGCATTGGCTTCTTGTGTGGCTATAAAACGCGTTCCCATATAGGCAAAGTCTGCTCCAAGCGCTAGAGCTGAGGCAACTGAATAACCGTCTCCAATTGAACCAGATAAAATAACAGTTCCGTCAAACCATTCTTTGACTTCTCTTAGCAGAGCAAAAGGAGATAAAGCTCCTGCATGCCCTCCGGCACCGGCACAAACTAAAATTAAACCATCTACGCCTTGTTCTGCTGCTTTTTTTGCATGTCTAACATTAATAACATCATGATAAACAAGTCCGCCATAGCTATGTGCTGCCTGCACTAGTTCTGCTGGTGGTCTTAAAGATGTAATAATTATTGGTACTTCGTGTTCAACGCAAGTAGCCATATCTTCCATTAATCTGTTATTTGAAGCATGGCATATCTGATTGACAGCAAATGGTGCGACTTTGGCATCAGGATTTTGCTCTTGATACTCGGCTAATTCAGTTTTAATTCTAGAAATCCATTCACCTAGAACGTGTTGAGGTCTTGCATTTAGAGCTGGAAAAGATCCAATAATACCGGCTTTACATTGTGCTATTACTAGCTCTGGTCCTGAAACCAAGAACAGTGGTGAGCCTATAACTGGGATAGATAAATGATCTTTTATGTGACTTGGAATTGGCAATTTAATTCTCCTTTATTAAATGAATATTACTCCATCCAATTGGTTAGAATAATTTAATTCAAATATATATATTATTTTTCCGGATATTCTAACACTAAATAAATCAAAGATTTTAATCCTTCATCCAAAGCTCCATCATCAACAACAAAGTATGGAGAATGATTGCCAGGAGCGGTTTCAACACCCGGTGCATTAACCCCTAACCAAAAATACATTCCTGGAATTCTATCTGAAAAAAATGAAAAATCTTCAGCTCCAGTTGAGGGAGTCTTGCTAAGAAAAAACTTATTATCAGTAGCTTCTTTGAGCGTCGGAATTAATTTAGCTACTAGGTCAGGATTGTTATATGTGACGGGATAAAAACCACCAACATCAAACTCTACATCTATTTGAGCACCAGTCCCCAAGGCAACACCGGATGCTATTTGTCTTATTTCATCATAAATTTCAGCCCTAAGCTCAGGATCAAAAGTTCTAATGGTTCCCTGTATTTCTGCATCTTCGGGGATAATATTCCCTCTTGTACCTGATCTAATAATGCCTACAGATACTACAGCTGGATTGTTAATAATATTTATTCTTCTACTTACAATTGTATTTAGACCTTGAATTAGTTCGACACTTGCCATAACAGGATCGATTGAATCCCAAGGCCTTGATCCATGCGCCTGCACTCCTTTCACTTTAATCCTATAGGTAGACGCGGCAGCCATGGCCGGTCCAGAAACAACACTGACATATCCGTGAGGACCATTTCCAACATGAAGACCAAATATCACTTCAGGATCGTATTTTTCGAACAACCCCTCTTCAAGCATCATCTTTGCGCCGCCGTTTTCTCCTTCAGGAGGGCCCTCTTCTGCAGGTTGAAATATTAAAACTACATTACCTTTAATTTGATCTTTATTTTGTGATAAAAACTCAGCTACACCCATTAAAATTGCTACATGCGCGTCATGCCCGCATGCATGCATTATGCCGACTGTTTGGCCTAGGTATTTCGTTTTGTCTTTAGATGCAAATGGCAATCCTGTTTTTTCTATAACAGGAAGAGCGTCCATGTCTGCTCTTAAGGCAATGGTAGGTCCTGGAAGTCCTCCCTCTATCAAGCCAACCACTCCAGTGTAAGCAATCTTTGTTTCTACTTTAATGCCTAGGGATTTAAGATGAACTGCTATTTTTTTTGCAGTTCTATATTCTCTATTACTAAGCTCTGGATTCTGATGAATATCATGGCGCCAGCTTATGACCCTCTCCATCAGGGGATCTAGTTGTTCATCGAGATCTTGCTTTAGATCTGAGAAACCGTGGGTTGAAAATATAAGGACAAAGAAAAGCATTAATTTATTCATTTTAAGATTATAATCCCCCCCTTTTTAAAACACTAATAACATGGACATAAAAAACCTTCGAAATATAGCAATCATTGCTCACGTTGATCATGGTAAAACCACCCTTGTTGATAAGCTTCTTGGACAATCCGGAACGCTTGATAGAAAAAATGTAGATTCTGAAAGAATAATGGACTCTAACGATCAAGAAAAAGAGAGAGGAATAACGATAACGGCAAAAAATACCTCTATTATTTGGGAAGATCATCTTATTAATATTGTAGATACTCCAGGTCATGCTGATTTTGGTGGAGAGGTTGAAAGAGCTCTTTCTATGGTTGATTCGGTATTGCTATTAGTCGATGCTGTTGATGGGCCAATGCCTCAAACTAGATTTGTAACGCAAAAAGCTTTTGAAAAAGGTTTAAAACCAATCGTTGTTATTAATAAAGTGGACAGACCAGATGCCAGACCTCATTGGGTTTTAGATCAAGTTTTTGACCTATTTGATAGGCTTGGAGGAACTGACGAGCAGTTAGACTTCCCAGTTATATACGCATCAGCTATTGAAGGAATTGCAGGACTTGAACCTGAAAGCATGAGTGATGACATGACTCCTTTATTACAAATGATTTTAGATAAAGTTCCAGCTCCAGAAGTTAATATTGATGGGCCTCTGCAATTGCAAATTAGTGCTTTAGATAGCAATAGTTATGTTGGGGTTATAGGAATAGGAAGAATTAAGCGAGGAGTTGTAAGACCTAACGAACAGGTAGTTATTGTAGATAGAGAAGGCAACACTAGAAAAGGTAAAGTACTTCAGGTTATGGGCTATGAGGGATTAGAAAGAGTAGAGGTTCCGGAAGCAGAAGCTGGATCAATAGTCTGTATTACTGGAATAGATAAATTAAATATCTCAGATACCATATGCACACCTTCAGATGTTGAGGCACTTCCAGCTCTCTCAGTTGATGAGCCTACTGTTAGTATGACATTCCAAGTTAATGACTCTCCATTTGCCGGTAAAGAAGGTAAATATGTTACCTCTAGAAATATAAAAGAAAGATTAGATAAAGAGTTAATATCAAACGTAGCCTTAAAAGTTGTCCCGGGTGAAACGCCGGATAAATTTGTTGTTTCGGGTAGAGGTGAGCTTCATTTATCAGTTCTTATTGAGTCCATGAGAAGAGAAGGCTATGAACTGGGTATCTCTAAGCCTCAGGTAGTCCAAAAAGAAGTTGATGGAAAAATTCATGAGCCCTTTGAGCAAATAGTTATTGATGTTGAAGAAATGCATCAAGGTGCAGTTATGGAAGAGCTAGGACCAAGAAAGGCCGAGCTTCAAAGCATGGATTCTGATGGAAAAGGCAGGGTTAAGCTAGAGTTTATAGCTCCATCAAGAGGCATAATAGGCTTTAGATCACATTTCCTAACTATCACAAGTGGGAGTGGGATTATGACCAGTGTATTTGATCATTATGGTCCTGTTAAAGCTGGTGAAATAGCTAAAAGAAATAATGGTGTTATGTATTCAATGACTGCTGGTAAAACTCTGGCATATGCTCTTTTTAATCTTCAAAATAGAGGAAAGTTATTCTTAGGTCATGGTAATGAGGTTTATATCGGCCAGATAGTTGGTCTCCATTCAAGAGATAATGATCTTCCTGTTAATCCAACTAAGGCAAAACAGTTAAACAATATTAGAGCTGCTGGAACTGATGAGAATCTTATTCTTGTAACTCCCATAACACATACCTTGGAACAGGCTTTAGAATTCATCGAAGATGATGAGCTAGTTGAAGTAACTCCTGAATCAATCCGTATGAGAAAAACAGGCAGAATTCGTACTTAAAGAGTATCTTGAACCTATTAAATGCTGATTTTTTGTTAGTGTTTAATTAATTCCTATTTTTATGTAAACTATTATTAGTAATAACTAATAGGGAAAATTATGAATAAATTTAAAATAACTTTTGTATTAGCGTCGTTTATTTTTGTTGCCGGCTGTTCAATGTCAACATCAACTGACTCTAATAAATCAAATGAAGATCTTGCAATGGCATGGGTTGAAGCAGGATATACAGGAAAAGCTGAAGCTATTGAAATGGTAACGAAAAATATGGCTGAAGACGCAGAGGTTTTAGGTGAGAGGTATGTAGGAATGGGCTTTATATGGAATCCTGATGAAAGTGGCATGACTGTTACTTATATCATTCCTGAAAGTCCTGCATCAAAGGCTCTTGAAGTAGGAGATTCTTTTGTTGAGGTTGGCGGAGTAAGACTTACTTCTGAAAATAGAAATAGCCTAGGATTTAGAGGGAAACCTGGAGAGGAAGTCAGTGCAGTTGTTCTAAGAGATGGAGCTGAAGTAGCTATATCTGTTGCAAGAGGCGCTGTCAGACAAGTAAGCTCAAAGATTCAAGTTCTAGAAAACTTTGCTGAAGGAGATGCTGAAAATTGGGCTGCTGATGAATTTAATGTAATGGAAGCATCTACTACTGAAGATGGAGTTGTTTGGGTTCTTAGCTGGTCTAAGTTCACAGAAGTAGCTTCTGGATTAACATCTAATGCATATACTGCGACAAGATTCGAATTTAATGATGCTGGACAAGTTACTTGGGTAGCTAATTTATCTGAAGATAGATTTGTGCTTGAGCAGCAAGGTTATTCGATTACTAGATAATTGCCTTATAAATTAGCCCATGCTTCCTTGTATGGGCTAATTGTTTTCTTTCAAGATTCCTTTAAATACTCTGTTCTGCTAATATGTTTATATGAAAAATATAAATATATTTCTGGTATTAATATTAACTGTCTCCTCTATTGCAGAGGAAGGAAGGCTTGGAAGAGAGGCTAATGAATACAGATATACCTCACTTGGAATTGACTTAATTCAAACAGAAAAAACCGGCGTTGGTGCTAGATTGTCCCTTGCCCTTCCTGGGCCTTTATATGTAGTTGTTGAGAGAAAGGCTGAAGGGGTTAATACAGAAGATAATTCCTATGACAGAGTTAGTAATGGTGTGCGACTTGGTGCTCATATTGGAATCGGCGATCTTCTAAGTAATGTTTCAGCTAAAGGTGTCAACCTTGGCATTAAAAACTTTTTTGATATTTATGGAGAATTTGGTGTCAAAACTACTTCTATAGAAGGCGACATTAACTCATTTTCAGAAGATGATGCACAAGCCAATGCTATAGCAGGGATCAGGTTTGGTGATAGCAATCAATGGGAAGGAAATATATTTGCAAATTATTCAAAAGAGTCAGAGGTGGTTCAAAAGACCTGCCCTGTTGGCACAGTATGTCCTGCCGTTGTTGAGTTTGTTCTCAGTGAAGAAACAGATCAGAAATATGGTGCAAGCTTTTTATACAACATATCCAAGCGAACTGCTTTCAGTATTGAAGTCTCATCAAGTAAAGTTTTTGATAGTACCTTTAAGGTTGGCTATCAGATCAACTTTTA
>Ga0308019_10002043_pt1 | contig 11756 bp, 12 predicted proteins | sample Neamet284_FD_203135 | JGI IMG/M metagenome (GOLD analysis project Ga0308019, IMG submission 203135) | Marine microbial communities from water near the shore, Antarctic Ocean - #284 | ecosystem: Environmental > Aquatic > Marine > Unclassified | place: Southern Ocean | collected 2014-10-01
CAATCTAAAAATATTGGAAAACTTCCATTAAGAGAATTACTTGTAAAAAATAAAACAGATAAATTAATTTCAAAAGAAAAACTAGGATTTAATGTTAATACAATTAATTTATGGAAGTTACACGGTCATAAATTATGTAAAGAATTTTTGTGTGAATCTAGAATCGCAAAAGAAGGGTGGATTAATGATGAATGGATTAAAAAATATATTAATCAAAAAGATCTTAATTTTAATTATGTCAATAAATTTATGGGTCTTTTAGCATTTGAAATTTGGTACAGATTATTTATTACAAAAGAAATGAGCAGTAGTGATAAATTAAATTAAATTTAAAATATTTTAACGTAAAAATATTCCCTATCGATAGTAATTTCTTATTTACACATAAATGGAGCCAGAATTAGGCATGAATATGAAAATCTTAATAGCTTCAGGTGCAGGTGGAGGCACTGCAAAAGGCAGAATAGGTAAGCACATCCATCTAAAAGATTTTGGGGAAGCTTTAGTACGAAAAGGTGTTGAATACAAACTAGTATACGAAAGTGATTACATTTCAGGATTTCCTAGTAAAAATATTAAAAGTTGGTTTTCCAAAAAAAAATTTCATGATTTAATTAATGATTTTAACCCCGATGTAGTGTTTGTAGATAGACAATCACATTTTGGATTAGAAAGTATTAAATTAAAAATTCCAACTTATGTTTATCTTCGTGGTAATTATTGGTCAGAAATTGAATGGGCAAAAAAAACAATTTACAAAAGTTTTCTCATGAAATGGGTTTTAGATCAAAGGAAAAAAATAGCAAATAAAGTATTTGAAAAATGTAACGGAATTTTCATGACCGCAGATTATTTAGATAAAATAATTAAAAAACAAATTCCTAATGCAAAAACACTTCATTTTTTGGAAGGTTTGGATACATCACGTTGGTATCCCCAAGAAGGTATGAAATTACAACACCCATGTGTTGGAATGTTACACGATGCAAATTGGTGGGGTAAAACAAAAGAAATGTTGGTTTTAGAAAATGTAATTAAAAAAATGCCTGATGTTCATTTTTACTGGGCAGGTGATGGTCAGTACAAAGGACCTATTTTAGATAAATTATCTCAATTTGAAAATTTTCATTATTTGGAAAATTTAGAATACCCAGATAAAGTTAGAGAATATTTAACTGAAATTGATATTTATGCACTGCCTACGGGGATGGATACAACTCCATTATCATGTAGAGAAGCAATGTCAATGGAAAATCCAGTTGTAGCCTCAAAAGTTGGAGGAATTCCTGAAATGGTTTTTGATAATAAAACAGGATTTCTTGTTAATGAAGGAGATTATGAAGGATGGATAGAAAAATTAACAATTCTTGTTAATGATGAGGATTTAAGGAAAAAATTTGGAGCAGAAGGTAAGAATACTGTTCTTGAAATTTTTAATTGGGATAAATTAGCTGGAGAATTTATCAACATAGTTTCAAAAAAATAATTAATTTAATTTATTTATAATTTTTATATGTTCATCAAACAAGTCATAATTAATTTCAAAAACTTTAAGTTTATAATTAAATCCTTCATCATTTGAATCATAAATTTTCTTTAAAAAATTATAATTATTTTCATTGTTATAAATTTCAATTAAGAATTCTGATCTTTCGTTATTCGATATTTGACTTTCATCAATTACAAGATGAGTTAATCCATTATTTTTTTCACTTAACAATAATTCTTCAATATAGGTATACTGAGAAATTGAGAATATTTTATGCTCATAATTAATTTGATTTCTTAAATTAGGAAATTTTTCATCCAAATGAATAAATTGAAAATAAGCTGATTCAGGGTAGAATTCATTTATACCATTTGTGATTTCTTTAATTTTTAAAGATAGAATGAATGCTTCATTTTGATATTCTGCATCAATCCATTTGTATTCTAACCATCCAATTGATGAAAAAATTATTCCAATTATTATTAAGATAAAAATTATTTTTAAATTTTTTGTTTTATCTATTTTTTGGATTGAATATAATGAAATTACTGTAAATAATGGAAATAAAATATACAAATATCGTGTTTCTTGAAAATCTCTAGAATACGCATAAAGTGCAGGTAAAATTAAAATCACTGAAAATAGTAACAAAATTCCATGTTTTTGCTCAAATTTTCTAAAATATTTGAATAATCCATAGGGTAAAAATATTATCCATATGGGAATGGTAATCCAACCCAAAAAACTAATTGTATTAATTAAACTATTTTTAATGTCAAATTTATCATTACCCGTTTCATTCCCAGCAAATGTGTTAGATACTAATTCTTTATTACTAGAAAAATGACTTATTATTCCATCTTGACCTGTTGCTTGAATTCTTGCATCAAGCATAGGAAAAAGTATTGAAAGAAAAATTAGAATGCATATTGAATATGTAAAAATGGATTTTTTATTAATTTGAAATTTCCAAAAATATATGACGGTAAGTGGCACTAAAATAAGTAATCCCTCATATCTAATCAAAGAAAATATTGCAGCAAGTCCAAATGAAATATAATAAAAAAATTTACTAGAAGTTAATGAAAATAAAATAATTAAAATTCCAACTAAAAAATAAATTGGTTCGGTTATACCTTGTAATGAGTTCATTATTAATCTTGGTTCAAAAATAAAAAATAAAGATCCTAGTAAAGAATATTTATTTGAAAAAAACTTTCTGCATAGAAAAAATATTGGAAAAATTGTTAATGCCGATATTAATGTAGATAAAATTCTTTGCGTATTCATATAGTTTAAAATATTGTTTGATGAATCTAGTGAAAAAAATAAAGATAAAAATGAAGGCCATAAATTATTATGAGCACTATATTCTGTAGGAATTGTTTTTAAAATGCTCATATCATTTGCATACCAAAAATAATATTGTGAATCTAATACTAACGGTAAATCAAAAGGAAGATAATATAATCTAATTATCATTGAACCAATAAAAATAATTAATAAAAAAAATAATGATTTAGATAAACTAATTTCAGTTTTTTTAATACCAATGTTATCACTTTGATTTTTTATATTATTCATTATCTTTTTCTATCTTCTTTCTCTTACAACACTTACTACTGAATATAGTAATATTGATGTCATTACAAATATACTTCCTAAAATTGTAGAACCTATTCCAATTATGGAGAGATTTGTGATTATAGAACCTCCAATTGAAAATTCATGTATAGTCCACATAATAAAAAATAGACCTATTGTTAAAAATGAAATTCCAGGTATGCCATAAAATTTTAGAGGGTGTTCGATAGAAATAAATTTCATAGTACTTAGAATTACTGAAGTTCCATGAGACAGTGTTTGTTGTGATGATATTTTTTCTTTATAAAGAATTGTAATTGGTATTTCAATAATTTTGAAATTTTGTTTATTTGCTTTAATTAAAATTTCTGTAGATACTCCCATTCCCGAATCAGAAGGAATTATTTTTTCTAAAGTTATTTTATCATATCCTCTAAAACCACTTTGTGAATCTGTGATTTTATTTCCAGTATTTGAGTTTACCAAATTAGTAATTGCTTTTATCCCTAATTTTCTATACGTTGGAAGATTACCTTCAACATTTCCAAGGAATCTTGAACCTATCACAATATTTGCTTCTTTATTTTGAATTGGTTTAATCACATTTTCTATATCAGATATTTTATGCTGTCCATCTGAATCAAATGTTACAAGAATATCACAATTCAATTCATTTGCTTTTAAAAATAAACTTCTAATCGCTGCACCATATCCCAAATTTGTGTTATGTCGTACAACAATAACACCCATTTCCTTTGCAATTTCTGATGTTAAATCAGAAGAGCCATCATCACAGACAATAATTAAGGTGTATTTTTTCTTTAATTGTGTTATTATACTTGCAATATTTTTTTCTTCATTAAAAGCAGGTAAACCAATAGCTATTTTTGACATAATACTATTTGCTTAGAATACTTGACTTTTACAAATACTTTATTATCAAATTGATGTATAATGTCATTTTTTATCAGAGTTTACTTTTTTTTTGTAAATATTTTTCAAAAGATGTAAATTCAAATTTTTCTAATAGTTTATCCATCTTAGGTAGAGCATTTTTTAAATTATGATATGTGATGAATTTATTAATTAATGGTAATGGTAAAGATGGCATTAATTCTGGAACTAATTCCCATGAATGAATATAAAATGTTCCAGGAATATTCATTTTTTCATACATCTTAACTTGATTAACAATAGATCGTAATGGTAAAAATCTCACAAAAAATCCTCCTCCTGCAGGGATTTTTTTTCCTAAAAATTTGGTAACTAATAATGGAAATTCAATTAAATTACTATTTTCATCATTCCTTGTAATATCATTACTAGAAATATTATATGGTGAAATTTGTGCATTGGGATGACCATACATCTTTGTTTTTGCAGGAACAATACTACTATCATATAGATATTTTTTTTTAATTAAATCATCAATTGCCCAAGAAGTATCATCGGTTAGTGAAAATGTTGGTGCACGAAACCCTTTAGATTTTCCATTAGTTAATTTATCAAATTGTTCTAATTCATTTTTAAATTCATTTTTAAAATTTTTTTCATTCAATTTACTATGCTTCATTGTATGAAATGCAATGTCATGACCTTGAGAAATAATTTTATCTAATAAACTTGGTTCTTTTTCTATTAGTTCACCAACAACAAAAAATGTTGCATAGGTATCTCTTTTATTCAACCAATCTAGAATTTTATCAATTCCTTTAGTAATCTTTAATTCTTTTTTTTCATTATTTACAAATGGTTTAATTAATTCAGGATGATACCATTCTTCAAAATCTATTCCCAATAAATTCATTTTATATTCCTCATCATAACTACAATTATCTACTAAATTAATTAGTGATCAATTTTTTTAATTACTCTTCCCGGATTTCCTACAACTACACAATAATCTGGAACATCATGTGTCACAACACTTCCAACTGAAATAATAGAATTTTCACCTATTGTTACACCAGCAGTAACAATTACACCAGGAAATAAAACTGCGCCCGATTTTATGTTTACTTCTTCTACTTTTCTTGGAAATTCACCATTTTTTAGGAATAAATTTGCTGCAGGGTTGTTATGTGCATAAATCATTACATTAGAACCAAAAGTTACATTATCTCCAATTTTTACTAAATGTGGATAAACTAAATCTAACAATACGTATGGTGAAAAATGACAGTTTTTACCAATGTTTACTCCCCTACTACGTTGCATTTTTGCTGTAAATCCTGAATGAGGGGATGAATATGCAAGAGTATGAAGAATCCAAGTTCTTAAAAATTTAATTTTCATTCTAAAATTTCCTAAAGTGCCTTTGTAGCCGTAATAATCCATTAATTCTTTTTCGTTAATCTCTATTGGTTTATCCATCTATATCGTCCTATTTTTAGTTGAATTTTAAATCTACGCATATTTCATAAATACACGATTAGGTGAAAAGAATTTGAATAAATTCCAATTAAGGACTTCATGGCAAATATTAAAAATACGTAATTATATTTTTAATTAGTTATGATATCAAATGAAAAACTATCTTATTTTATAAATAAATCAAAATCTCTTGGAGATACAAATTTTGATAAGAAAATTAAAGTTGCGCTATTAAGCAGTTTTACAATTAATGGATTTTATGAAACATTGCGAGTTAAGATGTCAGAACATAAAATTGGTTGTAATATCTATCTTGGAGGTTACAATCAATACAATCAAGAAATTTTAAAAGAAAATAGTGAATTATATAATTTTAAACCAAATATTACCTTTTTAATGATTGATACTAGAACAATTTTAGGCGAAATATTTTATTTACCATATTCAATATCATTGGAAGAAAGGAAGCAACTAATTGAAAAAAAGTTTTTAGAATTAACTAATTTAATTAACATATTTTTAAAAAAATCAGATTCAAAACTTATTGTTAGTAATTTGCATGTGCCAACATATTCTCCTTATGGATTAAATGAAACAAAAATGGAATATGGTTTTCATTCTATGATTTCTGATTTTAATAAGAAACTGGAAACAGAATTTATGAAAAATGATTCTGTTTATATATTTAATTTTAATCAATTTGTATCCAAATATGGTAATGATAATATTTTTAATATTAAACAATTTTTATTTGGAGATATTAAAATTGCATTAGAGTATATTCCATTTTTATCTGATGAATTTTTAAGATACATTTTAGCATCATTAGGATTATCAAAAAGATGCATAGTACTTGATCTGGATAATACTTTATGGGGCGGGGTTGTTGGTGAAGATGGTTTTGATGGAATTCAATTAGGTTCTAATCCACAAGGAAATGCGTATGTAGAATTTCAAAAATATTTACTTTCACTAAATCAAAGAGGGGTTCTACTTGCCATCAATAGTAAAAATAACCCTGAAGACGCTCTAAAAGTAATTGATAAGCATCCAAATATGATACTACGTCGAAATAATTTTGCTTGTTTAAAAATAAATTGGAATGATAAAGTTTCCAATATGAAAGAAATATCTCAAGAATTGAATTTTGGATTAGACAATTTTGTATTTTTTGATGATGATCCTGTTAATCGAGAATTCATGAAATCATCACTACCTCAAGTACATACTATTAATTTGTCTAAAGATCCTTCACAATATTCAATAATTTTACAAAATTTAAAAGAATTCGATACATTCAAAATTACTAAAGAAGATTCAGAACGAAATCAAATGTATTTGGAACAACAAAGTAGAAAAGAATTACAAAGCAATGTGGTAGATCTTGATGATTTTCTTAAACAATTAGAACTAAAAGTCTCTTTAAAATCAGCTAATGAGTTTACAATTCCTAGAATATCTCAATTAACAATGAAAACAAATCAATTTAATTTAACAACTAAACGTTATGATGAAGTAGATATACAAAAACTTGCTAAGAATGTAGATTTTTTTGTAGGTTGTGCACAAGTTGTTGATAAGTTTGGAGATAATGGAATTACATCCGTGTATATAATTAATAAACAAAATAAAAAAGAATGGATAATTGATACTTTTCTTTTAAGTTGCAGAGTCATGGGACGTGAAATTGAAAAAGCTATTCTTGGACACATTATTTCTGATGCAAAAAATAATGATGTTGATAAAATTTATGCAAATTATATCCCTACACAAAAAAATAAACCTATAGAAAATTTTCTTTCAGATTGTGGGTTCAAGCATGAAAATAATTCATGGATTATTATTCCAAAGGATGACTTCAAATTACCAGATTGTATTAAATTAATTGAGGAGTAATGTCTAAAAAATTATATATTTTAATTGGACGAATTATGGATGTTCCCGCTACGGACCTTAATGATAATTCAAGTCCAGAAACAATTCCAAGTTGGGATTCATTCAACTCTTATTTACTATTAGATGAATTGGAATCAGAATTTCAAACAGAATTTTCTATTGATGAAGTAGTCGAAACAAAAAATATTGCAGATATTAAAAAACATCTTAGAAATCATGGAATAATTTTAGATGACTGAAACTCCAAATCTTATTAATTTTAAAGAAATTACTATTGGATATTCTAAAAAATTTACTGTAAAAATTAATGCTAAAATGTTGGATGATTTTGCTACACTATCTGGAGATTATAATCCACTTCATATGGATAGTGAATATGCTAAAAAAACCCAATTCAAAAAACAAGTTTGTCATGGAATGCTACTTACATCTTTTTTTTCGAGGTTAATTGGAATGTATATTCCAGGTAAAAATGCACTATATTTTTCACAAACAATAAACTTTCGTTCACCGTGTTTTGTAGATGATATTGTTACTGTAATTGGTGAGGTTACTGAAAAACGTGAGACAACAAAAATAATTACTATAAAAACAGAAATCTATAACCAAAACGATGTTTGTTTGATAAATGGCATTGGGAAAGTTATAGTACGTAATTAAATAATTAACAAGTATTGAATAATATTTTTGGGATTGGGGTTGATTTAGTAGATGTTAACAAATTTATAAAAAAACCATATTCAAAAAATTCCAGTTTCTATAATAAATTATTTTTACCTAATGAAATCAAATATTGTTTAAAATTTAAAAATCCGGATCAACATTTTGCAGGAAAATTTGCTGTTAAGGAATCCATTAAAAAATCTATTTCAAGCAAAATAAAATTTCATGAAATTGAAACTTTTCATAAAAATTCAAAACCCATGGTATCATTAAAGGGAAAATACAGTGAAAAATTTTCTATAAAAGTATCTATTACTCATGAAAAAAATCTTGCTATGGCATTTGTTATTGTAGAAAAAATTTAATTTTTAGATATTATTTTATTTTTAGCTTTTATGCTTAAACGACTAATCATTGAATTAAAAAAATCACCACCGCGACCATCCGAATTACCCGAAATACAAATTGTATCGGGAAATGTTTTAATTAATTCAATATCGGTTATAATTTTTTTAGATTCTAATTCTTTTTGACGTTTTTTAATAATATTTTTATTTTTAAAAATATTTATTTCAGCTTTTATTTTTGCTATTAGAAACCCTTTAGAAATATATGCTAACCACACTAGAATATCTGTTAAAAATAATGTTAGTCGCATTTTTTTATATGTTTCTTTTGAATAATGTGTTAAAATACAATATTTTCTATTTCTTTCTAACCAATAAAATTTTTGAGAACTCCATTTTAGAACATAGCTTTTAACATGATACACGATTGAATTTGGAACATAATATGAAAAAATACCTAATTGTGATGCTCTCCAACCAAAATCTACATCATCATGATATAAAAAAATAAATGAATCTAATAATCCAATTTTTTGAATTATTTTTGATGATGTAAATAAACAAGTTCCAGCAGCATAACCTATTTTTTCTATTTTATTACGTTGATTTTGATCTACCAATCCAACATCTCTTGAATAACCAAATCCAAATACATGAATCATGTTTCCAGTACTTTGTAGTATACCTTTTTCATTTAATGAAAGTATTTTTGGTTGATAAATTCCATCTCCAAATTGTTTGTATGCACTAAATAATTCATTTAACCAATTGGATTTTACAATTGTATCTGGATTCATAATAACAATATATTCTCCTCTAGAATTTTTTATTCCAACATTATTTCCATCACAGTATCCTAAATTTTTAGAATTTTCAATTAATGTAATTTGTTGAAATTTTTCTTTACAAATTTTATGACTATTATCTGTAGAAATGTTATCCACTAAAATTATTTCTAAATTTTGGTAATCTGAATTTAATATGGATTTAATACAATTTAGTAATAATTCTCCAGCATTATAATTTACAATAATTATGCTTACAAGTGGTTGATCATTATTTGTCAATTTCTAAATTTTAATTTTTTGTATTAATATGCTTTATTCTATTAACTTATTAAAATATGATTTTTGTTCCTTCTCCAAGCAGAAAAATTTTTTCATTTTTATTATTTGATTCAGTTACAGTAATTTGAGAATTATTAGAAATGATACTATTTCTTATTTTCAAATCTCCTTCAATAATACAGTCAGACATAATAATTGATTTGGCAATATCAACTTGTGAAATTTTTGTATTGTTTCCTATACTTATATTTGGACCAATTTTACTTTTTGATTTAATTATACAATTTTCACCTATGATTACGGGACCATTAATTTCAACATCTTTTTCTATTTTTGTATTTTTTCCAATCATTACTTTACCTTTTGATTTAAATTCATTTTCTTTAATTCCATAAAAATATGATTCCATTTTTTCTAAAATTACACCATTTGCATGAATAATATCCTCAGGAGTACCTGTATCTTTCCAATAATCTGTAATTACATCGTAACTTATTTTATATTTATTTTCTAAAAGTAATTGCAATGCATCTGTAATTTCTAATTCATTTCTCCATGAGGGTTTTAGAATTTTAAATATTTTAAAAATGACTGGTGTCAGAAAATAGATTCCTGTTACTGCTAAATTCGTTGGGGGATTTTTTGGTTTTTCCATAATTTTTATAATTTTATTATTCTTAACATCTGCAATACCAAATCTTGATGGATCACTTACTTCACATAATAAAATAGATGCATCTGAGTTTGACTTATCAAAATTTTGTGCAAAATCTTTGATACTTTTTTGTATGATGTTATCTCCTAAAAATACTATAAATTTTTCATCGCCTATGAAATTTTGACATAAGTTTATTGCGTGTGCGATACCTTTTGGCTCATCTTGTTCAATGTAAGAAATTTTAACCCCTAATTGTTCGCCATTACCATAATATTCTCGAACTTTATTTGCCCCAATTCCTCCCACAATAATTGCAATTTCTGTAATTTCTGCATCTTTAAGGGATTCAATACAATACTGAGACATTGGTTTATTTGCTATTGGTAGTAATTGTTTAGGACCAGTATGGGTTAGTGGTCTTAATCTTGTACCGTGACCTCCATGTAAAATAATTCCTTTCATATTATCTTAAATTCCATAATTTTTGAATTAATTAGAACTTTTCCAAGGCGTATGGTCTAGAACAGTTGATGAAATATCATTTAGAATCGCAGGATTATCCAAATACCACTGAACTGTATTTTTAATTCCTTTATCAAAAGTTGTGTTTATTTTCCATCCTAATTCTTTTGTAATTTTTGTTGAATCTAAACTATATCTAAAATCATGTCCTGGTCTATCTTCTACAAATTCAATTAATTCCTCAGATTTATTCATTAACTGTAGAATTTTTTTAACAATAGTCATATTATCAATTTCATTATTTGCTGAAACATTGTAAGATTCGCCTTCTTTACCATTAAAAATACTCATTAGTATTGCATCACAATGATCATCCACAAATATCCAATCTCTTATATTATTCCCTTTTCCATATATGGGAATTTTTTTATTTTGATTTGCTAGTATGATTGTTTTTGGAATTAATTTTTCAACAAATTGTCTTGGACCATAATTATTTGTACATCTAGTAATTATTACATTTGAGTTATATGTTGCAAAATAAGAATTAACTAAAAGTTCTGCTGATGCTTTTGTAGCTGCATATGGGTTAGTAGGATTAAATATTGATTTTTCTGTAGCACTACCATTTTTTAAACTACCATAAACTTCATCAGTAGATATTTGAATAAGTTTTTTTTTCTGTTTTGTTATAATATCTAAAATGGTGTGAGTTCCCATAATATTGGAAATCAAAAATGGATTTGCATCATTAATACTTTTATCTACAAATGATTCTGCTGCAAAGTTCACTACAACATCTGATTCACTAATTAAATTTTCCATTAATTTATGATTTGTAATATTTCCTTTAACAAATTTGTAATTTTTATGATTATTTATTTTTAAAAGATTTTTTGGATTTGAACCACCTAATTCTGCATCAATATTTGTAATCTTAAATTCTTCATGTTCTTCTAATAACTTTAAAATAAAATTACTTCCAATAAACCCATATCCTCCAGTTACTAATAATTTCATATTAATTTAATTTCTATTAGACTATAAAATATTGTATACTTATAGTAACTATAAATCCAAACTTTTATTGCTGAAAAATATCAATTTTTGTAAATGAATGATAAAAATTTTATAATTAATTTAGAAAAACATCAAACCAAGGATGTAAATGATTCTCACATAAATGGTGAATTAACTGTAATTTGGAGAGATTGGGA
>Ga0308019_10002049_pt1 | contig 11735 bp, 25 predicted proteins | sample Neamet284_FD_203135 | JGI IMG/M metagenome (GOLD analysis project Ga0308019, IMG submission 203135) | Marine microbial communities from water near the shore, Antarctic Ocean - #284 | ecosystem: Environmental > Aquatic > Marine > Unclassified | place: Southern Ocean | collected 2014-10-01
CAAAGGGGTGCTGCTGCCGGCGGCGCTGGTGGTCCAGCTCTAGTCAATGCACCTGTTAATACGATTAATAATAGTCAAAGCAACACTACTGTTACTTCAACTGAATTAAAACATCCAAGTGCAATTCTTAATTCAGTTAATGTTGCAGCATAAAAAAATCCCCCCTAATTTCTCAGGGGGGATTCTAGTAGAGTTTAACGATTAGTTATCTTCAGCAAGCTTCTGAAAATAATCCATCGTATCTTCAGTATCATCATTAACTGATACAGCAGGAGCAGGCTCCTCTCTGGTATCAACAGTAACAGCAGATAAAACAGGTTCATCTTCCATCAGAGTTGTTACATTTCCTACCGTAGTAGTACCGGCAAGAACCATACTAAGACGAGTCTTCAATTCGTCATATGACTTGAAGTTGGTTGGAGCAGTAAACTCATTAAGAGCATATTGATTCTTCCATACTTCCTCAATGCTATCATCATTATCAAACAATGCAGATGGGGCTTCAAACTCTGACTTATCATAGTTCCAATAGCCATCTACCTTACGAATCTTCAACTTGAAGTTCGCACCCTGCCAGAAATCAAAAGGATTGACAGGAGACTCATCCTCAAATGCAGGCTGCATCGCCTCCATAAGTTTATCAAAGATTTTCTTACCATACCGAAAGAGGAATGCCTTACCCTCATGTTCGGGATGCCTGGAATCACTCACAACATAGATGTTAGAGTAATACTGCAACTTACGCTTCTGGCGACGAGCGATTTCCTTATCGGATTCTACACCAGAGTTCCAATATGCAGAGTTCATCTCTGATACAGGATCGTTGTTGCCGAGAGTGGTCAAAGAGTTCTCAATATACCACTGACCAGTTGGGCCCTGAAATGCGTGATTCCAAAGCTTTGCCCATGGCATATTTTCACCTTCTACAGCAGGCAAAAAACGAATGACTGCATAACCATTACCTGTCTTATCAAGTTCTGGCTTCCACAAACGCTCATCCTTATAGGACTTCTTTTCTTGGGATTGATTCTCGGACTGTGCTGCACCAAGCAGTTGATCCAAAGAATTAGATTTCTTCATTTGAGCTAACGACATTTTATATTTCCTTATGTTAATGTGTGTTATTGTATGTTGATTATTATATTGTATACTGTTTTATACAGAATGTCAAGTATCTTTCTTAACAAACTGTATCCTATATATGTCTTTATCCTTCTCTACAAAATTGACTAGACCATTCCATGCAATACCAATGCGCTCTTCTTCTAGTTCACTTGCTTCATGGCCATGATACAGATGCGAGTTGAAAACAAGCATAGTGTTCTCTGTGCAAGGAAATGATAAAGTGTGTGCGGTGTTTGGATTACCTTTTTTATAATGCTCTGTTAGTGAAATAAAAGGTTCAAACTCCATCTTCTGTTTTTTGAATATTAGAGGCGGATGCTCAGGCTTAGACTTTAGATACAGCACTCCACTGATAATTGAATTGGAGTGATTATGTACCTTCTGATATCCACCCTTACCACTAATATTCAACCAGCTCTCTGTAAGAAAGAACTCTTCATATTCCATCTCCAACACATTATCAAGAAAATTCTTAGCACACCATTCTACCCAAACCCTTATCTCTTTGAATTCAGGCTGAAGAAGTATGTTATTGAATTTCTCTGTTCTAAGCTTAGTTTGTCCCTTGAATTTTTCAAATGTGAATTTAGACAAATCCAAGTCGTCCATAAAGGTCTTAGGTGTTGTGTATTGCTTTACCAGACCTGTTGGAAATAGTGGTACGCCGGTCATACTATTTTTAACTCCTCACATAATTCATTCTTTGTTATATAGGATACATTATCCTCATTAAACTTAGCAGTCGAATCTACCAAATAAAATTTAGTGTCATATAAAGAAAACTCTCTGAATACTGCTTTCATCTGATTATACCAATTCACAGGATTAAACCCTTTTGCATCAAGAGGCAAATAATTATTCGTACCTTTGTACATATTGTTTAATGGTTGATCATATGAGCTTAAATCAAATCCCAAAACATAAACTTTTTTAGCACCGTTCTGACATGCAAGATAAAGTGCGGTATTACCAGCAGACCAGCCTACAGGATAATCAATAGGAACTACATCATCATTCGGTTCAACATAGGTAATCCAAACTCCGACATCCTTTTCCATCTTGAGTTTTAGATCATTCATATCAAGGTTTGGATTCATTGAAATAGCATTTTCAATTTTCTCTTGCAATGTAAGAGGGTCTTTTCCTGATATAACACATTGATCAGTTCTATTCTTACTTCTATGAATAAAAGCCTCTGGAATGTCATATCCCATAAACATCACCTCTGCAACATCAGCTGGTACTGGACTCCAATTAGCAAAGTGAATAACCTTTATATCTCCATACTCTGGATTGTCTAAGCAATAACCAGAATCATATATTTCTTGCTGCATGGCATAATCTGCCGCAACAAGATTATGAACAGCTCCATCACGATAAATCGCATTACAACCCCATGTCACAACCTCTTCATCAAAAATTCTACTATAGTGGCCATGTGGTCTGAACCATGATCGTGATTCACCATTACCTATGACAAGCGCTTTATGCATCTCGTAATGCGGCCCAGCTGGCAGGAAAGAGTTTCCTTGCATACTTGTCAATGCCCCATCCAACATTCTGTGTCTCCTTCTGTGCATCAGGTTTGCATCGTAGATTACATACACGAGCAAACGCATATAATGTGCCACTCCAATACCATTCTGTATACATTGATTGGGGTAAAACCATACGAGCCATTTCTGGTGCAATACCCATATTCAACATATTCTCATAGCATTGTTTGGCAAATTTGTGTGCCGGAAAAATACTATATTTTACCGTTTCCTCTGATGAACCTTGCTTCTTATTCTCTGCTGCAAGTCGCCATTCTTTAGGTTCATAAAATTCAACTTCTGTATCTACATATCGTCTTGACACTTCATTCCATGTCAATCCTATCTGATGCTTTACTAATTGTCTTGCGACAAATACGGGGGCCTTGATATGAAATTGCATGGAAGCATGACCAAAGGGACTCCAATGATTATGCTTTGCAAGATAATTGATAAGTCCAACATCATTCTTCTCATCAAATTGTTCGTGAACTTTTGCGAAGGAAACACGAGCAGCATTTACTACCGACAAATCATTTCCCATGCGATCTATTAGTTTTACTTCCATTTACCTTCTCCAACTTCTCTGCACATTTATTACAGTAGTCTTTCCCATGGCCAGCAACATCATATCCACATATCAAAGAGTTAGATACAATATACTTAGTCATCATATTCTCCTCTACGGAGTATGATATCCAGATTGTACTGGGACTTGGCATCCCCCTGTTCGGCAGCAAGTTTCCACCATTTAACAGCAGTCTTATCGTCCTGGGGAACACCGTAACCGTTGTGGTACATATTACCCAGATTGGTCAGGGCATCGGCATCCCCCTGTTCAGCAGCAAGTCTGTACCACTTCAGGGCAATTTTATAATTCTTCGCAACACCTTTTCCATTTTCATACATAAAACCCAGATTGAACTGGGCAGAGGATTTCCCCTGTTCGGCAGCAAGTATGGCTTCTGCAATAGATTGTCTGGGCGACTTCACCGCAGTCTTATCGTCCTGTGAAACACCATCTCCGGCACGGTACAGCTGTTCATCTGAATCAATGCTTTTCCTCACCAAGTTAAGTTTTTGTTCTCTTGTCCACTCACTAAGATAATCATTTTCTTTATCGAAAAGCTCAACGATATCATCTTCATTCATTTCCATAGTATCAATGATATACTCTCCCATATGCTCTTGAGAGAACTCTTCACATCTTTCCATAATAACCGTATCGTGAGCCCATTCAATAGCATTAACAGGGTCTAATGGATTTTTTTTCTGTAGATCATCACGGTGCATTACATAACGCATACGATACGATGAAATTGCTGTGACGATAACGTAATCTTTAGCTTTCATTTCATACCTACCTATATCTCTTCACTTCTTCTTTCATGTAATCTTCTAATTAAATGGTGCCGGAGAGAAGATTCGAACTCCTGACCTGATGCTTACAAGGCAACTGCTACTACCAACTGAGCTACTCCGGCAAACCATTTATCAACTTAAGCTGAGTTGTGTCGCCTTTGTGGACGATATCCCTTTGGCCACGCCGGTTGCCGAGATGCTAGCTTTTGAACTCGCTCTGACAATTCAGAGTTAGATTGCTGCAACTCTGTACACTCCCACTCAAGTGTTTTTACTCTACTTGTCAGCACTTGAACTTCATTTTCCAAGAACGCTTTATTACGTTCAAGTTCTTCACTACTACTCATCACTAGACTCCTCTATGAGTTTCAATAATTGTATTCTATAACAATTCTTATCAATTGTCAAGAACCTTTTGTAATTTTCCATTAATTTTTTAAGATCGTACCATATATAATCCTCTGCTAAACGTCTGTTCCAAGTTTTAGTAAATCCTACGAGCTCATCTAGAATGATAAGAGTTTCAAGTGATACTCTTTTGCCAAGATATTCTTTTAGGATAAGTGGATGTTCAGAATTTTTTACCTCAAATATTGGATTAAAATTCTTTACAAATGGACGAATTTCTTCGGTGAATATGTCATAGAAATTGTTTCTTTTCTCTTTCCATTGTTCGTAATTTTTATCATTAAAATTTGCAACATAGCCTTGTTTATCCACAATGAAATTAGCAACTAGATAGTTCTTAATGTCCTCATGATCTTCATATTTTTTAGAAAGCCTGGCAAAGAAAAATCTGTCCTTACGTTTATAGAACGAATTTCTGGGTACACGACTCTTACCTTTGTAAGTTAAGAAGTCATAATCATTCTTACTAAAATGTGCTTTCATAGCACAATACATTAAATAAACGTCAATCGGTTCCATTGTCTAGATTGGTAATTGTGCTTGCCTCGGCAAGAAATTTAAGTCTCTTGCATTTGCTTCGATCTTTTCTTTAAGACCCTTTGAGATAAGAGAGCTGACAGACTCAGGTTCAATACCCTCTTTTTCGCAATAATGTAAAACAGCATCCATATGAGTAATATGCTTCTCTTTTGCAATGTTCTCAATTGCAATTGTAAAATTTTTTGTTGTGATTAAAGCCATTGGTATCATTTGTATCCTTCATTATATTAAGTTGGGGGGCTAACCATGGCCCCCCACGGATGTATTACGGCATCACCCGTTATGCTTATTTACGCAGAACGTAGAGCGGCATAACCAGCTGCAACAACAGCACGGCGTGGTGTACCCAAACGATACTTCATGTAGGTTTCACCATCAAAAGACGATACACGCTTATTCAGATAGATAGAATAACCTTCTAAACGTAGTTTACTGATCACCGCACGAACATTCTTAACACCATAACGTGCTGAAATCTGTTTTGCGGTAAGTTCTGCACCATTCGTAAGTGCATTGGCGACCTTAGCGGTCTGGGTAGTAGTAACCATAGTATAATTCATCCTTTCAAGATGATAACAATATCATCAGTGACATTGTTTATAGAGTATAACATAATAATATCTACTTGTCAACTCCTTTTTTCAATAAAGTGGTGGGTTATTCTGTTACTAGGAAACCCACCGAAACCCTATCCAACTACGCTGCTAGAGCGTAATCTTGAGATGCAATATTATCGTTTGCATTTACGAATTTGACCTATAAGGCGGTCAATCCACAATTCTCCACTTTCCTATACACTGCCAGTCGATCCTATTTCGCCCCCATCAAAAAAAGATTAGGTACGCAATTCCACCAAGAAGAAATATATCTGCACAAATACTCCAAACTACATAAGCCTTAAACATCCACTTAACGGCTTCCTTTGCGAACAGGGTCTGGGTCTTCATCTTGACCCTCCCCTTGGTATTTAAATACTAATACAATCATACCAATCTCCTTTTGGTGGAGGCGTTGGGTACTGCCCCCAAGTCCTGTACAACTTTCAGTCCGTATCATCAAACTGTACTATATTTATACCATATCATATGCATTTTGTCAATACCTTTTTAAAAAATAATCAAGAGCCGGAGCCTTCTTTTTCTTTTACTGGAACAACCATTACATCAGTACCAAATGCTATTAAACACCCAATTCCGCCAGAACGATTTTCTACTACAGAAACAGTGCCAGTGTTTATATTTACAAAAACTACAATTTGGTGTTCAACACCATTTCCTCCACTAAAAATTACAATAGGAGATTCTTTATGTTTTTTAGTAATAAAATTTAACAAATTTGTGGCATTACCACAATATACAGGTTTTTGTGTCTGTTGCAAAGGTATTTCTTCAGCAGCTGCTGAAATGATTGGTGTTAGCAATGTTAAAAATACTATGCCACTAGCGATAAATAATCGGCAGGCCCCTACTATCTGTTTCATTTCGTTTTCCCCATTCTGTAACGGAGGATTCTAAAGCATCCAAATAATCACCCTTTTCTTTGATGAATTCTTGAACAGTGCCGTCTTCTGTAACAACTAAAATTACTACTTGGTTTGTATCAATCCCTGTCATTTCAGAAAACATTTCTGCATATGCAGAACCCTGAATATAGTAATTTTCGTTCCAATCATCAGATCGTACTTTTGTTGATGTCTTGAAATCAATGATTGAAAGAACACCATTGTACTTTGCAATACAATCAACCCTACCCGCTACCTTGTATTTATCACTATACAAACTACACTCTTGAGCATATATGTCACTAATATTACCCAACACATTATCTTTTAATTGGCCAAATAGACACCAAGGAAGAAAGTTTTTCTTATGATCTTTCCATTTATTAGGCCAGTCACTTTCCATATTATTAAGATAATCTTCGCACATATGGTGGACTTTAGTTCCTCTGGCAGCAGCAGTTCTGCTAACATAGTTTGCCACATCATTACCTACACGCTTACGCCATTCCATCAATCCCTGTTTACTTCGGATTGATAGAACTGTTGTGATTGATGGGTAATAATTATTATCCGGCGTTACATAGAATCTTTGCTGGTCAATTGTTGTTGTTTTTAGTTCTGGTAATTCCACTGATACATGATTAAATTTTGTCATTATTATATATTTCTCATTCTTTCAACTAATCTATCTGCTCGATTGGTTACTTGACGATACCATACACTGTCAACCATCTCATCTGCTGCTGCATTCCAATCTCTTGCATCAACGCCACGTTTCATACCCTTAAATTTACTCAAGCGAGTATATCCCATATTGAACATCATATTAGCAACAATCAATTTTACTTCTTCTGGCAAATGTTCCCACTGTACATATAATTTCTCACAATCTGTCAGTACACTCTCAACATCATCTTCAAATGCTTCATTGACTCTAACAGTATCAATGGACGCTCCTACTTCCCACCCATATTCGGGATCAGACTCAAGAACCAAATGGCCCACGCCAAAAGTAGGATAACCAAGGTGATCAAGATATATTTCGTATTTACACCCCTCATCAATTTCTAATTCTTTTTGTAATTTTTCAATATTCATTTTATATATTTCTCATCCTCTCAACAAATTTGATACACATTTATAAACTACCATGCCTTGCAAGACCAATATTTTGCCTTCCATTTGGGGCCTGGACTATCGCAATTATGTCTTGCTCTAAAACTTGCTCTATTTTTGGGATTATCTCTTTTAATTTCCATATTCGGATCACCAAATCGAACAATAACGGTATCACCTTTTGGCCCAGTAACATAAACAGCAGATTTCTTGGGCCCATCGGGAGTATAGAATGGTTTATTTAATGTAACCTTCCTACCCTGATACTCTGATGCTTCCTCTAGCTCATCCCACTCATTAGCATTCTCTAGAAAATCTTTGAATTTCATTTACTCTCTCCTATATACATTACTCAATACCAATGCCAAGCTTAATTTTGTTAATAAGATAGCTGCGAACAAAACCACTACGAACAATATCTCCAATAGTAAATTCTGTGCAATTAAATTCTTCCATTTCTGTCAAAATTCGTAAAAAGTCGTGTAATCCATTTCTCTCATTTTGTCTCACTAAATCTGTTTGATCAAAATCTCCACAAAATACAATCTTCGAATCCTGCCCTACTCTGGTGATAATTGTGTCAAGCTCATGAAAGTTCATGTTCTGACATTCATCTACTATAATGATTGTATTATCAAATGTCAACCCCCTTAGAAAAGAAGTTGATAAAAAGTATAATGTACCTTGTAATTTCAGTTTATCATATAGATTATTAAATTGTTGTTCGTTCTGCATTTCAAACATGAACTGCACCATGTTCTGATATGGTATTTGATATAATGCAGCTTTATCTTCCTCATCGCCTGGGAGAAATCCAATCTCTCTGGTAGGAATAAGTGATCTAACAAGCACTACTTTGTCATAAGATTTCTTTAAATCCAATACATCTCTTAATGCAAGATAGAGTGATATGAAAGTTTTGCCTGTTCCAGCAGCACCAAACAAAAATTGATTCTTATCCTTTTTCCAAGAGTCAAAAACTACTTTTTGATTATCAGTAATTGATTTAATAGTTACTAGATTACTATGGTTAATTTCTTTATTTTTTTTACTGGCCATTTTTATTTATATTACCTTATGCTTTTTCAATACATCTCTTGTTTTAATTTCTTTATGGGATTTTGCTTTACTACCGCCATATCTATCTGCTAGAGGAGAGCCTGGATGGGAGTTTGCAATTTGTTCCATACGTTCATTAAATCCACCATCAGTTTTTGGACCAGCACCCATAATATGATCACCAACATATGCAAACATAACTGGAACTTGGCTAATATGAGGATTGTCTTTTAGATACGTTTCTCTCTCACTCATACCCATAAATTCATCAAAAGCAAATCCTGTAATATTATCCATAAATGTATATGTCGGCATTAAAAGTTTATCTCCAATTGTTCAGGATCACCACCTAAAAGTGTTATTTTATTTTTTAATTTGTCTACAAGTTCAACAAGTTCCATTTGTCTAATTTGCAAAACATGTAAAGCTTTTTGCATCTCTGCAACTTCTCTCATAAGAATATCTGAACGATTGATAGGCTTACCGCCCATACCAACCATCCAATTTCTATCCATTCTAAGCGAACTTTCTTTCTTCATTAAACCACTCCGGTTTATCTCTACGTTTCCAAGTTGCAAAATTTGACTTCTCCATTATATAGTATTTATGATATGCAGATACAGTATCCTCATCCTTACAATGATCTGGCATACACATAGGAGGGTCAGTGAAATCACCATTAGTTATATTTTTAGGATGTTCCCACAGAGAATAAATTAATCTTTCTGTTGCATGATGTTTACCATAACGATATGTATACTCTGTCATCAGAGCTTCCATATGTTGCTGTAACCAATCATAGTTTTCTGAATTGGCCCTTACCCAAATGGTGCTTGGATGGTTCTTGTGAGCCATCTTGTACATACCAGCATTATTGGCATGTTCATCACCATCAAGGACACGATGGGCGGTAGAGAGCATCTGTGCGCTCTCCAGTATCATCTTCACTACATGCTTGTCGCACATCATCTGTGCAGCAACTACAGGGTCACGGTCTAGGTAGAAAATGTTCATTGGTTATATTTCTCCAAGAGATATTCAGATACAGTGACACCTTTCTTCTCAGCACGCTTTATGATATATTCTTTACGACCATCACTTAGTTTATCGTAATCTTTTACTACATCTTTTGAATATTTTAAGTTCATCGGTTATCTCCACTACCACCAATTTTACCACGATCTTTTCTTGATTGCAACTTATTAACATTAGCTTGTGCAATCTCTTCTAGTGTTACACCAAGGTCATCAGCAAGAGCAGAGATATACCAAAGCACATCACCCAGTTCTAGCCCAACTCCATCCAGAGATTTACCATCCCGAATATTCTTCTTTACCTTCTCTGCAACCTCACCAGCCTCTCCACACAAACCAAGTGTAGGATATGTTACCTTACAGTCTTCTGGATAGATTGCTGTTGATCGTGCAAATTCTTGGTATTCATCAAATGTCATTTAGTATCCCATCTATAAAAAATATGGTCTTGTATTTCTACGGTTTTCTGTTTTGTTTTTGCCCATCCAGGCGTTACATAATCTGCATGATAAAACAAAGCACCATCTGTAACATCTACAAATGATATCTCATTATACATAATTGCTTTGGATAAGTCAAGTAACTCTTGATACTTTTTTTTGTTACGAGGCACATCACTTTTCCCATCACAATACCATGAGAATTGACACCTATTTTTTATAGGGTAATATTTTCGTTCACTTGATGATAAATGTTTATGTTGCCGAGTTTTCCAACTCTCTCTAATAGGGCCCTGCTCGACAACTTCACAGACACTGTTAGGAAACCGTTTATCATTAACACGATTTAATACCACAGCAGATACAGCAAAAAGACCAGCAGTTCCTTGACTTCTGGCTTCATAATACATGTTGAGTGCAAGACACTCTGGAGCTCTATCTGGAACCTCTTGCGTTTGAATGGCAACAGTTGAAACAACCCCTGCCAAGACAATTGCAGCAAGATTCATTAGAACTCACCCATTTGTGTAGTGATATACTGGCGGGCATAGTTTCCTGCATCATTAGACTTAAAGTACATTCCAACATCCTCAACAATCTCATCGATAATGATGTCGGTGTAGACGAAGGCAACCCCCTCACCATAATCGTATCCGTCGCAAAACTCTTCAATGTCCATCATCCAATTTTTCATCTTACCCATTATGCTTCTTCCTTCATATCATCACGATCAAAATCCATATGTTCACAGAACCGAACAAACAAACCCAACTGCTTACCGTAGGCTTCTATCTCCCAAGGATAATCCCAATAATCAGTTATTTCCATATGGATTTTTTCACCCTTAAATCGAACCATCCCCGCCACATTCATATACTCATACATTTCATTTTTTGCCCACTGTTTAACATGAACCATTTCATGAGCAAGAGTGATTAGAATATTCCGAATTTTTGCAGTAGTATCAATTTCGATAGTGAACTCTTTTGGCCGATAGCTGTCATCTTCCCACATCGCTGTTCCTTCGAAGCCTTCCTTAGAAAGAAGATTTTTCTTGAGATTAATGGTAATTTCCAGACTTTCCATAAGTCTTTTACCCATCAATTTCTCAGCATAAAACCAAGCAGCCGTTTCGATCAATCTACGAACTGCTTTGTTAGAACCTTTAATGTGAAGTATCATAATTTCCTCAAATTATTTCAGATACAGGGGGCCGGTCCACCGAATGGTGTAACCACCGTCAATGATGTTTCCCCGTGCAGCGTTCCGAGCAGGAGCGTTATAGCCCGCAGCCTTCAGAATGTCACCTTTGGCAAACTTCTTGTCCTTGAATGTATTGACAACAAAACCCCAAACACTACCGCCTTCTGTGAAGACCTTGATGTATTTGGAACCTGTCTTGTAGGTCAGATTATCATTGAACCTATCAATCATTTCCTTATTGGTATCGCTCAGAATGCACCGACCAGCGGCGGCCGCACAACCCGTAGTCCACTCAAAATAGTCCTTTTTGATATTCTCAATCAGGGCAGTCATTTCGTTGTTCATGTCTCTGTCTTCCTTATTTCTGACTATACCTAATAGTACCATAGTCAGAAGGGTTTGTCAAGAGAAA
>Ga0308019_10002052_pt1 | contig 11728 bp, 3 predicted proteins | sample Neamet284_FD_203135 | JGI IMG/M metagenome (GOLD analysis project Ga0308019, IMG submission 203135) | Marine microbial communities from water near the shore, Antarctic Ocean - #284 | ecosystem: Environmental > Aquatic > Marine > Unclassified | place: Southern Ocean | collected 2014-10-01
CGGTCGGGCAAATCTACAAAGCGATAACCTGCTATGTTGACAAACTGTTCGCCCATAAGTTGGGCTGAAATCTTTTGTTCTTCAACTTCTCCATGAGTGTTTGGAGGCCAAAGGATGTCTCCAACCTTGACCGAATGCACGTTTTGAAACTCTTGGCGCTGGCGACATTTGCCATCTCTTGTGCTCATTCTTCTCCAAGCGATTTAGCACTTCTATTACCGTTTTTATTTCAAAGCCTAATTGTGCAATTGAACGACTATCTAAGCCATCTTCTATGTGTGCTTCGAGTATCCCATCTAGTATTGGATATGCAGGTAATGAATCTTCATCTTTTTGATTTGGCGCTAATTCTGCACTAGGTGGTTTAGTTAGAGTTGATTGATTAACAGGGGCTTCTTTTCCAGCCTTTAATGCTCGCGAATTAAACAATTCAGCCAGTGCATAGACTTCCATTTTGTAAAGGTCTCCCAGTGGAGTATAGCCACCAGCCATATCACCATAGAGAGTGCAGTATCCTTGTGCTAGTTCGGATTTATTACCAGTTGCAATAGCCATACTGCCCTGAGCATTTGCGTGTCCCATGACAATTATAGCGCGTAATCTCGCCTGCAGGTTTTCATTTGCAACCGGATTACCAGCAGCCAAAATATCACCGATGCTACTTTCAACTGCTTTGTGTAAATCATCTATTTCACGAATTGAGAAGTTTAGACCTAATGCCTTCGCCGTATATTGTGCATCATCAATAGAATGCTGACTGGAATGACGGCTCGGCATTGCTATCGCAGTAACATTGTCTGGCCCTACAGCTGCTGCTGCAACACAGGCTGCGACGGCAGAATCGATACCACCGGATAATCCCAATACCACCGAAGTGATACCTGATTTGCGACAATAATCGGACAGACCAGTGATGACTGCATCGGCTAATTCTTCAACTAAATGTTTAGCATCATCACGCCCATCATCATCGCTAGAAAGATGTTTTATCTGGTCACTACCAATATTGATTGAATCTTCACAATCAGAAGCGATCCAATGGCAATTTTGTGGGCTATCAAGATCGACTATGAGCACTCCTTCTTGCCAAGCAGGAGCGATTACTACTTGCCCGTCTGGCCATGCTATCAAAGAGCAGCCGTCAAATAATAAATCATCATTTGCACCTACTTGATTTGCCAACAGGAATGGGTGGCCAAGTATCTTTGCTGCTGTGCGACTGACGTGAACTCTAGTACTGACTTTATCCGAATGGAATGGTGATGCACTGAGATTTACTGTTGCAGAAAGTTCTACTCCTTGCCTCCCCCATTCAGCGAGATGTTCAATCGGGTCTGCTGCATATGCTGAAGGAGTTTGTCCTGCTGCTTGCCAAGCGTCTTCACAAACTGTAACACCGAAATCCATTCCACCGATTGTTCGTGCAATACCTGAACGAGTATCTGCTTTGAAATAACGAGCCTCGTCAAATACATCGTAAGTTGGTAATAATTGCTTTTTAGCAACCACTCTACTGCTACCTTCACCTCTAGTTTTGCCGCCATCCGAACCTGCTAAAACAACACCATTGAATGGCAATTGCCTACCATTCTCTGCCGCGATTGGAGTTCCTACTAGAACCGGCAAATCAACATCGAGTTCGCTGGCAATTTTTTGTGATTTTTTAATGAATTCAGTTTGTAATAATAAATCTCGAGGTGGATAGCCACAAATTGCTAATTCAGTGGTAATAGCAACGCTGGCTCCATTCATTTTTGCTTGAGATGCTAATCCTTCTATGCGCTTAGCATTGCCCTCTAAATCTCCAACGGTTGGGTCAAGTTGTAGTAATCCGACAAGATTGTTCAAAGTAGATCACCTCTCAAGAAAACTGTACGACATTACCTTCAGCGTCTTTATACCACCATTCGCCAGTAACTTTATCATGATACCACCAATAACCATCAGCACCTAATTCCCATTCACTTTCTGTTACTTCTTCCTGTGCTTGACTCTGAACTGCTGCTACCGCCCCTGCATGGGTCTGTTGAACTTCATCTTCGTATTCATCATCTTCATCATCCTCTAATTCAGATGAGTACTCATCCCAATCATAATGCTCTTTACTGCCCTTATTATTGGTTAATCTCTTAGCCCAAATCAATCCTGTGATGATAATTGAAAGGAATAGAATACCAACGAATGCACCCAAAACAGGGTGGACATCGCCAAAGATTTTCTCACCGGTAGTCATCTCTCTCTCAGGTCTAACGTCAATCGATGGACCATTAGCAGTCTCTCCATCAGCAAGCGTAACCTCAATCCATTGTAATCCTGAACTATCTGGACCCCAGTCCAGATTGATGATTCCGATACCGCCCTTTGGAACATCAACGCTAGTTCGGCGAACTGTCGTGCGTGTTCCATCTAGGGAAACTGCGGTAATGACCGCGTCTGTTGTTCCGTCCAAAGTCCCAACATTTTGGACACTGATTTGCACTGAAGTTGTTTGACCAACTTCGACCAGCAGCCGTGAATAGGTCACTGATGATGGTTCCAAATGATATTCAGGTTCTAAGAAGATCATACCCCATTGTGCGACTAGAGTTCCTGTAGGTGTACCCGAAAATCCGAGTATCTGGTTACCTGCTAAATCTCTTCCATCAATACGAACATAAACCTGTAATCTGTCCTCTAGCATGTTATCGGTAATTCCCGTTAAATCGATAGAAGAGGTGAGTTCTAATCTAAGACCTTCAATCTCATTACCGACCAATAGCATTGGCTCTGTTCCATCTCTGAGATATTCGCCTGTAATTTTATCCTCAACCCACCAAACTAATTGCAATGATTCAATATCGATACCGCCTTCTTCAGAAACAATAATTCTGACCTCATGTTGTTCCGAATCAAGTATTGCACCCGTTCTCGGTGAGAGTATTTCAACAGGAATAGGCCCTTCTCCATCAACTACTATCCACCGCACTGAAGTCCCTTTATCGGTAGCATCAATTCCTTGTTCAGGCATGCAACCAATCGACCACGTAAGTGGGATTGTACCAGAGGTTCCTGGCGTGGTTAGAGCGATGTTCCAGATTCCTTGTTGTGCTAAAGCCGATTTGCTTTCACCGGCGAATAAAATATAGATAGTACAATTAAATTCTGGAATTGTTCCTGTTTCTGAGAAGACTACGCCCCCTGAGATTTCCATAGCACTATTAGGTCCTAATCTCGCTCCATCACCAAGTAATGTTCCCGAAGATAAATGCAGATTTACTGATTCTTCAAGTACTTCCATTGCAGCTGAAAACTTCCATCTGTTTTCTGGGAAACTACGAGTTGCCTCTTGACCTGCTCTATCGACTACAGTGACTATTGGCTCTCTCCTCGTTTCTCCTAAATCTGGCATTGTCCAAGCCAAATGCAATTCGATTTGCAAAGTCATGTCTTTTTCATAGGGAGTAGCAAGGTCATTAGCGCCCATCATCTTACAATCATCTAGAATTATGTGGGTCGAAGAACTTGTACAATTTCCAGTTTCAAAATTCCAAGTGATTAGAAGTGGGTCTGAACCTTGATTTCCAGCCAAAGCTACTGCTACTGAAGCAAGATCGGAACCGCCGTTCGGTTCACTGATATCAACCTCTAGAACATATGGCATATCCGGATGTAGCCAAGCTTGACGACCATCTTGCCACGAGAATGCATTAGCCGCTATTGTTGGAGGACCATCAGGTGCTAATTGATACATGAACAAGTGTTCACCTGTTTGATTTGAACCAGCATCTTTGATTGCGTAACCAGCAGTATCTTGGCCTACGATATAGACTGCAACTTTCTGCCCGATGCTTCCACCACTATCATCCAACAACAGTGTGTATTGACCGATTAAGGCGTCAAGGTTGGACGGTTTTAGCAATGACATTGACGAATATTCACCAGGGTCTGGCCAGCCATTCATATTGTCATCCTCAAGCCATTGGCGCCATACTTTGGCATGAACATTAGTCGGCAATTCTGGCTGGTCAGTAATTTGCATGTGCATTGTTTGGGTCGTACTTGGTTCTCTGTGGTCATACCATCCAACATTGGTTTCAAGCACCCTCGGTTTCACTGAATCGATAAAGAAAGTTCTAGAAATTTCTGAATTGGGTGTTGTACCTGAGCCACTTAATGGTGTGACTCTAATAGTCCAAGTTAGATTTCCATGAGTGAAAGGAATTGTATCGTTGACAACCCAAATATCTTCATTCAAACTCGTTGTATTTGCGATCACTTGTCCTCCTCTGATAAGTTCTACCAAAGCATCACCATCGGCAAATGAAGCATTGCTATCAACGCCTTCAAATCCAATATCGACTGTAAATTGTATCTCATCTGACGATTGCAAGAAATTAACCGACTGAGGAATTTCTCCTCCATCTGTTGATATACTGAATGAATGTATTTCTAAATCGTTTTCAAATCCTTGATAGTTTAATCCACCCCAGTAATATGTTGCAGGAATCGAAACTGTGTTACTGTTGAGAATCAATCTTGAAGATACTGTCAATAAATCTTCATCATCCCAATCCGGTTCAAGTCTAAAGGTGATACTGAAATCAACATCAGTGCCATTGATGGATGATTGCAGAGCGTTGGTTGGATGTAACTCAACCTTGTCAGAATCTCCTTGCCCAATTGGTGTTCCCCCATTCAATGGTAGTAACCAAGTCGCTTCATTTTCAGAACCAAATACATCAAAGCGAACCATATTGGCAGTTGAAGAAAACACTTGATAAGATGTGTGCATAGTCATCCATTGCTGACTTGGAGTTAGTGTCAATGACTCATCTTCCATGCTAGTATCAACAAGAACAACCTCTGATGATGAGTTCATAGAAATCAATTCAATTTTCAAGTCACCTGCGGATGATGCGATGAATGGAACAGGAATATGATGAATCCCTTGACTGGGAACTAATCCTCTTCGGGCAGAATTAATTGCTAAAATGAATGCTGATTGTGGACCGGCATCCAATGTCATCGATGCCTGATATGGTGCACTTAATCCACCATAAGTGATATTACCAGTTCCAAGAACCTCTATTTCAACTTCTACAAAGAATGTCCCTAATGCGGCAACTGCTGAGGTAGATGCTGCTAATTCAGATCTGAGGTCATCCAATTCTAAAATATCTAATTGGATTTGTGCATTGCTGGCATCGGTAAATGTGTAGGTGCTGACCGTGGTACTTCCAACAACGATGTTAACTGTGTTAAATGTTCCACTTTGTGCCAATACTGAAAATGAAAGTGACTGTAAATCATCCTTGGGAATCCAAGCTTTTGTTGTAGCATATCCTGAGATACCTGCAATAATTTCTACTTGTGTCTCACCATTGGCGAAACGGTCTTGCCAACCCCAAGAGCCGACACGGGCGTCACTGCCACCCCATTCAAGCAGTCCATCATCTGAGAAATCTATTGCAGGTTGTGCTGGGTAAGAGCCGCCACTAAACCTAAGTTCGATTTCATCAACTTGCCAAGAGGTGAAATTACTCATATTGCCATCGATAGGAGCCAAGGCTACGAATTGTAATTGTAATCCATATAGAGTATCATCCAAATCATAGGTGTAGGGTAAAGAGATATTAGTCCAGTTATCATCTCTGTCAAATCGTATTTGGGCTTGCGCATTTGTGGTCTGGCCTTCTACCAATACACTTTCAGATGCAAAGTCGGCACTATACCAAGGAGAGGTAATATTGGCATTTGCATTACCTGAGAATTGTGTTGCACTACTCGTATAGAGTGCTCCGTTATTGGTCCAGAAAATTCCTGTTTGAAGTGGTTGTAATGTGTCTTTGTACGCTCCATCAAATGAAAGAGCGAAGATTCTTGGAATCAATCCAGCATTTGATTCATTAAATTCGAACTTAATTCTTATTTCGTTAATATTTTCAAAATCAATAAGTTGTAGAGGAATCACTGAACTTGAACCGCTCATTCCAGCAATTTCAAGCCCATTATCGTCCAATACGGTCCAATCAAGTCGTGAACCTGCTGGTACATCGGCATCTACATACATTGGAGCCATCACAGATTTTGAAACTGGGGATGAGGCATTGCTAGCCCAACCGATAGTTGGGCTGATCCAGGTTGCAGATGAAGGAACATCCAAGAATACGTCATCAAAGAACCAATAATCACAACATGTGCTTGAACCTGAATTCTGATGTGCTCTAATCTGGCTATTAGCATGTAATGCTGAGCTGGGTAAATTCTGATTCAACTGAACCGCTGTACCTCCAGCAGTTGCACCAGAGTATGTTTGGAAAGTTGTCCATGTACCACTACTTGTCTTGTATTGAAATGCTAGGTTTTCATTGGTATCAGGTTCTTCTCCGCATCCTGAACTACCCTGTTTCACCCACGCATGGACAGAAACTGCAGATAATCCGTTAAGATTGACCATTGGAGAGGTTGCGTATGTCGAGCCTGCATAAGTTCTGATAGAACCTCCACCAGTACCGTTTGTTCCACATTGAAGAGTCGACCTTGCAGAATAACTGTTTGAGAAAGTCCAACCATCATTACCTGAATTAAAATTCCATACCGCATCTACACCTTTCAGAGATAAACCTGCACCGGATTGCTTAGCGCCATCTAATTGCGCATCTGTATGCGACCATATGCTATTGTCATCCCAAATAATTGCAGATTGAGTGACTTGTACCGCTGGTGAAATTTTTAGATTAATATCAACTAGTGGCTCTGTGCTCAGGACCTCCACTTCAAAGGCATCATTGACAGTTGAGCCATCTAGTGAAATAGTCTGTGTCGAGCCAGTAGAAGCAGGGAAGATTGTAGGCTCGCTAATCAACGACTGCTGGGGGATTGTTCCATCATATTGCGCAGAAAGGCCGATTTGAACTGGGCCTCCAATCAATAGCAATACGACTAGGAGAATTGCACGATGGCCATAGCCTCCTCTCGCCATAGACTGACGCTGTTATTGAAAGGTCTTCAATGATACCCCTGCACAATCTCAAATAGTGTCGTTTATCCAGTGTATTGAGACAATTATTTTTATGCGATTAACAAGCGCAAAATGAACACTTATTAAAAAATTAATATTGAGGAAGTTCCAACTCAACTGCAAATAATGGATCTGCGTCAGTTGAGTCGTGGAAGGCAACTACAACCCCTCCATCGGACAATATGGCTAAGCTTGCAAAGTCAAAGCGAATATCATTTCCTGCACCGGATGTTGAATCTAAATCTCCCGCTCCAATATAGGTCAGAGTATCCGGTGACATATCTTCAGAATATCCACGTACATGGTAGACCATATCCACATCTGGACCTTCGCTACTTTGGTAACGAATGTTCAGAACAAATAGGTCCAATTCTCCATTTGCTTGAAACTCCCACTCTTCTATCGATGTTGAAACATTACCCATTTGATAAGTGTAATTTTGCCAACTATTGGCTCCATCATATGAGATGAAATGTGTAAAATCAGTTCCAGTATTCTTCATGCAATGAATAGAGCCAGTACTATCAATTTGGCAATATTCGGAAGGGAATTGAACTTCGAGTTCATTCCATGATAATGTAGTATCCATATATGCAGCATTGCCATTATCATAGTAACTAGGGAATAGTAATCCACCTGATGGGAATGGGAAAGAACGCATTTCTTTGTGCGGTTTATTGACATCATAGTAGGCTGGTAAATCAGATTCTGTGAAGTTCAAATCTAACTCAATTGTTGGCTCGCCGCCGCCTCTATTAGGGAATTGGAATGGATAATAATTCAATCCATCAACACTGATTTGACCACCAGCATTTTGAGTTTGGTGCCAGAAATTGGAAACGACAATACTGGCCCAGTCACCACTTCCTAAACTAGATGAAATTGGACCTACTACTTCGACTTGCCATGAACGGTCATAAAATGGTTCAGTGATTCGGTTATAGCACCATGACCACTCCTCTTCACTATCATCATACAAAATCGCATAGAATTTGTCGATCTTACCATCTGCTCCGATGTATGGGAACCATGACATCGAGATTATATCGCCATTTGTTGCTTGAACAATGCTTCCTTCACCAAGTCCTTCTTGACCAGAATTTGTAGGAACGAAAGTTCTACACTGTGTATCAGGTATTACCCCCGGAGTATAGGTCGTCCATTGATGGCCACGATCTTCTGTATAAACGGGGTATTCTCCACCAATATTCATGATGTCACCTTCGATTGTTGTAGCGATATAATGTTCGCAGCAATTGCCACCATAGTCTTTATTGAAAACTGCCCAGGTAGTATTGGTAGTTTCATTTGTGCGCAAATCGATGGTAATGAATTCTCTCGCATCGCCATGACCTACTTCATCAATAATGATGTAATCATCAAAAATAGGCGCTACCTTTTCATCGCTGACCATTCCTTCACCGCCGCCTAAACAACCAGCCATTAAGGTGGAAGTTGCAATGAACAAGCAAAGCAGCACTCGGCGCATAAGAAAACCTCGCGCATCCTCTCTTTCAAGGCATCGCTTCAAAGATTTACCGATTCCAACTCACTCTACAGTGAATTGAACGGTGATTCCATCGACTGTGAATGAATCTGCATTTGCTGGGGCTTGGCCTTCTGAATGGAATACTGCTGCTGCACTTCTCGTTTCTGTAGCAACCCATGTTTGGTCCGATTCAAACATCTCAGGTGCATTTTGCAACCACACTTGCAAGTCGATTGTCGCTTCGATTTCAAAGTCCATTTCCTTACGCTTGGCTTGGATTCTGCGAGTAATATCTCTTGCTAATCCTTTGGATAAGAGCAACGGAGTATCTTGCATATCTAGTACCAATGAGACTTGGATTGCATCTTCGCCTTGACCGATGGTAACTGTTTCTGCAGCGAATCCATCTCTTTCTGCCCTACGAATCTCAACATCGTTTTCATCTATATCAACACCTAGAATTTGCATTCCACCGGCTTTGATTGCCGCAAGCATCTCGTCAGGATTTTGTGCATTCTTTATCTCGTTAGAAACTGCGTTAACCTCTGCTCTTGCTTTCGGTGCTAAGGTTCTGAAGTTAGGAGCAAGTTCGACTTTTTGGAATCTGTTCAAATCTTGCTCAATGGCAATTTCTTCGACATTCAATTCCTCGGCCAAAATATCATGGAAAATTGATAGGTCTGGCCCGGCGACTATCCATCCTTGTGCACACGGAAGCCTTTGCCTTCTACCAGCATCAACACGAATCCTTCTTCCCGCCTCAGCAAGTTCACGAACTAAAACCATAGTATCTTCTAATTTCTTATCCAAAGGCGGTATTGTTGCACTAGCTGCAGCTGCCTCAAGGTCCCACTCATCCGATGTTGCACCCGCTAGGCTTCCTGGAACGCCCAATGGCCAAGCGGCTTGATGAACAGGTTGTCCAGTAAGATTGCGATGAATTACGTCGACCATAAATGGAGATATAGGAGCCATCAAGCGGCAAATTACCACCAATATTTCGTGAAGAGTATGTTGGCAAGATGCCTTATCTTCATTCTCAGCCTCATCCCACAATCTTCTGCGTGAGCGTCTAACATACCAATTGGATAAGTCATTGACAACGAAATCTTCTAGGTCACGGCAAGCCTTATGGAAATTCCAAGATACGAAATCATTGTGATACTCGCTTGCAACAGATGACATTCGTGATAGAATCCATCGGTCCAGTGCTGGCCTTGATGAAACATCATTTACAGAAGTTTCTGGGTCAAACCCGTCAAGTGCTGCATAATCTGCATGGAACTTGTAAACATTCCACAGGGTTAGGAACATCTTTGCATAAGTTTCTCTAACACCATTAGGGTCGAATTTGAGTGGACTCCAAGGCGCTCCTGCAGTCACCATATACCAGCGAGTAGCATCAGCACCCTCACGATTGAAATGGTCCCAAGGGTCTACAATATTTCCTTTCGACTTGGACATCTTCTTGCCTTCAGCATCCAAGATTAGACCCAAACTTAGGCAACGTTTGTAAGAAATTGAATCAAAGACAGTTGTAGAAACTGCTAGCAATGTGTAGAACCATCCTCGTGTTTGGTCCACTCCTTCACAGATGTAATCAATCGGATAAGTAGTTTCAAATTTGTTGTCTTCAGCGAATGGGTAGTGCCATTGAGCAAAAGATGCACAGCCTGAGTCAAACCAGCAATCCATTACGAAGGGTTCTCTCTTCATTGGCTTCCCATCATCAGTTACGAAAGTAAATTCATCGACAATCGGTCTGTGTAGATCTACATCATCAGGACAATCTGGGTTTTCAAATCCTGCTGCTACTGCAAGAGCGACTTCGTGTTGAAGTTCAGCAATAGAGCCAACACATTTCATTTGACCGTCTTCGCTTCTCCATACAGGGATCGGTGTTCCCCAGTATCTTTCGCGAGAAATAGCCCAATCTTTGACATTACGAATCCACTCACCAAAGCGACCTTCGCCAACCCAATCGGGTGCCCATTCTGTTTGACTGTTGAATTCTATTAATCTCTCTTTTACTGCAGTCATTCTGACAAACCATGAATCCATTGCATAGTAGAGAAGTGGATGGTCTGTCCTCCAGCAGTGTGGGTAATCGTGGGAGTAGAGTTTCTCTCGGTATAGTAATCCGCTTTGTGGACCCTTGCCATTTGAGCCACCAGGGCTAGATAATAATTCAATAATTGTGCCGTCACAATCTTTGACATATCGGCCATCTAGTTGAGGATGGATTCCTTTGCTGAATGAACCATTCATTTCCACAGTGTGGTGAGCGGGCAAACCTGCAGCCATTCCGAGATTGTAGTCATCCTCACCATACATTACAGCGGTGTGAACTACTCCTGTTCCATCGGTAGTGGTTACCCAATCTGCTTCTAAAATAGTCCATGCAGTTTGTGAATCTCCTCGAGGCACTGCATCTGGGAATAGCGGCTCGTATGCTTTACCAACTAATTCACTACCAGGGAATTCTTCCAAAATTTCTGCATGATGACGTAATACTTCTTTCATCAAATCTTTGGCGATGATTAACTCTTCACCGATTGAAGCACCGCCAGCACCTTGCCAATTTTCAGCATCGGCTGTGATCTTGACCCGAACATAGGTGACCTCGGGTCCAACTGCCAGTCCAACGTTTCCTGGAAGGGTCCAAGGGGTGGTAGTCCAAGCAAGAATTGATGCATCTTGTCCGACTAATTTGAATTTAACATAAACTGAAGGCTCTTCGACTTCCTTGTATCCTTGTGCTACTTCGTGAGAGGAATAAGAAGTTCCTGTTTGTGGGCAATAAGGCAGGACTTTGTGCCCACGATAGAGTAAATCCTTGCTAAACATTTGTTTCAATGCCCACCAGCAAGATTCAACATAATTGTTGTCTAAAGTCACATATGGATTGTCCAAGTCAATCCAATAACCCATGCGCTCGGTCATTTCTCTCCAAGATGCCTCATAGGTCCAAACCGATTCTCTACAAGCCTGATTGAATTCCTTCATTCCAAAAGATTCAATCTGTTCATTACTCATTAAGTCCAATCTCTTCTGAACTTCAATCTCAACAGGTAGGCCATGAGTATCCCATCCACCTTTTCGCTCTACTAGGAAACCTTCCATTGTTTTCCATCGGCAAACTAAGTCCTTGTAAGTACGAGCAACTACATGGTGGATTCCAGGTTTACCATTTGCAGTAGGTGGCCCTTCCAAGAAAATGAATGGTGCTCCTGAGCGAC
>Ga0308019_10002053_pt1 | contig 11727 bp, 12 predicted proteins | sample Neamet284_FD_203135 | JGI IMG/M metagenome (GOLD analysis project Ga0308019, IMG submission 203135) | Marine microbial communities from water near the shore, Antarctic Ocean - #284 | ecosystem: Environmental > Aquatic > Marine > Unclassified | place: Southern Ocean | collected 2014-10-01
ACTTAAAAAAATGGATGAGAATCAATTATGATTAATTTTAAAACAATTTAATTTTTAAAAATGAATGATAAAAAAATTAAAACTAGGATAGCCTTTATCTATTCTCCTTGTGAAACTTTAACAAAAGATTATTTTTTTACTATTTCATATCATTTTTTTATGACTGCATTAAAAAGACATCCTGAAATTGATATTTCTTATATTTGTGTAAATAATACTTTTAATGTATTAGATCTAAAAGGAAAAGTTGATATAATTTTATTATTTGAAAATAGAATTCATTGTGTACCTAAAAAATTAATTAATATTAAAAAATCCGGAATACCTGTTATCGTAAGAGTTGGTGATCTTCATATGAGTAAGATATATGATACTGATGGTTTTCATGACGAATTTAATGTTTCAGCATATTTTGGATATCAACATTCTAAAAACTTCTATAAATATTTTCCAAAAAATTATAATTATGACGTTGTATTATATGGACTTGAACCTTCGTTATACAAAAATTTAACACCATTTTCAGAAAGAATATCTAATAAAATTTTAAATTCTGGTGCTGTAGGAAATAGAAAATTCTTTTCAAAAATTATTAATCAAATAAGAAATCCTGAAAATGCATTATATCACTATAAACTTCGAACAAAATGTAATGAATTAGATTATGTTGACTATACTCCTACATTACAGCATGAGTATATTGGAGATAAGTATCCTTTGCTATTACAAAAATATATGACATCAATTGCTGCAACTACAATTAACTATACCACAAAATATTTTGAAATTCCTGCTGCTGGTTGTTTATCGTTTATGGAAGTAAATGATCAAAATGGAGCCGATAAATTAGGTTTCAAAGATTCTGAAAATTCTATATTTATTAACGAACAAAATTATGAAAAAAAATTCAATGAATACTTGGAAACAGCTAATGATCCAAAATGGGAGGCTATAGCTAAATCTGGCCATGATCATGTGATGAAAAATCTTACAAATGATAATGCTGTGGAATCTTTACTTTCATTAATAAAAAAAATTATCTCTTAAAATGGTAAATACTCTTCACGTAATTCCGTAATGACTTCTTTTAACTTATTTTTTGTTATTTTATCTGCGGTTTCTGAACTAAATTCTTTCTCTGATAATTTTTTCTTACTTTTTTCTGTTGAAATTTTATACATGTCGCCTAAATCATGACAAAAAGGAATTTCTTCAGGTGTTACTAAATATTCATGAAATCTTTCATGATCACGTAATTTTGATACTTTAATTATATTATTACTTTTTTTATCTGAAGTTTTACATACTTCATACATACTTTTTGCTAAATCTTCTATCTTAACTGACGGCATTTTCAAAATAAAAATTTCCCCTCCTTTTGCAACATTTGTTGCTTTTAAAATAAACCCTGCCGCATCTTGAATTGACATTATGAAACGTGTCATTCTTGGATCAGTTACTGTTAATGCTTGATTTTTCCTAATTTGATCTAAAAATATTTGATAAACTGAACCTCTTGAACCTATTACATTACCAAATCTTACTGATGCAAAAATTGTTTTATTAAAATTATCATAAGAATTGGCATTGATTGTTAATCTTTCAGCTAATAATTTACTTGCTCCTAGTGTTGTAGTAGGTAATGTTGCTTTATCTGTGCTTATTAGAATAAATTTTGATACTTCTGCTAATAATGATGATTCAATAATGTTACTTGTTCCAATAACATTTGTTTTTACTGCGTCAAATGGATTATCTTCACAAATATCAACATGCTTCATTGCAGCTGCATGAAAAACAATATCTATTCCTCTAATGACAAAATCTAATCTTTCTTTATCTCGTATATCTCCCATTTCATATTCTACAAGTGAATTTTTACCAAATTTTCTCATTGATTCAAAAATTGAATTTTCATCATTTGTAAAAACTTTGATAATTTTTGGCTTATATGGCAGTAATTGTTTAATTAATCCAATTCCTATACTACCTGTTCCTCCTGTGATTAGAATTTTTTTATTTTTAAATTCATTTTTAAAGGAATTTTGTAGTTTCATATAATAACAGATCTTTCATAATAACATTAAAAATGATTCCATGGAAGGTACCTTTGTACAAGATTTTAGTTGAAAAAGATGACATTTCAGATATTTCTAAAGTAATTAAACGTGGAATGCATTGGGCTGAAGGTCCAGAAATTGAAGAATTTGAAAAGTCTCTTGCAGACTATTTGGGAGTTAATTACTGTGTTACAATGAATTCCGGAACTTCTGCATTACATGCAACAATGATTGCTTATAATGTTAAAAAAAATGATGAAATTTTAATTCCATCTTTTACTTTTATTTCTACAGCTAATTCAGCATTAATGGTTAATGCAAAACCAAAATTTATTGATATTGAAACTAAGACATATGGAATGGATCCAAATATTTTAAAAAAATCTATTTCAAAAAAATCAAAAATTATTATGCCTATACATTATTCAGGATTACCTTGTCAAATTGATGAGATACGGTTAATTGCTAAAGAAAATAAAAAAATCCTTATTGAAGATGCAGCAGAATCTATCGGTGCAACAATTAATTCAAAAAAAATAGGATCATTTGGTGATGCTTCAATTTTTAGTTTTGCTGGAAATAAAGTTCTAACTACTGGTGAAGGCGGTGCAGTAACAACAAATTCTTCAAAAATATATAAAAAATTTAAATTAATTCGATCACATGGAAGAAAAACTGGAAATTATTTTCTTAGTACCAATAAACCTGAATATGTACAACTAGGGTATAATTGGAGAATGTCTACTATTACTGCAGCTATAGGTTTGTCTCAATTAAATAAAATTGATAAACTTATTTCATTACGAAGAAAAAATGCTAAAATTTTGAATTCACATTTAAAAAAAATTGATTCTATTACTTTGCCTCCAGAACCAGAAAATTATAAACATGTGTTTCAATTATATTCAATTTTAACACCCAATCAATCGATTAGAAATAAATTGCAAAAATTTCTTGCATCAAAGGGCATTATGTCTAAAGTATTTTTTTATCCTGTACATCTTACTGCATATTATAAAAAATTTAAAAATACAAAATTTCTTGATACTACCGAAAATATTTCTAAGAGAATTTTATCATTGCCTATGTATCCAAATATGAAAAAAGAGGAAATAGAGTTAATTTATGAAAGTATTTTTGAATTCTTTGAAAAAAAATAACCCTAATTTTATTATTAAATAAATAATTACATGAAAAATAATTGGTCTAATTTTACTATCATCATTGTTCCAATAACTATGTCTATGATTTAGATTGAGTATTTTTAAGAAAATCCATTAATCCATGATATGTTTAGAATTTTTTAAACTTAATTAATTGACAACTTTTTTTATTAATTGGAACGATTCAGCCATTTTTAAACCTGATTCCATTCCTCTTACTAAAGCCAAACTTTCTAAAGTCTTTATGGATCTTGGATTTGGAAAATCTTGAATCTCACTTTTATAAAAATTAAATGCTTTAATTTTTGACGTGAATTCTTTGGTAATATCTACGTAAACATTTGGTTTGAACGGTTCTTTTACTAAACCTGGGATTTCATAACAAAATAATTCTTTTACACTGTTTTTATGTGGTCTGGTTACAACTAAAGCTGATTCATAGACAATTTGATGATCTTTGTTCAAATCATTTGAAGGTGGAGAATAAACAATTTCAGGTTTAGTTTTTTTAATAATTAATTCTAATTTCTTATTTATTTCTACGTTAGGAATTGTATCTAATTTCATATCTGGATAATCCAGAAAAAAAATATCTTTAACCCCTAAATGCTGATTAGCTTTTTTACAAGATTGCTTTCTAACTTCTATCATTTTTTTATCTTTATACTGGGATGAGGCCCCTTCTGTTAAAATTACTAGAAATATATTATTTTTTTTACTAAGTTTTTTAATAGTTCCACCCATTCCTAGTACTTCATCATCTGGATGTGCAGCTAAAATCAATATATTCATTGAATATCGATAATTAACCTTCATTTTTTAATCTTTTCAATAAGTCTTATTTGTCATAATAATTTCTTTAATTGCAAATAATCAAAATTAGTATTTCTATCATTTTTTTGATTCATCTACAATTATGTAAATTAATTTACAAAGTCTGCTGATTTTGTAGTATTTAATTCTAAAATTGATATTAAAAATTTATGAATTTCAAACATTATTTTTTTAAATTAGGGTTAACCTTCATTATTTTTTTTCAATTTTTTTAAAGAAATTGCAAATATTATTTATCATAATCACTTAATCCAGTAAATCCTCTATTAACACTCAATAATCATTGGATTGTAGAATTTATGGAATAATATGAATCCCCATAAAGTAAATAAAAAAATCACTATAATCCGAAGTGCTGTAGGGAGCCTACCATCTATTACTCTTATTCAGCAATTAAAGAAAAGAGGAATCAGAGTTATAGGTTTAGACTCTGATCCGTTATCTGTAGGATTTTATTTTTGTGATAAAAGCTATGTAGTTCCAAAAGGAAATGATCCAAATTTTTTAAAAAAATTACTCAAGATTTGTAAAATCGAAAAACCAGATATGATCATACCTGGACCAGAAGAAGAAATCCTCACCATAACTAAAAATAAAGAAATTTTTGAAAAACAAAATATTTTAATTTTTAGTCCAAATTATGAAATTGTTAAAATTTGTACAGACAAATTGAGAACACATCAAAAATTTCAGGAATTTAAAATTCCAGTCCCAAAAATTTTTAAAAAACAAATTGATTATCCTTGTATTATCAAACCCCGTAGCGGGAGTGGTGGAGAAAATGTATTTGTTGCAAAAAATAAGGAAGAATTAAAATTTTATTCTAAAAAGATAAAAAATTCTATTACTACCGAATTTCTAAAAGGAGAAGAATTTTCTGTAGATGTACTTGCAGATATGGATGGAAATGCTATTTCTATAATACCTCGAAAAAGAATTCATACCGAATCAGGAATTTCAACCAAGGGTCAAGTTGTAGATGATGGAGAGATCATAAATTACTGTAAAAATATTACAAAATTTTTTAAACTAATTGGTCCTTCCTGTATTCAATGTTTTAAAAAAAATAAGAGTATAAAATTCATTGAAATCAATAATAGATTTGGAGGTGGCTCTTCACTATCATTTAAAGCGGATCATACCATAATAACAAACATAATTAGAATTGCAAAACATAAAAAACCTCTCAAAAGTAAAGGATTCATTTCAGGCCTTTACATGCTAAGATACTATGATGAAGTTTTTCTAGATAAAAACAAAATGATTTCATTAAGAGAAAAAGTATGAAAGCCATATTTTTTGATTTGGATAACACACTTTATGATGTTAGCAAATATAATCAAAGAGCGTTTGAATCCATTTCAATATTTTTATCTAAAAAGATAGGAATGGAAAGAAATGTAATATTGAGTAAATTAACCGAAAATTGGAAAATTAAAACTAGTATGTATCCCAATCTGTTTGATGAAGTATTAGATCAACTAAATATTAAAACCAATATTCCACAAATAGTTAAAATTTTTAACAGCCAAATAATTAAAACTGATGACATTTATGATGATGCATTACCAATACTTAAAAAAATAAAAAATAAATATAAACTAGGAATTATTACTGATGGGAATATTCAAAGACAACAAAACAAAATTAAAAAATTTAACATGGAACATATGGTTGATACAGTAGTATATACAAAAAATTTTGCCCCTAAACCCTCTCCATTACCTTTTGAATATGGGGTAAATCAATTAGATATCGATCCAGCTAAAAGTTATTACGTTGGAGATAACCCACAAATTGATTTTATGGGTGCTAAAAAAATAGGGATGAACACAATACGGATATTTAGAGGAGAATTTATTGACTATCCCTCTGATAATTATGTTGATAATAATATTAACAATATGATGGATGTTTTGAAGATTATTAATAATTGAAAAAAATTATTCATAAAAAATACTTAGACCGATTTCTTTTTAACTTCATATTTACCGGTGGGGGGGGTTCTAATATTCATAATCATACTCTTTTAGGTATTTTAAAATTCAAGAATCAAATTGAATGTTAGTTTACATCATTATATTTTTGACTTAAAAATAAGAACTCAGATAAATAATAATTATAATTTAAAAACAAAAATTTGATAGTAATTAATTAAAAATTTAGTTTACTATACAAACAAATTTTAATCATTAGTGATTTTTATCCGATATGAGTCGTATATCTACTATAAAAGAAATATTTGAATTATATTTTAATCGAAGAAAATTTTACATGTTTCCTGTAGTTATTCTTATTATTGCATTAATTGGAGTGACAGCATTGACACAAAGCGGATTAGTTGCTTTCATATACCCGATATAAAATGCAAACATCTTCTCCACGTTTTAAATCACTTGCTGTAACTGCAGGACTTTCTTTTTGGTTTATTATTATTACTTCTTCTACAGGTTTTTTTTTAATAGAATCATTAATTGTATTTATAATAATTGTTTTAGTAACAACACAAATTTTTGCAAAAAAAATCTCAAAATTATTAAATGTTTTTGCAATAATTAATACAAAAATTTTTCTTGGAATTTTATTTATTTCAGTAATTTCAATTTATGGAATTTTATTTAGATTATTACAAATTGATTTATTGAGATTAAAAACACAAAATGATTCTTACTGGCTAAATATAGAAAAAACAAAATTTGATAGAATTAGGAAACAATACTAATGTATAATTTAGGAATATCTTGTTACTATCATGATTCTGCTGCAGCATTACTGAAAGATGGACATGTTATTGCAGCTGTTGAGGAAGAACGTTTTTCAAGAAAAAAATTTGATGATGATTTTCCAAAAATGGCGATAGATTGGTGTCTAAATGAAGCAAAAATTTTACCGTCTCAAATTGATTCTATTGCTTTTTATGATAAACCTGTGCTTAAATTTGAAAGACTATTGGATAATTATATCGCAGTTGCACCACGTGGATTGCATAGTTTTTTGGATGTTATTCCAAAATGGATTCATAAAAGATTATGGATTAAAAATGAGATTAAAAAATCACTAAATGGATTTCAAGGAGAAATTATTTTTCCAGAACATCATATCTCTCATGCAGCACATGCATTTTATACATCACCTTTTGAAGATGCAGCTATACTCAACATTGATGGAGTTGGTGAATGGAGTACCACATCATATGGAGTTGCTAAAAATAATTTAATTGAAATTACAAATGATCTGCGTTGGCCTCATTCTTTGGGACTATTTTATTCAGCATTCACATATTTTTTAGGATTCAAAGTGAATGAAGGTGAATACAAGTTAATGGGATTATCCTCTTATGGGAAGCCAAAATATTATGATTTGATATTAGATAATTTAATTGATGTAAAAGATGACGGTAGTATTCATTTGAATATGAAATACTTTGCATTTACACATGATAAAGTTATGACAAATAAAAAATTCTCAGAATTATTTGGAATTAAACCAAAAACAAAAGATGAAAAAACATTACAAATTCATTTTGATATTGGAGCAAGTGCTCAAAAAGTTTTAGAGGATATAATTTTAAAAATGGTTAATCATATTTATTCTAAAACAAAAATGAAAAATCTTTGTATTGGTGGTGGTGTTGCATTAAATGGAGTTGCAAATTATAAAATCTTAACACAAAGTCCATTTGATAATATTCACATACCTCCTTCTCCTGGTGATGCTGGTAGTGCAGTAGGAGCCGCACAATATTTGTATCATATTTATCATAAAAATCCTAAAAATACTTTTAAAAATAATGCTGATTTAATTCGAGAAAATATCTATGTTGGACCTTCATTCAGTAATAATCAAATTAAAGAATTTTTAGATTCTAAAAATATTTCCTATCACTCATTTGATAGGGAGCCATTATTGAAAAGAACTGCCCAATTAATTGCTGATGGGAATGTTGTTGGCTGGTATCAAGGTAAAATGGAGTGGGGTCCTAGAGCACTTGGAAATAGAAGCATTTTGGCTGATCCCCGAAAAGCAGAAATGAAAGATACTCTTAACCAAAAAATTAAACACAGGGAATCATTTCGTCCATTTGCACCATCCATTATGGAAGAATACACATCTGAATATTTTGATATGGATATTCCAAGTCCATACATGTTGATGGTGTCACCTGTAAAAAAACCTAAAAAAATTCCAGCTGTAACCCATGTTGATGGTACAGGAAGAATTCAAACAGTTTCTAAAGACACTAATTCATTATACTATGACTTGATTAATGAATTTTTTAAAATTACTGGCGTTCCGGTTATTATTAATACATCAATGAATGTAATGGGAGAGCCAATTGTGAATACTCCTGAAGAAGCATATAATATGATAGTAAAAACTGATATGGATTATCTTATTATGGGTAATTATTTGATAGAGAAGAATTATGTCTGTTAATGTATCTTATCAAAAACAATCTATTTTATTTTTATTTTTAATAATTATAGTATTTTTAATTGCAGAAGGTTCTGCAAGAACTTATGAATTATTTATTCAAGATTGTGGTTTAGAAAAAGCTGACTCATTAGATGATTTAGATTATTTTTTGAAACGACAAATATGCTATGATCAGCAAAATATTATTTATTCCGAACAACCTGTTTTATCGTTAGTTCCAAATCAACACTTTGCTACTATTAATATTAATAATGATGGTTTTCGTGGTTCTGAACTTGGTACTAGTAATTATCGTATTTTTGTAATTGGAGGTAGTACTGTTTTTGGTGCTGGTTCACCTGGGGATGAATTTACTATTCCGTCAGAATTAGAAAAACTTCTAAAAGAAAAATATGATGATATTGAAGTAATTAATGCAGGAATATCTAGTATTACTTCATTTGAAGAATTATATCATATTAAAAAAAATCTGATTAATTATCAACCTGATATGATAATTATTTATGATGGCGTAAATGATATTTTTTACAAAAGAACTACTGAGCCTGTAATCTTAGAAGAAGAATCTGAAATAAAAGATTATCAACGTTATCTACGCTCTCCAGTTGTTTTATATCGACATTTACTACTACCTATCATTAATTCTGAAATTAATATTTCACCTAGTCAAATTCCTCAGTCTGAAAAAAATGATTCATTGATTTCTAACCAAATTTCATCTTTATGGGAACAAAGAATGACAGAATTCTGTAATTTATCTATTAAAAATAATTTTGAATCAATTGTAATTATTCAATCTGCATTATATAATGAAAAAAAACCTTTATCAGATTTTGAAAAATCCATTCATAAAAAAAATACATACGGTGTAACTACTTTTAATTCATTGATTGAAAAAAGTAAAAATTTGAATAATTGTTCCTTAGTACTGGATTTATCAGATGTTTTTGAAAATACATCTGATAGTGTATATTTTGATCAAGTTCATACTAATAATTTGGGAAACAAGATAATAGCTGAAAGAATATATCGTGAATTAATAGATAACAAGATTATTTAATCATTTTTTTGTATTAAATCCATGAACACTAAATTTATTCTAATTTTTATTATTATAATTTCTATTTTCTCATTTAGTATTGGAGTATCTGTAAATCTTGATGTAATAAAGAAATTAGATTTTAATTCTTCTTCAAATGATATGGAACCACTTAATTTTATGGAACAAAATGAAATTAATGATCTGATTGATATTAATTCAATAAATGATATTGTTGATAAAAGATCTTTTTTAATACATTATATTTGGAATGATGATAAATTACCTAAAAAATTACCTGATAACATAGAAGAAAATTTTGACGATGATTTGTTTTTAAATATTAATAATTTAGAAAAAATTACTAAATTAGAAACAATATCTGAATACAATGTTAATTCTATTTCCTATCTATTTTTTCCTCAACAATCTAACAATAAACTTGTAATTTATCATCAAGGACATGGTAGTGATTTTAGTAGTGGAATTAATATTATTGAAAAATTATTATCTGAAGAATATACTGTATTAGCTTTTTCTATGCCATTAACTGGTAAAAATAATCAACCTATTATTGAACATGAAAAATTTGGTAAAATTAAACTAATGTCCCATAATCATTTACAATTATTAAAAAATAATGATTTTAATCCTATTAAGTTATTTCTTGAACCAATTAATGTTTCAATAAATTACCTTGATTCTAATTTTAATTTTGAATCATATTCTATGATTGGAATTTCTGGAGGTGGTTGGACTACTATAGTTTACTCTGCAATTGATGAACGTATATCTGAAAGTTTTTCAGTTGCAGGTTCATATCCTTTCTTTTTACGTTCTGATGTTAAAAATTTTGGGGATTATGAACAAAATAATTTTGAATTATATTCCAATGTAAATTATCTTGAACTTTATATTTTAGGTGCATCTGGTAACAGTAGATCGCAAACTCAAATTTTTAATGAATATGATAGCTGCTGTTTTTCTGGTAGTGGTTATAAATTATTTAATAATATAATTCAAGGAAAAATTAATAATATTAATCCTGGAAATTTTGAAATATTTCTTGATGAGTCTCAAACTCAACATGTAATTTCTGAAAAATCTTTGAATTTATTTCTTCAAAAATTACGTTACAATTGATACTTTTTAAAATTATTTTTTCTTTGCTGGAATTCCTACCCAAAATTCGTTATTTGGAACATTTTTAGTCACAAATGAATATGCGCCTATTATACAATTTTCTCCAATTGTAATATTTGGCATTACTGTACTATGAGAACCAATTTTGGTATTTTTCCCAATGATTACCTCTCCTCTTTTATTATCAATTGTTGAATTTGAATAAATTGAACAGTGTGAACCAATTTGAACACTATCTTTTATTATAATTCCATATTCCGCATTAAGGTAACTAAATTCACCAATATCTATGTGAGTTCCCATATTCAATTTTTCAGGATAATCTACAATGTAGTTGTATTTTGTCATTTTCTTATGTTCATGAATAGGTTTTTTCCAATCTTTTGACATTTTATTTGAATATTGTTAATGTAGTATACAATTAACTTTTTTGATTTAGTTGTAATATCTATGTGGCCTAATTTGAAATTTATTTTAATTTTTCTTCAAATTTTTCAAAATCAATTTTAAATATTTTTAAATGATGAGAGTAACCGTGCTTGATAGAATCAAATTCTTTGATGAGATATGAATAATCATCTTCATTCTCAAATATATCGTCTAAAAAATCATCAGTTCTTTTTGAATCATATAAGAATTGTTCATCTACAACAAGATGTGTTAATCCTTTGCTACTGCCATATCTTATGTAGTCATCAATATTATCAATATTATTGGATGAAATGAATTTAATATTTGATTTACCATCTATACTTGTGATTGGAAATACTGTGTCTGATAATTGTGATACGCGTAGATATGCACCTTCTGGATAGTATGAAGCATTAATTCCATTTGCAATTTCATAAATTTTTAATGAAAATAGATATGCCTCTCTTTCATAATTATTATCTGAACTTTTTATTTGGAAAAAAACTAATGAAATCATAATAATTATAATTACTATTATCAAAATTTTGATTTTTGGTTTTTTTATTTTATAACTAAATATTTCTAAAACATATGCTGATAAAATTGCAAGTATGGGCATTATTACAAATAAGTATCTGGG
>Ga0308019_10002054_pt1 | contig 11726 bp, 13 predicted proteins | sample Neamet284_FD_203135 | JGI IMG/M metagenome (GOLD analysis project Ga0308019, IMG submission 203135) | Marine microbial communities from water near the shore, Antarctic Ocean - #284 | ecosystem: Environmental > Aquatic > Marine > Unclassified | place: Southern Ocean | collected 2014-10-01
TAAAGGTGAGTTTATGGAAGGAATGTCGGTTGACCAATGGATGGCGCATGAGTCTCAGAATGAATGGGATGTAATGATGAAGAAAATCGCCGTCTTTCATGACAAACACAAGTTCGAAGAAAACAACGGTCATGACATGGGCTATCGTATTGCACTCACAGTTGAAGAATTAGGAGAGTTTGCAGCAGCGGTGACCAAAGGTAAACCCCTTGCGGATTGTGCTGAAGAAATGGCCGATATCCTGCTTTTGCTGATGGGTCACTCATTGGCAATGGAGATTGATTTGAAAGCTGCATTCGAAGCCAAGTATGCCACCATTATGCAACGCCCCTCGCGTCAAGGTCGCTTGGGATTACGTGTGACTGAGTACCAACCGGATGAATGATTATCGAATCCAGTGTTGGAAAATCATATTGTGCTCATCACGTGGACCAGCATCTACAAACCGCTCACCAATCAGATGGAATCCTTCACCTTCGAGCGTTGGAGCAAATGCATCTGCACCTTCAACTTCGGTACCGATAATGGTTTTATGAATCTCTTTGGTATGTTCTAAGAATAATTTGTAAATCTCCCCTCCACCAATAATGAGGACTTCTTCAGATTCCCCGAGTTCCAAGATTTTCTCAAAAGAAAGCACTTCAACATCTTCTCGAGGCGTTCTCGACAGGACAATGTTCCTTCGCCCAGGCAATTTCCCCGGTAGACTGTCCCATGTTTTTCTTCCCATAGCGATAGTTTTTGACATGGTGATGCGCTTGAAATGTTGTAAATCAGAGGATTGACGCCAAGGTAAATCACCATCTTTACCAATGGCTCCGTTCAAATCACATGCAAATATCATCGTGAACATCGTATTGACCTCACACAGCTATCGGTGCTGAAATATGTGGATGGTGCTCATAGCCAACCACTTCAATATCTTCAAAGGTGAACGAGTCAATGGTTTTGCATTGTGGATTTAATTTGAGTTGCGGCAGTGGTAACGGTTCACGAGAAATCATTAAGTGAGATTGTTCAAGATGATTGGTATAAAGATGAGCATCACCCAATGTGTGAACGAATGTTCCTGCTTTAAGGCCGCAAATCTGAGCCATCATATGGGTGAGTAGGGCATAGGATGCGATGTTGAATGGCACGCCAAGGAATACATCGGCACTCCGTTGGTAGAGCTGGCAATTGAGTTTACCATTGGCGACATGGAATTGAAAGAAAGCGTGGCAAGGCATCAAGGCCATCTGGTCGAGTTCACCGACGTTCCAAGCAGAGACAATGATACGACGGCTGTTTGGATTGTTTTTGATCATATCAATCGCCTGTTCAACTTGGTCTATGATTCGGCCATCTTTGGCTTCCCATCTACGCCATTGTTTGCCATACACGGGCCCTAGGTCGCCATTTTCATCGGCCCACTCATTCCAGATTCGAACGCCATTATCTTGTAAATATTTGACGTTGGTATCGCCTTTTAGGAACCAAAGCAGTTCATGAACAATAGAGCGTAAATGAAGTTTCTTGGTGGTCACCATTGGAAAGCCTTCGGAGAGGTCGAACCGCATTTGATGGCCAAACACAGAGAGTGTTCCTGTACCAGTGCGGTCACCCTTCTCTTCTCCTTCATCGAGAATATGTTGAATGAGGTCGTGATAGACTTTCATAGACTCACCAACTGCTTGTCGCAACCGACAGCACTTGAGCATTCTTGAACGGCTCTATCTCACACAGAAAGGAAAAGTGCATCACTCGTTTCATCTGGGTGTTCAAGGTAGGTGGTGATATCCGTACCAGTGACTCGTTCAAGTACCGGCTCGAGAATCTCTCGTACCTTCTCGACCTCCCAGCATCGGCACACATACCACCTTCTCGCCATTTGAGCAAGAATCGAGATGCAGGCATGAATAAATCCCTCTTCATACAGGTGGAGAGCAGTTTGAATTTGTCTCCAATCGGAAGGAAGGAGTTTCGAGGAATCTTGTATAGCATGCGCTCCACTTCGGATTGCTTTTTCACCGAGAGTAGAGGGTGTTGATTCGATAGGCCATCCAGCGATTCCGAGTAATACAAGCGAAACGATAGAATCGGTCGAAGGCGTGTCCATTCTGTTTTCGCCTTTCAAGATGCAAACTGGAATTTGAGACATATAGACCGCAAGATGGGCATCGTTTTCCAATAATCTTCGTTGCATGCATTGAAATATATCGACCAAAATAGTTGGTCCATCATCATTTGAACTGAGAAAAGGTTTCTCTGAATCGAGATTAAAGCTCCATACGGGGGAAGAATTTACAATCGAGCAAAGCAGTTCCAAACCTCGGAGTTCGGCCTTTAACCTGTTCTTACAATACTCATCATCAAGATGTAAGGTGCCGAGGATTGTTTCGATACGCTCCACGTAGGGCTAAGTGTTTGACTCTACTTGAACTATGGAGCGCCAAGGGCAGAAATACTCCCCATCAATTGGTCGGTAAAGGTTCTATAGAGTGAAGAGAGAGAAGCCCGAATTTCGTGTCCTTCCTTGGTTGAAAGGGCAACCAACTGTTGTGCATCGGTGTTGCCACCATTGGGGTCTTGAAGCCATTCCATCCATGTCACGCCTTGACCTGCGGAGAGTGCTATTGGTCGCCAAAGGCGGGGCAATTTGTGATCTTGAGGTTTCATCATGTTCCGAGTTCCCATCAGGGCAATAGGTACGACAACAGCATCGGGATATGAGGCTGCAAGGCGAGCGACTCCAGTTTTTCCTGGGAGTAGGTAAGGTGATTCTGAACGCTTCGAGCGAGTTCCTTCAGGGAATATCCCGAGTGCTTGGCCAGAATCCAATACATCTGCTGCACTTGAAAGTGCTCCCTCACCACCTTTGTCTCGTTTGGTTTCTATTTGGCCGGTTGCTCGCATTGCAAATCGCATAATACCGTTTTTGAAGTGGCCATCTTTTGCCAAATAGTGCGTCGTTCGTCGAGCCGAAGCGATCACAAAGATTGGGTCGACATGGGATAAGTGGTTGGCTGCAAGAATTACCGCACCGTTGCGTGGAATGTGGTGCAATCCGTTCATTTTGGCATTGAGCAGTGGTCGCAAAAAAGGTGATAAAAACAACCTTAGAAATCCGTAACTCGGCGTGCGAGGTAACGCCTGGCCAGTTGTTGGAATCAGCCAATATTCTTGGAGGCCTTGCCATGCTTCAACAAGTGACGCCGCCTCTGTCATAGAAATATGGAATTTCAATACCGTTTTGATTGTTCCCATCGAATTCCTCGGCAGAGGGTGAATTCTCAACCTCAATGATTCGACCAAATGGATGAGTACAAAGTATCAAAACACTTGGAACACACCCAGCACCATGGCTCCACAACGACACATTCGTTTCGTTCGGAGCATTACGTTGTCAATACTTCTTTGTCTCCTGTCTTCGACATTCAGTCCTGTTGCTGTAGCAGAAATGAGTTGGAAGGAAGACGGTTGGTTACGAACAGCATTAGCCCAAGAACGTCTCGATTCCGGTGATGAATTTGGATGCTATGGTATGCCGAACCTCGACTGGGCTGCCGACCCTGGTGCTGTAGCCCTCGAATGTCAACAGTATATTTCCCAACGTGTTGTAGCAAGTCAATGGGGAGAAAAACCAATATCAACTTTTACTCCTCCTGGGCTCACGATGAGTCAGCACGGAACGATTGCTTCACAAGGTTTTGCTGTTCATGGTGATGAAACTGGGTTGTCAACCTCTGCGTGGCACAATGCTACGGATGCACCCGAGGATGACTGGGATTGGTACAACCTTGGCCGGCGAGGTGGAAGTCTTGAACAATTGATTGGTTCTAAAGAACAGGTTCAAACGGCGGTAGAAGAAGGAGGGCTTGTCAATTTGTATTGGATTGGAAGGGTCAACGATGCTACGATTCGCCATGATGCAGATATAGCAGCTTACCTCAACGACGAAGCCCAGGCTTGGATGACGACATGGGGGGAAGCATGGTCCTATTGGACAGTTCATGATTGCTATGAGATTTCCCATTCGAGTACAATGATTGGAAATCAAACCATCATCGAATTTGAATCACTTCTTACCGAACAATGTACTGCGGTGTCACCGCTTGCTTGGAATGTCCCAATGACTTGGATTCTTGATGTTCAAGGTAAACAGGTTGTTGAGATTCGAGATGCCAATTTCACTCTGGCTGATTTGAATGGTGTCAAAAAGACAGCAGAAGGATATAGTCAAACCTCAAATGAATCTCTTCATCTTTCACTCATTCGTGGTCATAATGTCTCAATTGTAGTGAATGGGACTGTGGATTATGATGTTGTTGGCCGTTCACAATTTTGGAACAATTACTCAGCAGCAGTCACCATTGCAGCCCATGATACGAGTGATTTGTTCAAATGGTCGAAGCGATTTACCGATGAGCCTCAACTTGTGTTCACTTGGTTGGTTCAGCCTCGTGATGGTATTGCAGAATCAGGATGGTTGCCGTTTGTGGTGTTGACAGTAGCAATATCGACCATTACCGGAATGATGTTGATCTTGAAAAAAGAGGGGTTAGGCCCGTTTGCAGAAAAAACTCGGCGACGACCTGACGAGGCTGAAGAAGACACTTCTGAAACGGAGTTTGAAGCCGAATAAAGGCGAAGACTTGATGCCATAAGGTTGTCACCGACAGATTGGTGGATACACATATGGATGGCGAAGATGTTGTCATAGACCCTTGGGGGAGTGCACAATCAACCGATTATTCCCGTATTGTCGATCAGTTTGGTCTTTCGTCGATGGACCATATGAGCCTTCCTTCACCTTCTCGCCTCCATCGGCGTGGCATCGTCTTTGCTCACCGTGATTTAGAACGTGTTCTCGATGCACAAAAACAAGGGGATTCTTTTGGAGTCCTCACTGGCCTCATGCCAAGTGGGCAAATGCATATGGGGCATTCAATGGTCATCGACCAGGTCAAGTGGTTCCAAGAACTCGGTGGCGATGTCACCATTGCAGTTGCTGATTTGGAAAGTCAAGCGACACGTGGGGTTTCTTTAGAGAAGGGTCGAAAGATTGCTTTGGAAGAATACATCTCTCATTATGCTGCTCTCGGTATTGACCCTGAAAAGACAAATGTATATTTTCAATCATCGCGTCCTATTGTTCAACGCTTAGGATTCCAACTTGGTAGGCGAACAAATCTGAATGAATTTGAATCGATTTATGGGTTCAGCGGAGAGACAAACCTCGCTCATGTTCAGGCTCCACTGGTGCAAGTAGGTGACATCTTACATCCACAAACTGATGAATACGGTGGTCTGCGGCCGATTGTCGTTCCTGTCGGCGTTGACCAAGACCCACACCTTCGACTTACACGTGGTCTTGCTGCTAAAACGAATTGGTTTAATGTCAAGGATGGAAAATCCTCAGGCGTGGTGATTGGTCTTTCAGTTCAAGATGATAATGCTGAAGTATTGGGCCAAATGCCGAATGGTCGTTTAGATAAAGACCGTTTGAATACAGTATTTGCAGGAATGGTTGCCTCACTTGAGCACCTCGGATTTTCTGATCTTCTTTCCAGCCCGAAGCAAGGGACTCTTACGGTCCCAAGCGCAACATCAAAGGACAAATCAAGGATTCAAATGAAATTACTCGAATATGAACGCTCACTCGGGGGAATGGGTTTGCTTGCACCTTCTTCGACCTATCATCACTTTGCCGTTGGCCTCACCGGTGAAAAAATGAGCAGTAGCAAGCCGAAAACAACGCTGTTCCTACGGGATGATTTAGCGACGGTTGAAAAGAAAATCAAACGAGCCTTTTCCGGTGGTCAAGCCACCGTTGAGGAGCATCGTAGAATTGGAGGAAACCCCGATATTGATGTGGCTTATCGCTACATGATGTATTTCTTTGAGGATGATGACTCGTATCTGGCAGAAATAAATGCCGATTACCGTGCGGGTAAGATACTGGCAGGTGAGATGAAGCAATTGTGTATTGACCGAGCCACGACGTGGTTAGGTGACTTACATGAAATGCGAGACCAAACAGCCCATCTTGTCAAAGATTTCTTGGCGAATGATGCTCTGTAATCATTGAGCATCGTCAGGTGAAAAAACAGCAGGGTCCGGTCCTATTGGAAGTTCTTCAAGTTCTTCAACAGTTAACTCCCGTTCGGATGCATCTCCATCGATAATCATTGAATGGCCATGTGGGTCTAAAAATTCAACTGTAAACACACTTTCTTCACCTGCTTGTTCGATGGATTTGAGTAAGGAGTCGAGGATTGCCAGAGATTTCTTATTCTCCATGTTGTCGACATTCTTTTCATCGAGTAGAACATCTCTTTCAACATCTCGGCGAACCATATTGATGATGTCGACAAAGCGATTCAAGACACCTTCTATGTTGCTGACATAGCCTGTTGAATTGGTGCCTGGCATCACTTCAAGATCCAATTCAGGGATTTTGACCGTGCATGAAGATGAGCGTACAACCCGTGAACGAAGTTTCTGGCTGTCGTCCAAAAACAACGACCATGCTCCTGCCTTCTTTCCTTCTGCGGGAATAAAATCGGTTTGGCGCCAGCCGCAGGCATGGCACAGTACCGTCACTTGGGTATGTTCACCAAAATAGGGTATTTCATCGACATTGGTGACCATTGCAAGTTGCCCTTCAACGGCGCAAATCGGGCAAGGGATGTCAATTGGCTGTTCATCCAGCACATCTACCGCCTTCCAAGTTCGTGAGTATCAACAGCAAAGGCTTCCATTTCTACACCTCGAACTCCCCGGCAGCCAGGTGGTAGCAGCATCAAGCGAGTTTCCGTCATCTGGATAATCTGCCCACCTAAATCACTGTCAATGAATGCATTCAGCTGTGCGAGAGCCGCATTAAATTCGACTGTTTTCTTCATCAATCGATTCATTTCAACAATAACCGCATGGTCATCAGCAACCCAATCCATCAATTGTCCGCAACCTGTGATGTCGTTGAGTACAGCGCGATGCAAGACCATCCCATTTCCGTTGTCAAGAATTGGCGGGTTTGGATACAGTTCACCGAGGTCGTGGTAGATGACTTCGGCATCGGGGGTAGCTTGAGGCTGAGTCTGGTCCATGCTGGGCATGTTGAAGGTTCGTAGAGGCTTGATTTCATCTTTGGATTCTTGTGTAGAAACGATGCCCTCTTCAGCCACACGGATTTTCTCATCCGCACGTGCTAATGCATCGAGGTCAGGCATCGATGGAACGATAAGTTCCGGGGCAGGAAGTTCATCCGCATCGGAAGGACGATTGGCAAAGGCATCGAGCGAAGACTGAGCTTCGTCTCGTTTTCCTTTTTTCCCTCTGCGCATACCAGTGCCTGATGCCGGCTACCTCAAGAACGCTCGCATCAAAGTTGAGTCGGGGGTGGCTTTTCCAAGGTCATTCAGTATGGCCGTAGGTTCGTCGGGTTGATAAGGGTCAGTAGGTACCGAGAATTTGCGCCTCAAGGTTCAAGAGGTGTCGACTGAAACAAGGGATTGATGACAATGGATGCGCAGCAGAATGTATTGAAAACCGGAACAAGCACAATTGGAATCACTTTTGACGGTGGAGTCGTAGTTGGAGCAGACCATCGTGCTACAATGGGCCACTTTATTGCCAACAAAAATGTTCAGAAACTGTTCAAGATTGGTGATAACCTCGCTCTTACGACTGCTGGTTTAGTCGGTCATGCACAATCACTTTCTCGAACACTTTCCGCTGAAGTTGCTCTATTCCAACTTCGTCGACAGCAACCAATGACCGTTCGTGGTGCTGCAACATTGACTGCAAACATTCTTTCCGGCCGTGCTCATTGGGTTCAGTTGTTGATCGTCGGTGTTGACGCTGAAGGCGGACATGTGTATTCTATTGACTCAGCTGGTGGTTCAATTCCAGACGTCTACTGCGCAACAGGTTCAGGCTCTCCATACATGTATGGTGTGCTCGAAGATGGGTTCAGTGAAGGAATGTCTCGGACCGATGCATTGAAACTCGCGGCCCGTGCCCTTTATGCATCGGGGCAGCGCGATGCCGCCTCCGGAAATGGTATGGATTTGTCAGTTATCACTGCCAAAGAAGGCTTTGTATCCCTTACACAAGCAGAAATTGCAAAACTTCTTTCTTGAGTATTTTTATTCCCGCAGCTCAACACTGCACTCCCCTTAGGGTGAGTTTGTGCACAATTATTGTGCGAGCGCGGAATATGGTGAAATTATGCGTCTAACGTTTAAAGAATTGAAAGAGCAAGTGGAAAAGATTGTCCCTAAGGACATCCCTTACACGATAGAATTGGAAGCAGGCAATATTGCTTTGGTGACTCCAGAACCGAACCGAATCCTCGCAACCGATGGCTTGCTTGCGAAAATATCTCACAAAGTCAAGCGCAAGATTGTGCTTCGTCCGGATGTTTCTATTATGAAATCCGAAGAAGATGCAACGAAGATTGTCAGAGAAATTATTCCTGAATCAGCAGCAATCAACCAGATCTACTTCGATGCATGTTATCGAGAAATCACCGTACAATGTGACAATCCAGGGGAGGCCGTTGGCCGCCGTGGAATTAATTTGCAAGAAATCCGTGACCAATCCGGTTGGCTTATTTCCGTTGAACGAACTGCTCCTTTGATTTCAAAAACCGTTCACGACATTCGTGGCTACCGACACGCTCATGCAGATGAACGCAGAAAACTATTGAGGGATTTTGGACTCAATATGCATCGCCCTCAACGCCCTGGTTCTGTTTGGGCACGGGTAACTGCATTGGGCTCTTACCGTGAAGTAGGTCGTGCTTGTCACTTTGTCACAACCAATGAATCAAGAGTCATGATTGATGTCGGCGTTAACATTGCATCAGATACTGACCCTATGCCGTATTTCAATGCTCCAGAAGCTTTGCCTTTGGAAAAACTCGATGCTGTGGTTTTGACTCACGCACATTTAGACCACGCAGGAATGCTTCCGGTCTTGTTCAAATATGGATACAGAGGACCTGTGTATTGCACACCTCCAACTCGTGATTTGATGCTGTTATTACAAACAGATTACCTCAAAGTAGGTGGCTCTGAAGGAAAGCGTGCCCCTTACAGCATGGAGGATATCCGAACCTGTATGAAGCACGTTGTCGATGTTGATTGGGATGAAACCACCGATATTGCACCGGATATTAAACTTACATTTTCCAATGCAGGCCATATCCTTGGTTCTTCTGCTGTTCACCTTCATATCGGTGATGGCAAACATAACATTGTCTTTAGTGGTGACCAAAAATACGAGAAATCATGGCTCTTTGATGCAGCCAATACACGTTTCCCTCGTGTGGAAACGCTTGTCATAGAATCAACATATGGCGCATCAGGTGATTACCAACCCTCTCGCCAAGAAGCGAATCAAGAGTTACAGGATATTATCACCCGTACCATGGCACGAGGCGGCAAAGTCATCTGTCCAGTGTTTGCAGTTGGCCGTAGTCAAGAAGTGATGATTGCAATTGATGAGCTGTTCCGTTCAGGAACGATCAAACCCGTCCCAGTTTGGTTAGATGGTATGATCCAAGAAGCGACTGCTATTCACGCGTCTCATCCCGATTATCTTACCAGCAGCCTCCGAAAGTCTTTGCTCAAAGACGATGGCGACAATCCATTCACCAGTGAATGGTTCCGGCCTGTCAAGGGACGTGAGTTGCGTGAAAGTATCATTATGGACAACTCCCCATGTATCGTTTTGGCAACATCGGGAATGCTCAATGGCGGACCAGTTATGGAATATTTCAAGAATTGGGCGCATGAAGATCGTAATTCACTTTGTTTTGTTGGATACCAAGCTGAAGGTACACTTGGCCGACGACTGCAGAAAGGATTCGGTGAAGTTCCAATGATTATCAATGGAAAAACAGAAATTGTCAAGATTGGTTGTGAAATGGTTACCATCGACGGATTTTCAGGACATTCTGACCGACGGCAATTACTTGACTTCGTTGACCAAATTAATCCAACACCTCGAAACATTATCTGCCATCACGGTGATTATCACAAATGTAACGAACTTGGAAAGACATTGCGTGAACGTTACAAGTGTCGAACCTATGCTCCACAAAACCTTGAGACCATTCGTCTCCTGTGATTACATCAGCGGAATTTCAAACCCAGATTCGAGAGGGTCTGGTAAGGTTTGTTCTTGATCTTCGGTCTGGAGATTTTTGAGGGTTATACCCGTTGAATAGTTTGCTTTGATTGGAGTAGAACCCTTGGACCTTGATGACTTCGAAGAAGTATCAAAAAGAGACCAAGCAAGAACGACAAAAATCAATCCAAGGCCCGTTCCAACGACCAATAAGGTACTTCCCCCGCTTGCAACTTTGAGTCCAACTCCGGCGATGAGAAGAATGACGGCTGCCAGTAAGAGCAGTCTTCGGGAAACAGTCGCCATAGTCTTGACACAACCATGTTCTTCATGAACCCGTTGCATCTGTACCCACATCATGTACTCATCAGAAGGAGAACGTTCGTCATCGGTCGCATGCCCGGGTTGGCTCATGACTGCAGTTGCACCGTGGGGTGAAAATGCTGAAGATGCTTATGACCAAGGCCTCGTTGAACTTGGACTCGGCGATTCACGTTTAATTGAAATGAAGGGTGCTATGCTACCACTCGGTTTTGGTGCAACTCCACCGCAACCGCTTCCGATGGGTTCGCTGGTCGAATGCCACCTTGCAACGGCCTATTCTTGGAATGGTTCCTCTGCGTGTGCAGGTGTGGCTTGGGCTGCATGTGTAACTCCAGAAGGAGTTGAATGTGCGATTGTTGCTACTGTTTCTACCGAACTTGACTATGAGGAAACTACACTTATGCTTCGTCGACATTTGCAACGAAAATTAGCAAGTCGGGACCTTGAAGTTCTTTCATTCGATGTTGCTGTAGATGAAGTAACGGCTGCTGCCGACCACCATGGTGTGGCTATGGCTGCATTGATCTTACCAAATTCACTCTCACTCGGGGCACGAACTGGAACGGGTCCTGTCCGTGGTGCATTGACACGACAGGCTACAGAAGCCCCTCCAAAGCGAGTTGATGTGAAAGCACCCGCAGCACCAGCACTTCGTCCCGGCTCTCGTAAATCCAACTCCGATTTTTCTCTTTGAGAAGTCTTGAAGTACCCTTGGCTTGAAGGCAAACTATGTCTGGAGCCGGATGGAATGTCGTTCGGTGTAGTGCTTGTTCGACATGTCATGGTCATCGTGGAACCGGGCGGATATGTCCGCATTGCGGCCAGAGGTTACAGGCCGATGCAGAAATTGTCATTTCTGTGGCTACCGCCTCAGAATTACGAATTGAAGTTGCTCTTGCAAATACACCTGAGGAACTCCGTGATACTCTACGCAAACGCCTCCAACTGAATCAAAAATTATTCCACTACGATGAGCCTCTTTCCTTCAAAGGTCTCGCCCAAATACTTCTTAATTCTACCGATGAAAACGGTGTACTGACTGTGAAAAGTCTTCAACCCGTTCTTACTGAAAGTGAAAATATTATTGATGTGCACGACCTCATCGATATGGCAGAAACACAAGGTCTGTTGGTCCGTCTCGATGCTGATTGCTGGCAACTCCTTGAGTGAACTTCATAGGTAAGACGCCGTGGCGAGGACTGCAAGGGGCGATTGGGTTAGCTTGGCCTATACTCGGGCGTTTGGGACGCTTGGACCCAGGTTCAAATCCTGGATCGCCCACC
>Ga0308019_10002056_pt1 | contig 11721 bp, 13 predicted proteins | sample Neamet284_FD_203135 | JGI IMG/M metagenome (GOLD analysis project Ga0308019, IMG submission 203135) | Marine microbial communities from water near the shore, Antarctic Ocean - #284 | ecosystem: Environmental > Aquatic > Marine > Unclassified | place: Southern Ocean | collected 2014-10-01
ACTCTTTAATTGGAATTCAAAGTAAACAAAAGTTCTATCATTTAAACACAACAGCAATGTTTGAAAAAATATCAAATTTAAATTTTACTGATTAGAAATAATAGTTTTTGCCCTACTTTCATCAAGGTAGTAATATTTTTTTATCATCAATTTATTATCAAACTCTAATATTAAGGGATTGCCAGTAGGGATTTCTAGCTCATTTATTTTATCATCAGAAATTTTAAGTAGATATTTGCAGAGAGCTCTTAGTGAGTTGCCATGAGCAGATATTAAAATATTTTTATTTTCTTTAATGTGTTTCTTAATCTCTTTTTCATAAAAAGGTATTACTCTGTCGTATGTGTTTTTTAAAGATTCAGTAAAAGGTATCATGCCTAAAGGTATACTTGGATTTAAAGGACTAAATAGAGATTGATTTTTATCATTCTCAGTCATTGGCGGCGGAGCTATATCCCAAGATCTTCTGTATTTTTTAAACTGCTTTTCTCCAATTTTTTTTTTTGTTTCTTCTTTGTTTAACCCTGTTAAAGCACCATAATGTCTTTCATTTATTTCCCAAGCGGTATTAAAACTTAACTTTAAATTATTTTCCTGAAGTATAACTGTGAGAGTCTTAATTGCTCTTTTTAAAAACGATGTGTAAGAAATATCTATTTTTAAGTTTAAATTTTTAATTAATTGTCCTGATTTTTTTGCTTCTAAAATTCCCTGATGAGATAAATCAACATCTACCCACCCAGTAAACCGGTTTTCTGCATTCCATACGCTTTGTCCATGTCTTGTTAAAATTAATTTTCCCATAAATTTATTTTTAATTAGTTAATAATTTACTATAATCAATTAGTTATGAAAGATAATATTTTTAATTCTATAAAACTCATATATTATTTTGTTTTAATAATACTATTTATTATTTATTTATTTCCAGGAAGTCTTATTGGATATTTACTTTATGGAGATTTTGGTAAACAACCTGATTTAATTGATAACCCTATAGGCACATCTATAAACCACTTTATTTATTTTTTTATCCTAGCTTTTTTAGGGTTTATTAATAGTTATAAGGAAAAAAAATTTATTAATAGTTTAACTTTTTTTTTGTACCTATCTTTTTTATTAGAAATATCACATTTTTTTATTCCAAACAGAGCTTTTGAAATAAATGACCTTATAGCAAACAACTCAGGAGTTTTATTCGCTTATTTTTTGTTAAAAATTATAAAATACAAATGAAAAATTTAACAGAGGTACTACTTAAAGTAATTATCATTATAATAATGTCTTTGAGTTTAAGTACAAATATATTTGCAAAAGAAATTATTGGAATTGCGAATATTACGGACGGAGATACTATTAATATTTTACAGAAAAAAATAAGACTTCATGGAATTGATGCCCCTGAAAAAGCTCAAAAATGCTCCAAGAATAATAAAGATTATTATTGTGGCTTAACTGCAAAAATAGTTTTAAAAAAAAAAGTTAATAAGAATATAGTTACTTGCAAGGTTCAAAAAAAAAAAGATAGATATGGTAGATATATAGGCGTTTGTTTTTCTAAAAAAATTAATCTTAATAAATGGATGGTGCGAAATGGATATGCAGTTGCATATAAGCGATACTCTATAGATTATGTTGCAGATGAGGAGTATGCTAAAAAAAATAAATTAGGTTTATGGTCTGGTAGCTTCATTTACCCGGAAAAATGGAGAAAGCTAAATTAAATTCTTGTATACATTAAAAGTGATTCACTTAAAAAAGATTAAAATTATTTTAATTATTTTGGCATTATCTTCTTGCTCTTCTATTCCTAAAAATACGCAAAATAGTTGTGCTATTTTTGAAGAAAGATATTTATGGTATAAACATGCTAAGGCATCTTATGAAAAATGGGGTGTGCCAATTCATATTCAACTAGCATTTATAAAAAAAGAAAGTGATTTTAATTGGCTGGCCAAGCCACCAAGAATAAAATTATTCAAAGTGATACCCTTCAAGAGACCATCAAGTTCCTTTGGATATTCACAGGCTATAGAAGGAACTTGGCAGCAATATAAAGCAGAAACGCAGAATAAGTTTGCTACACGTGCTAGATTTAAAGACTCAGTAGATTTTATTGGTTGGTACGTAAATAAAACGTCCAAGCTATTAAAAATTTCTAAAAGAGATGCTTACCGTCAGTATCTTGCATATTATAAAGGGTGGGGAGATTATAAAAATTATGCAAAGGACAAAAAAGCAATTATTTACGCAAAATCTGTTAAAGAAACCTCACGCAAATATAGAAAACAACTAAAAAAGTGTAAGAAAAATTTAGACAAAAATAAATATATTATTTTTTAAGTTGTTTATTTAATTCTATCTCTATTGCATCTATTCTTTGAGTATTTTTACCTATCAAAGAGTAAACTGTTGGAATTACATATAAAGTAAAAAAAGTAGAGAATAACATTCCGCCAAATATTGTTATGCCAACTGTAAGTCTACTAGCAGCACCTGGTCCAGAACCGATTATAAGAGGAAGAACACCAAATATAGTAGAAAGACTTGTCATTAAAATAGGTCTTAACCTTATTGTAGCTGCTTCAATTATTGCAACTTCAAATTTTTTACCATCTTTTCTAAGTTGATTCGCAAATTCAACAATTAAGATTCCATTCTTTGCAGATAAACCTATTAAAATAACTAAAGCTATCTGACTATATACATTCAAAGAAGAGCCAACTACTAATATGCCTAAAATACCTCCTAAAATAGCCAAAGGTACAGTTAGCATTATTGTTAAAGGATGTCTCCAGCTTTCAAATTGGGCACACATCGCTAGATAAGCGGTTATGAGAGCTAACAAGAAGATTATATATAACTCATTATTTGTTTTTTTATATTCTTCACTTTCTCCTTTATAGGCAATTTTTGCATCAGGGGTATTATTTTTAACAACATTTAACAAAAAATTCAGAGCTTCATCTAATGAATAATCCCCTACTAATCTTGCAGAAATTGTTACAGCTTTTTGGCGGTTATATCTTGCCAAAAATGGAGATTGACCCTCTTCATTATAAGAGACTAAATTAGATACTGACACAAGTTTGTTGTTATTTTTAGATCTTACAAAAACTTTACTAATACTGTTAGGCTCTTGTCTGTCCTTGATATCGCCTTGTAATATAATTGAGTATTCCTTTCCATCTTGGGTGAATCGAGTAACACTCTTTGAGCCAAAAATAGTTTCAATTGTTCTTCCAATATCTTCTGTGGAAACACCTAAGTCAGCAGCTTTTTTTTGATCTATTTGAACATTTAACTGCGGTTTATTTAAATCAAAATCATCTTGTATCGAGGTTAGACCAGGATTTTTTCTTGCTTCTTTTTTAATTTTCTCTTTCCACTCAATTAATTGATCATAAGTATTACCAAGTATTACAAATTGTACTGGACTCTCAATTCCACCAGTTCTTATGCCCTGAGGCATAACGGGAAAAGCTAAAACACCTGGAACACGACCAATTTTTCCAAAGGACTCCCTCATTATTTTAACTCCATGACGATCTCGTTTAGACCATGGTTCTAATAATACAATTATAAATCCACTATTAACTTGTTTAGACGACTTTCCAAATCCCGGTACACGCATAATTAACTTTCTGTACTCTCCTTTGCCCACTGAAGGTAAAAGTAGACTTTCAATATCCTCAGCTTTAGATTTAGTAAAATTGAAGCCTGATCCCTGTGGTGCTTTGATTATAACAAAAAAAGCCCCTCTATCTTCAGGTGCAATTAAAGCTTTAGGAGCAAAAATAAATAAAAAAATTGTCAAACATAAAGTAGTTGCTAAAAAAGATAAAATTATTTTTTTTTTATTAATCCATATTAGCAATGAAGACTTATAAGAGGCAGTAATGGTTTTAAGAAGCTTTTCAAATTTAATTACAATGTTAGATTTTTTCATATTTTTTCTTAAAAATTTACTTGCCAACATCGGACTTAAAGAAAGAGCAACAAAACTTGAAATAATCACTGCTGACGCCAGTGTGATGGCTGTTTGTGTAAACAAAACACCTGTGATGCCTTTAATGAATACTAATGGAATAAATACCGCAACCAGAACGACAGTAGTAGCTACTATTGCGAAAGAAACTTGTTTTGCCCCTTTGTAAGCTGCAACTAAGGGAGAATCTCCCAACTCAATTCTTCTTACAATGTTTTCTAACATTACTATTGCATCATCAACAACTATTCCAATTGCTAAAACTAGCGCCATTAGAGTGAAAAGATTAATTGAAAAATCAAATATATATATAGCTAAAAAAGTAGAAATTAATGAGACTGGCAAAGCTACTATTGGCACAATCAGAGCTCTTATATTTCCCAAAAATAAATAAATTATAATAGTGACTAAAATTAATGCAAAAATAAGAGTTTTATAAACCTCCTTAATTGCTGACGAAATATAATTACTTCTATCAAAAGATACTTCTAAAGTTGTACCTGGAGGTAAAGATGATTTAATTTCTTTAATTTTCTTTTTTATCCCATTAGCTACCGATATTGTGTTGGCATCTGATTGTTGGTAAATTCCAATTCCTACAACTTGTTTTCCGTCTCCTTTAAATAGTGTTCTAGTTGACGCTGCTCCAATTTCAACTCTAGCGACATCTTCTAATGTAATTATAGAACCATCTTTTGCTCTTTTAAGGGGTAATTTTTTATAACTATTTAAGTCTTGATAAGCTTTATTTAATTTTATAGTTAAATCGATATCTTTAGATTCTATTCTTCCTGCTGGAAACTCGACATTTTCATTTTTTAGTGCTTGTTCTACTTCTTGTGTAGTCAAGTCTCTCGCTGCTAACGCTAGCGGATCTAACCAAACTCTAAGTGAAAGTTCTCTTTCACCTCCTAATCTAACTCTGCCAACTCCTGGAACAGTGGAGAAAGTATCAGTTAAATATCTATCTGCATAATCAGTCAATTCAAGATCAGTCATTTCATCTGAGCTAAAAGACAACCACATGGTAGTTCTCATACCTGCACTTTGTTTAAAAATTTCAGGTTGTTCCGCTCCATCAGGCAAATTATCAACAACGCGAGAAACTGCACTTCTTACATCATTCGTAACGTCATCTAGATCAAGGCTTGTTTCAAAAGTCAAAGTGATCCTAGAGCTCTCGTCTTCGCTGAAAGAGTCAATAGTCTCCAGTCCAGGAGTTCCTCCAATAAAATCTTCAATCTTTTGAGTTATTTGAGTGTCTATAATTTCAGCAGATGCACCCTTATAATCTGTTTGAATTGTAACTACAGGTGGCTGAACATCTGGGAGCTCATCAGTTGGTATTTCTTGAAAAGTAACTAATCCAAAAATTACTAAAACTAAACTCATTACCGAAGCAACTACCGGTCTTTTAATTGATAAATCTGTTAGAAACATATTTATTCTTTTTTATTAATTGGTGTTACGATTTTTACTTTAGCTTTGTTTCTAACTTTAGATACTCCTTCACTAATTACTTTATCACCCTCTGCAACGCCTGAAAGTACTGAAACTTTTCCAAAATTTCTTCTTCCAATTTTAATATTCATTTTTTGTACAACATTATCTTTTACTATATAAACGAAAGCAGTTTTACCCTGAATAGTGACTGCACTTTCCGGCACACCAATTTGCTTTTTTTCATTATAAATGACTTTAACCGTCATCAATTGACCAGGTATTATTTCAAAATTTGAGTTATCCACCACTATTCTTGCTAATATTGAGCGTGTAGATGGATCAACTCGTGAACTTACAGTTTCTACTTTACCTTTAAAAACACTATTAAAAGCCGAGCTTGATATCTCTGCTTTAAGATTTCTTTTTAAAACACCTACATAATTTTCTGGAACTTTTATATCTATTACTATTTTCTTAAGATCATCTAAAGTTATTAATAGACTGCTTGACCCAAGAACGCCTTGTGCAATTTCTCTTTTACCTAGTTTGCCTTCAAAGTCGGCAATAATATTTTCATTTTCTTTAAGAGCAATAATTATATCACCTTTTTTTACAAATCTATTTTCAATTTCAATGTTACCTACTATATTTTCTTTTTTGACTCTGTAGGTTTTTGATTTTTGTGCTATAGCTGTTCCAAAAGTTTCTATGCTTTTATAGAATAAAGATTTTTCAACTATAGTTACTATCACTCCTGGAGGAGGCCTAACACTAAATTTTTTTTTGAAATGAAGTCCAACAAAATGTCTCGCAACAATAACCAAAAAAATTGATATAAAAAATATTATTAAAAAAGTTTTTATTTTAGTAGAAGTTTTCATTTTTATTTTAATCCATACTCTGACCAGGAGCCGTCGTAGATAACAGGATTTTTACCACTTATGATAGAATTAGCTAGACCTAAAATGCACGCAGTTACACCAGAACCACAAGTAAAAGCCTTGTGCTTGTTTGTATCAAGCTGAAGTTTTTCAAACACCAAACCTAGTTCCCTTTTATCTTTAAAAGTATTGTCTTTCTCATTAATCAATTCCATAAAAGGTACATTTTTGGATCCCTCTATATTCCCACTCTTTAATTCTTTTCTGGGCTCTAATTGCAAACCATGAAACCTTTCTTCGCTACGCGCATCTATTAGTTCAAAAGTTTTATTTTTTATATTTTCATTAATTTGATTTTTATTTAAAACCATAGATAAATCTTCTGTTACTGCATAAGAACTTTTAGAAAAATATTTATCATAATTTACGGTCTCTTTTTTTTCTATCAGCCATTTTTTTAAGCCACCATTTAGCACTGAGATTAAATCAGGGCTGTGACCAAAATATAAAAAATTATACCAAATCCGACAAGAACTCATTACATCAGAATTATCGTAAACAATAATATGATCAGAATTTTTAATTCCCAGATTCGAAACTGTTTCCTCCCAATATTTTGCGTCAGGCAACATGTGCGGTAGTAATGAATTTTGATCTGAAGTTTTTTCTAAATCAAAAAAATTTGAATTTTTTATATGCGCATTTTGAAATTCTCTTAAAGTATTTCTTTTTGTATTTGGCATATGCCATGAAGCATCCAATATTCTTACATTATCTAAATTATTAGCTAGCCAATTCGTTGATACTAAATTTTTCATCTTTTACTCTTTTCTATATATTTTTGATGATATTCCTCTGCTCTACAATAATTTTTTATTTTAGAAATAATAGTTTCAATTCTACCATTGTATTCTTTATTTAAATTATTTTTAAACTTAATGGCGTTTATTTTTTGTTCTTCTGTCTCATAAAAAATTTCACTTCTATACTGTGTTCCTATATCTGGGTATTGCATGTTTTTTTGCGTAGGATCATGCATCTTAAAAAATAAGTCCAACAATTTTTCATAAGATATTATTCTTTCATCGAAAGACAATCTCACAACTTCAGCATGTCCCGAGTTGCCTTCACAAACTTCTTCGTAAGTTATTTTTGCGTTTTCCCCCCCGGCATACCCCACTTCTGTTTCTATAATGCCAGTTTTGCTTTTAAAATTTTCCTCAGGCTTCCAAAAACAACCTAGAGCAAGTGTACATTTTTGCATAATTTATTTAATATGTTTAATTCTTATGAGGTTATTAAATTGTTAACACAAAATCAAATAGGCGTATTGTACATGATAGCAAGCGTAGTCTGCTTTTCCGCCATGGATATTTGTGTTAAATGGTTAAATTATTATCCTATAGGAGAAGTATTTTTTGCAAGATTCTTTATTGGTCTTTTTCCAATATTTTTTATTATTCCAAAAGATAAATTGTTTTCATTTTATAAAACTAAAAGACCGGGACTTCACGCTTTTAGAGCTGTAACTGGATCGCTCGCAATCATTGCGCTTTTTTTTGGACTTAGAGAGCTTCCATTGGCAGATGTTGTTTCATTAACTTTTGCTGGACCAATATTTGTCACTATCGCATCAATTTTATTTTTGTCAGAAAAGGTTGGCTTAAAAAGATGGTCTGCAGTCTCTTTAGGTTTTATTGGTATGCTATTGATTGTTCAACCTGCTTTTACTGAACTAAATTATTATTACATCACACCAATTATTTTTTGTATTTTTTTTGCTTGTGTAGCTATTAGCGTAAGATCTTTGTCTAAAACTGAGCCCATCTATAGAATAGCAATTTACTTCACAGTTTTGAATTGCTTATTGGGTCTCGCGACGTTGCCTTACGGATGGGTTGTTCCTACAAAAATAGATATTATCATTTTTATTATAATGGGACTTTGTGGCAGCATAGGAAATCTTTTATTAACACAAAGCTATAGAATCTCAGAAGCCTCTTTAGTAACACCTATAAAATATTTAAGTTTAGTTTTTGCTATAGTTTTTGGTTTTTTAATATGGAGTGAAGTGCCTAAGTTTTTAACATTACTGGGAGCATCCTTAGTAATTTTGAGTTCTTTCGTAATATTTATTAGAGAGACAAAACTAAAAAAACAAAAACATTCAATTTAGATAATGAAAAAATCTCCTCCGTATTGGATTAAGGCTAAAAAATTTTTATGTAGAAAAGACAAAATAATGAAAAAATTAATTTTAAAATATAAAGATGGATCTCTAATTACTAGAAATGATGTTTTTTACTCACTGTGTAAAAGCATAATCGGTCAACAAATTAGTGTTGCAGCGGCTAATTCAGTCTTTTTAAAATTTAATAAAAAATGTAATGGCAAAATTAATGCAAAGACAATTAATCTCTTATCTTTTGTGAGTCTTAAGAGTTGTGGTTTAAGTAGACAAAAGGTTAAAGGAATAAAGGATTTAGCAAAAAAAACTATTAATAAAAGTTTTAAACCCAATCTAATAAAAAAAATGAGTGATGAAGAAGCTATAGAATATTTATCTAGTTTAAGACAAATTGGAAGATGGTCAGCAGAAATGATATTATTGTTCACATTTAATAGATCAAATATTTGGCCACTACAAGATATTGGTCTTCTTCGAGCTATATCTAATAATTATAAAAAAAAGTATTTTCCCCCACCAAGTTTTTTAAAAAAACTAAATAAAAAATTTACCCCTTATTGTTCGGTGGCAACATGGTATCTTTGGCGATCAATAGATGATGAACCAATTCAGTATTAATATCCCTCAATAATTATGGCGTTAAAATTAGCCTTACCATCTCTAAAGGATTTTGCTTTTTGATATTCATTAGAATTATAACATTCTTTGGCTTTTTCGATGCTTGGAAACTCCACAATAACGTTTCTTTCAAAGTCATGTTTTCCCTCAATAATGAAATATTTACCTCCTCTTACTAAGTATTTTCCTCCAAATCTTTCAATCGCGAACTTAGCTCTAGTTGCATATTCTTTAAATGCTTCAGCATTATTTATACTCACTCTTACCACCCAGTAACCTTTGTTCATTTACAATTCCTCCAAAAAGATTTAAAAATTTTCTATGGCTAATAAATTAATCATAGATTGGAAAGAGTACAATTTAATTGTAGAAAAACTTGCAATAAAAATACATGAAAGTGGCTACAAACCAACAATGTTAATTGGTATAATGCGAGGAGGAGCACCAATCATCGATGTACTAAGCAGAGTATTTAAATTAAAATGTGCATATTTAGCAGTAGAATCGTATACCGGTGAAGGAACCGAAGATCAACAAGGTGAACTTGTGTTTTCAAGAGAGATAAGCTCAACAGTTCAAGACATGGGAGGAAGGCTTCTACTTTGTGACGATCTTTCAGATACAGGAGTAACTTTAAAAAAAAGTATAAATTGGCTAAAAAGCTACGAAGCAATAAAAAATATTGAAAGTATTAAAACAGCAGTTTTGTGGAAGAAAAAAGACTCAACATTTGAACCAGATTATTGTGCAGAGAGACTCGATACTAATCCTTGGATTGTACAACCTTTTGAACATTACGAAGAAGTAAGAATTGAAGATTTAATAAAGAAACACAAGAAGTAAATAAGGGCTAGCTTTCACCAGCCCCTAAATTTAATTTTCTAACTAACAGCAAAACTAGCAACACTTGCAATTGCAATAACCCATATAGCAGGTGAAGTTGAGCTAAACTTACCTGTTAAAATTTTTATTAAGGCATAAGAAATGAATGCTAAAGCAATACCATTACTAATACTATAAGTAAGTGGCATCGTAATCATTGCTAAAACAGCAGGACCAGACTCTGCAATATCATCCCACTCTATATCAGTAATGTTTCTTACAAAAAGAATAGAAACATAAAGCAAAGCAGCTCCGTCTATTTCTTTTGGTAAACTAGTTGCTAACGGTGAAAAAAATAAACAAGCTAAAAATAAAACTCCGATAACCAAAGAAGTCATTCCAGTTCTACCACCAGCTTTTACACCTGCACCTGACTCAACATAACTTGTTATTGTGCTTGTGCCCACTAATGCACCAGCAACAGTTCCAACACTGTCAGCTAGCATAGCTTTGTCTATATCTTTAACTTTTCCATCCTTACCAACTTTACCGGCAACGTTCGCTACTGATGTGAGAGTTCCAGTGGTATCAAAAAAGTCAATAAATAATAAAGTAAATATTACCGTAGACATTCCAGCTGTAAAAGCAGCAGTTAAATCAAATGCAAATAGATAAGTCATTGGAGGAGGTGCACTAATAATTCCATTAAATTTAGCCAACCCAGTAACCCAAGCAATAACACTAAATACAAGTATGCCTATAATTATATTGCCTCTGATTTTCATTTTTTCTAAAACAATCATAACTACAAAAGCAAGACAGGCTAAAAGAACTAAAGGATTTTTTATATCACCGAGTGTTACTAGTGTTACTGGATGATCTCCAACAACTCCCATTATTTCTAGCCCGATGATTGCAAGGAACAAACCAATTCCCCCGCCTATTCCAAGCTTTAAACTTTTTGGAATTGAATTAATTAACCATGCCCTTAAAGGTGTTAAAGATATTATTAGAAACAATATACCTGCTACTAAACATGCTCCCAAAGCAGCTTGAGGCGTATACCCCATACCAGCCACTACTCCGAACGCTAAAAATGCATTGATTCCCATTCCAGGCGCAAGACCGATTGGCCAAGTTTTTCCGTAGAATGCCATTATGAAACATGCAATTGCTGTCGCTACTATTGTTGCAGTGAATACTGCACCGAAATCAAAAAACCCTTTTTCCACACCAGCGAATTCGCCAGAAAGGATAAACGGGTTTAAAAACATGATATATGCCATAGTAAGAAATGTAGTTACACCGGCAATTACTTCTGTTTTAAAATTTGTTTTATGTTTTTTATATTCGAAATATTTTTCCATCATAGATGAACCTCCTGTTAATGCTAAATACTCTGATTCTTTTATAAAATCTTATGAAATATCAATTTTTTGATAGATTACAACCTATGGGTAATATTTCTGTTTATAAGTATAAGGTGTAATCTAATAAATATTAAATATGAAAAATTTGTTAATTTTTTTTACAGTACTTTTTAGTCTAATTTTTTTGACTTCTTGTCAAACAGTTTCAAATAAAATTGACAAGAAAACAACAGAAGAACAAAGAGAGCTAAGTAAGTGGCTCAATCAACCAGAGTCAGAATTAAAAATTGTTTTTGGTAAACCCGATAGAATTGATTTTAAAAACAAAAGTAAAAATAGATATTATGTTTATCTTTCAGAAAAATTGAAAATTAAGTGTGAAAGAAAATTTGAGATTGATTCAAATAATAT
>Ga0308019_10002058_pt1 | contig 11715 bp, 19 predicted proteins | sample Neamet284_FD_203135 | JGI IMG/M metagenome (GOLD analysis project Ga0308019, IMG submission 203135) | Marine microbial communities from water near the shore, Antarctic Ocean - #284 | ecosystem: Environmental > Aquatic > Marine > Unclassified | place: Southern Ocean | collected 2014-10-01
ACCCCAATTTCGCACCAAGATTAGGATGGTCTAATCCATTCTTCTCACCCATAAATCTTTGAATGTTAGGGTCTATGTTGTCCTTGAAGGTATCAATGTTCTCTGAGTTGATGCCCATCTCTTCTGCAATGAATAGAACAAATACTGACCATCTTACTATGTCAGACCATTGTTGATCTCCATACTTAATAACTGGTCCTAGAGGTTCTTTGGAAATAATTTCGGGAAGTATCATATGTCTGTCAGGATCTTTGAAACCTAATCTATTAGAAGCTAGACCAGACCTATCAGTTCCATACATATCACACTCACCATCCAGATATACATTTTTAGCATTCTTGTCTGGTGGTACAGGAATAGGAATGTAATTTATTTCATGAGTTGCAAAGAAGTCCGCAATGTTTTTTGCACCAGTTCCAGTAGAACTAAAACAAATCTTTGCTCCTTCTAGTTGTTTTGCTGAAGATACACCAAGTGTTTTTCTTACAATAAATCCTTGACCATCATAGTATGTGGTGGGGGCAAACTCTAGTTTTTTAAGTACATTTCTAGTGAATGTGTAGGTAGTAGCGGCCGAAAGAATGTCTATAGTTCCATCTATTAGGAATTCAAATCGAGTCTTTCCATTTGTAGCAATGAATTCAATTGCTCTTGCATCACCGAATACTGCTGCAGCTACTGTACGACAAATATCAACATCAAATCCTACAGCCTCTCCTTGTAATACTGAGAACCCTAGAAAGTCAGGATTCGTACCACAAATAACTTTTCCTCTTGCTTTTACTCTTTGGAAGGTTGTGCCATATGTTGGTACGTATTCTGGTTTTTTAATATAACTATCTCGTACCACCACCATTTTTTTGACTTTTTCCACTTCAGATAAAGTCATCTTACTATGATCCATCATTGGCATGGACTTATTATCTTTACCTATTGCAGAATTATCTACAATCATTATCCAGAATATCCATGCCAAACAAGCAATAGTTTTTCCAAAGAATATCATTGCAACGCCCGATAAATGTATTGTAATTCTGCATCAGGTATTGGAGTAGTCATGGTATAATATCGTTGATGTCCAACAGACATGAAGGATTTAACATCAGAGAAACTTGGATACTTAGTAAGTAAGTTGTGGAGTAGATAATCTGGTGCCAAATGACATGATGCACATTGATTATCCTTCGTAAATACTCTAGTTGATTTTTTGTATCGTTCTGATTGAACTAGAATAGAATTGAGATCCTGTTCCATATATGTAACTTTTTCATCTATATCTGGTATAACCATAAAGATTAAGTATATTAGAAGTGCAATAATAACATAGATAAATGATTTACTTGCAACTATTTGATCTTTTTCTGCAAGTTCCAGCTGTACGACATCTTCTATCTTTTTGTCTAGTTCTTCAATATCATGCTGTAGTATTTTTTGGTCTTTTCCGTTTGCAACGGGTTTTTCTTTTTCAGCCATAATCTATTTCCCTTTCCCTACTTCATTCAATTTTTTAGTTATCTGTTCGCCGAACCACTTGAGAACAATTGGAATACTCACATTAGAGGTGAGTCCAAAAAGATATCCAATAGGGTAGTGATAATCCTTATAGCCTTGAAGTTGGTCAACATTAGTGAATACAATTAAAATTAACATGTATCCAGTTACAGACATTCCCATATTAATAAGCAGATCAAGTGCAATTAACGGCCAATGACCATTATACTTTTCTTTGTGATCTTGTCTATAATTAAATAGAAATATCCAGAATGACGAAAAAACGACTAATCCTATCATTATCCATTCTGCAGTATTACTAAAATTTAATAATTCATTCATAAAGTCCTCATTTATATCCGATTTCTTTCAGTTGTTTGATTGTATTACTCGCACTTTTATGATGGACTCCAATTCCTCGTGCCTTTCTAAATTCTTGTATGTTACCCAAATGATCATCAATGAGTAAATTTGGTCTACCATCTCTACCATCCATAGCGAAATTTGCTTTATTTTTTCTTTGTACAGGATACATATCTTTTTGATCTATTCCAAACCACCTTTTCATAAATCGAGCTTTATCATCGGCCGCACGTGCCGAAATCGGCCCTCTTGATGATCTGGGAATTGCTGTCAAAATAAATGGATCATATTTTCCAATAAAATCCCATAATTTTCTTGCATCAGGCATGGGTTCTAATTGTAAGAAAAAATCATCTGGCAATTCATCCCATCTAGCATCAGAGAATTTACCTCCAATCATATCTTTAACACCTTTTTGAAAATCTGCTAACACTCCATCCATATCACAATAAATTTGAGGTGAATCGAATTCTACTAGATAGTGTTTAAATTGCTTGTTCATAAATCCTTATGTTTTATAAAAATAAATAGTAAATTCTGCATCATTTTTCATGTAATGTTCAACAATTTCTATTTTGCTATGATCAAATTTACTTAATTTTTGTTTTATATCTTCTGGATCATATGCTTCATAATTAGAATCGGGATACGGTGCCTGTAACATATTAAATATAATTCCTTTATCAGCATGAGATAACATATTTTCAATAATCCAAAATGTATGTTCCTCTTTCAATCCTAAATTAAAAACTCCATTTGCAATAGCCCAATCATATCTCATAAAGTCAGGTAGTGCTTCTATAGTACCTTCCATTACATTGATATTTTCATCTACTAACTCAATTGCTTTTTTATTTGGATCAAACCCAAGATATTTGCCAGTCCATCCTTGATTTGTCAAATATGTATGAAGATGTGCTACTCCACAACCGACATCTAAAATCGAATCATCATCACCAATTCCGGCTTCATATATTTTTTGAAATCTTACAAATGCATTATCAGTACCATCTAACCAGCCTACACATGCTATTGAATTTTTGTTATACTCATCTATGTAGTGAGAATATATTGAATCAACTAAAAGTTCTGTTAGTTTTTGTGTTTCTTTTGATATTTCTTCTGTTAGAAATTCTTTAAATTGTTTCATTTTTTTCTCTGTAATCTTTGATCGCAGCTTTGATTGCATCTTCTGCTAAAACACTACAATGTATTTTTACAGGTGGCAAAGATAGTTCTTTCACTATCTCTGTATTCTGTATCATACTAGCCTCATCTACCGTCTTGTTCTTAACCCACTCTGTTGCAAGACTTGAAGAAGCTATTGCACTACCACAACCAAACGTTTTAAACTTGGCATCGATGATATTTTCATTTTCATCTACCTCTATTTGTAGTTTCATAACATCCCCACACTCAGGAGCACCCACAAGACCAGTACCGACCCTATTGCTCCCACTATCCAAACTACCAACATTGTGTGGTCTTTCATAATGCTCCAATACTTTTTCTGAATAAGCCATAATTGATCTATTTCCTAGAAAGTTTTTTATTTGAAATTATTTGTACAATCCAAACCATATTACCATTTTTAAGTCTCTTTGTATATGTAGTTTTAAAAGTATAATTAGGGTCTGGAAAATATGGTATTCTTAAAAATGCCACTTAATTCTTCATCCACACAGGCTTATCAAACTGTTCTTGTTTAATAGAAAAACTAGTAGAACAACCACACGTTGAGGAGGCTCTTGGATTTTGAAATCTCGGTCCTGGTGCTGATAAGTCTTGTGACCAATCTATCTCCAGTCCATCTACTACTATATGACTCTTACGATCTATCACTATTGGTAAACCGTTTGATTCAAATATTAAATCTTTCTTCGCTGGTTCACCAAATGTTAAACTATACTCATAACCTGCACAACCACCACCTTTAACGGCTACACGTAGTGGTACATCCTCAGACAATTCTTCATCTTCACGAATTCTCTTAAAGTTTCTGGCTGCGATTTCGGTTAAACTAATCATTTATGTCTTTTTGATCCAATAAGTCTACTTTTTTCTGCTCTACCTCTATTGATACTCTGATCTTCCATTCCAACTATTTTACCATTTTTGTGTGATGCATCTTTTCCATCACCATTACCATAAGTTCCTTTGTCTCTATTATACTTATTCAACTCGGCCCTGTACTTTTTACTCTTTGTTGATGATTGGAACTTCTTATATTCATGTTTGTAATCTCTATCTTCCTTTTTACCCATAAGGCTTTCTAATTCATCATCAGTAATTTCTGGATGCATCTTTTTAATTGCTTCTGCACTATCTCCTTTTTTAGCCATTACTTTTGCGTGTGCATCAATTTCTTCTTCAACTGACTCAAATGATAAGATGTTACCTTTTTTATCAAGTTTAATATTTTTAATAGCGAATCTGGTTTTCATATTTTTCTTTTTTCGTTCATCAGAAGCCATGTGGTCAAGGTCTTTCCAATAGATATTCATCCGATCAACGTTTTGTCGAATACTCAGCATTCTTTCATCAATATATTGTTTAAATGATTTCATTTACTTAATTCCGTCTTGGCAACTTGTTTTGTATAGGTTTCTAAATCCGTAAAAGAATCCCATGGCTTTATCATAGCTGGTTTTGGATAAACTGCAGATATATCTTCCAAGTCTTCATCATCTACTTCATCTCTTAAAATATGAACTTTTTTAATCTTAATATTATTGACTATTTGTTCATCCCAAGCACCATCATTCATTCTTTTTTTTGCATAACTATAAAATATTTCACCCATTACTTTCTTATTGCTTTTAAGTACCTCCTCTACACCATCAAAATAATCTTTTATTACTAAACCTAATTTTTTGCTATCTTTTAAATGTCTTTTCATATTACCCCAAAGATAAAATTCATGTTCGGTTCGTGCTTTATTTCCTAATATTGGTTCAAGATATTTTAATACAAGTTCTCTTATTAATACGTTAAGACCTCTTTCTATTTTATTGTATCCAGCTGGAACATTTCTACCTAATGCAAATTCAAACCAAGACATTTCAACCCATCTTCTACCTTTTTTATCTACTTGACTCATTATATCATCTTTAGAAGATACAAGTATATCAGCTTCCATTTCTACAACAACACCACCATCTGTTGCAATACCACCTTCCATTTCACTTGCCATCATAGAAAAAAATGCTGAGATGGATTTCTTACCCCCTTCAAGTTTTTTTAATCCGGCTAAATGTTCTAGATCAGTTGAATGAAATACTGTTGCACGAATCGTATCTGGCCATATCCTTTTGAACATGGACGGAGATATAGGAATCTTTAAAGCTGAAGAGCCTTGTCCTTGACTTCCAACTTCAAACACAATGTCTGATGTGCTATTTATAGCAAATTCTTTTAAATGTTGTACAAAAGATTTCATGATTCCACCTTTGCATCAGCTCTCCATTGTATGCACGACCAATAGCCTGGGGTTGTCTTATCCTTCTTGTCATCACAACTATGTCTTGCACGAAATGCTTTTCTTCTTGCTGGATCGTCCCTTTTGATTTCCATATTAGGATCACCGAAACGAACCACCACAACCTTTCCTTTGGCATTCTTTACATAAACCTTAAACTTCTTATTAGGGTTTTCACTTGTGCGAATAGGTTTATTAAGTTTAACTTTTCTACCCTTATATTCTGATTCTTCATCAATTTCTTCTTCTTCTGGAACACAATTTGGTACTTTCTTACCACCCTTTTTTTTCATTCCAATCTGTTTATAACCCTTCCAACAGGCTTCTCTAAATTCTATGTAAGTTTTCATTTATCTTCCAATTGATAATTAAATGCCATCATTCCTTTTGGTTGGCCCTTACTCGGAGCCATCTTTCTAAGAAACACATGAATCATCATATCACTATTTGGTGAGGGAAATTTGAATGCTGGTTTGTTGGGTTTCATTCTCATTTTGATGTCATCAGTTGCATTAACTGGAAATTTTGCGAGTTTCCGTTTCTTGATTTCATCATGAACGAGTTTGTCTAGTTTATCATCTAGTCTTGATTCTTTAAGCCGAGTAAATGTTTTCATTAATAACTCCTTGCCTTCGGTAGCCAACCAAAGGATGGTTTATTCGGATTAACCCCCATATCCTTTAATTTTTGTTTGAGTTCTTTCACATTCTTTGCTGAAAAATCAAAATCTGATGCATCTCCATAAAATCCACTTCCATCTCTATAAATTGTAATTTCTCCATCAGGGCCATCAAATCCTGCAATAGCACCTTTGGGCATACCTTCATTTATATGTTGTGTAAAAGTTTTCATCTTATTCCTTATATTAGTCCTTAAACATGTTAAGTAACCCCATTATGCTAGCCGCGCCCATAGCTACTACACTACCAATAACAATAATCATACCCGTTAGTTTAGATTTATGTTGATCTAAACGGTCAAGGCGTGCCTCTATTTCTTTTTGCATTATCAAGTGTTTATCATAGAGATCACCAATTCTAGTATGAAGAATTTTAAATTCATCACCCATAGTAGAGTTGTGTCTAAGATTATCCCCTTGACGGGCATTTAATGTTTTTATTTCTATTGTAAGTTCTTGAAGTTTGTCTGCGGTGAGGTCGAGTTTAGAGAGGAGAGTCTCAATCTGCTTTCCTCTTACTTCGACCTCATTTTTTAACAGACCGACTTCGAGCTTAACAGATTGGAGCTCATGTTCTGGCATTATTGTTTATCCTTTATTTTCGGCCATATTTCAGATATAACATTGCCCCATTTCCTGAATTCTTTAAAATAATAGATTCTTTAGGGTTAGCTCTTCCATATTGTCTAATAGCTTCTCCTAATTTATCATTTCCTACATATTTTTCATATCTTGCATACCTTGATTTTCCTAATCGTGATTCAAAAAATCTATCAGGTGAAACAACAAACACTTTACGGCCACCAAAGCTTTCAGTTTCTACCTTTGCATTTTTTCTTTTCTTCTTAACAAAAGGATCTAAATTAACATTTCCTCCTGCTACACTATTTGCGGGTGCTTCTTCATCAATCTCAACTTGTTCACTAATCAATTCAAAGGCGGTTTCAAGACCAGCCACTTGAATTTTTCCTCCACTACCCTTCATATCTCGTACAGTTTCGTGATCATTTCCGTATTTGGCTAAATGTACCTCGGCCTTTCTCTTATTAAATTTCCAGCCCTTGATATACGTAGTATTAGAACCATAGTCATACGTTAATTCCATACCATTCATTAGAGTGATGATCCATTCCCAATCCCAAGTTTTACCACCAACTGTATCAGCAACGTTTTGTTTATATTTTCTTGCAATGCTTTTGATATCTTGTGATGAATACTTTTTCTTTTGTGCGTCAGCTAATGCCCTCAGTCCAGTTCTATTGATATCTTTTGTTGTGGCACCAGGTACATAATCTGGATCTTGTTTTCCTCGACCTTCTATTATATACTTAGAAAATGTAGATAGTTCTTCTTTAATTCCTCGCTTCTTGGCTTCTTTTTTGGCAGCTTTGAATTGCATTCCGGCTTGCTGTCCCATAGGTTCATCGGAATCAAATCCAGCAATAAATGCTTTTAATTTTTTATCTGACATTTTACCAAAGTTTATTACTTCATCAAGTTCGCCTGGCGTAACTTCTTTATATCTTTGTACAATCAAGTCTGTACCATCTTCTAGTACTTCTTCTTCAAGTTCAACCGACTCTTTCATTAGTGGCATTCCCATTCTTTTTCGTATGGCATTTATCTTCTTGATAATATCTTTTTGTTTCGATGAGCCGGGAACTACTTTCATTCCCTTTAGCATCAATGCATACATGTCTGTTGTGTCTGATGAAGCTTCTTCAATTTCAACTTCTTCTGTGCCTGGTCTTTTATTTTGAGCGAGTATGTTTGCAATTTTGAGTAAAGTTTGTTTTTCTGATTTAGAAAGCATGGACATCTTTTTATCGTTTGCAATCTTTTCAAGAGATTTTGCATATTCTTTGGTAGACTCAAGTACAACTCCCTCAATCTCCAACTCTTCATTTGCCATATTGATGTCTTTTGCTTTCATACCATGCTTATCCATCAACAGAGTGGCTGCATTTAGACTAATAAAGGGAATGTCTGCTTTTACCAGTTGTATCAGCACTTCTTTATCTTTACTCATACCACTTACTATTTTTGATATTTCCATATTCTGACCTAAAGAAAGTCTCTTACCTCTCAGAGATTCGTATTTCTTTTTCAGAGTATCAATCATATCGGGTTTCATCTTAGCTTCATCCATCTCAACTTCTTCTTTCGGACCATAACCTTTAGGAGTTACATCTATCCAGTTTAATTTTTCTTTACCTTTTGCGACACGTGCTGCAACTTCTGGTTTTAGATTACCTTTTTTGTCAAAGAACTTTGCTAGATGTGGTGGCAACTTTGATGCTTCATCAAGTTCAATTCCACAGGAATATACAACCTCTTCACCCATTTCCACAGTAAGGGAATCATAATCTCCTTCATCCCAAATCTTATCTACATATTTTTGAGCTTTTGCACCAGATTTAAATCTACCAAGTACTTTACCATCTTGATCCTTCACAGTATAATTACCCTTTTTCCACGGTGCAATTTCATCAAGTTCAACTTCTTCCTTCTGTAGTTTTTTCTCTTTTTTATATTGAGCAAGGTTTTCAGCCCGTTTTCTATCTGCTGGTGATAATTGACCCCACCACTTTTCTATATTTTCTGGTTGTTTGTCTACTTTTCCACCAGCCTTCTTCCACTTTGATATTGCTAATGCACGTTTAAGAGCTTCCTTATCAGCTTCATTTAAACTATTTTTCAAATTGCCGTATGATTTTTTGTTCATATCTCCCTCGTAATTTTCTTTGAGAATAAGTGCTTCGTTTTTCCAATTAGTTTCTAAGAAAGACAAAAACGATTCTTGAAGTTCTTCATTAGTGCCAGTAAAATTCTTTTCTTCTTTGATTAACCATAAGGCGGCTGCATAAGAAGCAAGGCGAGACTTGCCAAATGGTACTTTTTCCATCAATCTCTTGAGTTTCCATACTAATCGATGCATCATAGTATAAGACTCTTTTTCTTCAATAGTTTTTAACTTAGCCTTCTTTATGAGAATTTTACCTTTGTCATCAATAATACCCAACTTAAAGGCATCAGTATTTTCCCACGGAGTAGTCAATATTCGCAAAAACTTATATATAAAAAATAAGTTTAATGCTCCGCCAACCATACCTTCTTTTAATACTGTCATTTAAACCTTTATTGTTCTTAGTCGAGTAATAATACCAGCATCCAATTGAATATCTGATGACAATATTGTTTCTCCTCTAATCGAGTCTATTTTATCTGGCATTCGGTCCAAATAAATTAAAAAAGTCTTTAACATCGGCCAAAAATCTTTTTCTATTTTATAAAACAATATACGTGTGCCTGCATGTAAAGTAAAAACATTATAAAATATAATAAAATGATTCAGTATTAATCTTTCTTTTAACTGACCATTATTCTTATAAGAATTAAAAAGTCTTTTGATATATTTAATTTTTTTTAAATCATCATAAAACTCTTCAATGTCCGTACATTGCATATTGTTGTATTCCCTCATGGCGAACATGAGGAAAGTATCATCATTTAAATCATCAAATATCATTTTTCTTCTGTCAAATCAATTACATCTTCTAAATCAACTTCAGGATCTATTTTATCTATAAAATGATTAAGAGTTTGTAATGCTCCTGCTATCATTGTCATTTGTTGAATGATTCGGTCTCTTTCAGCGTTAATAGCCTGTAACCTTTCATTCAGAGTGGCACGATCTCCTTCAAGTTTATCTTTTTCTTTGCGTAGCTCGTCCACTTTAATACTATTTTTCATAATATACTCCAATCAAAATGTGTAGGGAGGACGCCAAAGGACTAACCTCCCTATAAAAACATTATTAAGTTATAATAATTGCACCAGGTGATGGAGCAGTTGCACCAGAAGCTGGATCTGATGCGGGAGCATTACCACCAAAGGCGATAGGTACCCATGCAGCTCCTGTCCAAAGGATTGTAAGTGATTCACCAATTGTAGCGAAAGTATACGTGACCCCGGCCCCTACAGTAGCAGTAAGAGTAACACTACTTGTATTAGTTGGAGCTCCAGTACAAACAAACATCTTAATTTGTCCAGTTGTAGTTGAATTGGCAAGAGACATTACTCTAGCAGAAGATGAAGAATCCAACAAAGAAATCGCATGAGTAATTGATGCGGCTCCACTTGCGGTTTCTGTCTTTACACTATTAAGTCCTAAAAATGTAGGGACTTTATTAAATGCATTTGCTGTTGTAATTTTCTTGTTTGTGGGACTTCCACTTGGATCATCGACAACGTGAAATAGGTCATCTGTGCTCAATGCGGTAGACGCATTTAGAGCGGTTATTTTCTTATCAGCCATTTTGTTTCCTTTTAGGCAATGTGACGGGACTCGTCACCGTTAAGGAGTATACGCTAGGACTCCGTTCTAACGAAAGGTGTTGTCCTAGACGTATTCCTGTAAATCTACTAGGAAATTTCTCCTAATAGGGTTTTATATTCTTTTGCTTTGATGAGAGCTATAATCTTTTCTTGATTATAACTTTCATCATTTTTGATTACTGTCCAAATAATAGAACAATCTCTTCGTTCATCGGAAAGTCTTTCTATATATTCTCTAAGGTTTTGTACTTTCGGTGATCCCGAACTTTTTGAGACCACCTTTTCAACCTTTTTCGCTTTTTTTGCCATTATTATCTCCAAAAATTAATTATTATTATTATGCTACGACTGTGACTGTGCCACAAGCAGTACTCATTGCTGAACTAATTGCAAGTTCTGCGTTAGTTGGTGTTGAACCTGTATCTTTAATGGTTGAACTACTAGCTAACACTATACTTTGTGCGGCAATTGACAATACATCAAGTGCATTAGTTGCGGCGTTAGCTGCAGCAATTGCAAGTGTGAATGTCAATTCATGTGTTCCAGTACCAGATGCATAGGTAAGTAGGTGTGGTCCACGACCAGAACCAGCTCCTGCATTACTGTTTGTAACTGAAATGGTTGGATTGCTGACTGCAACCGTAACAGCTTCGTTATATCTAACTGTTGCACTTAATGTGAAACCAGCAGATTTATCAGCTGTAGCAATATTCCAATTTATTGTTTGAATAGTTGCCTCTCCAAGACCAGTTGTTCCAGTTGCACCCATTAATCCACCAATTGCAACAAGTACTTCTGGATCTGCACTTGTGTTACCATTTCCTGTCATTGCAGAACCGGCCTCGACAACCCATCCGGCATTACTTGCAAAGACATCTTGTTGTTGAGCTGTTGTCAAAAACTTTGGTAATGCTTCTGAACCTTCAGCTGCTCCCCATAAAGGCATGTTTTTCTCCTATTAAAAGTTGTTTTGTGTTATACTATATTTATGATTTATTATACTTCTCTAAATCTGTAAGATTATAATATGTTGTGATTTCTTCTTCACTTTTTATTAATAAATTTTTTGCATTTTGTAATTTTTGTTGAACATCTGGAAGATTTTTAAATTTATCTTTAATCTTGTCAATCTGTTCTAAACGTTCCTTAACTAATTTTAAAGCGGATTTATAATTTTGGGTTGCCATCTATTTGAACTCCCTGCATGAAAAACCCCTTTTCTTTATGTGTAGATATTGCTTTACCCACTAAATCAACTAATGGATCCACCTCAGGAAGCTCTTCAGTTTCAGATTCTTTCACTTCAAGAGATTCTTCAGGTTTTGTATTTACAATATCATTAACCAGTGATGAGACATTTCTCAAT
>Ga0308019_10002060_pt1 | contig 11702 bp, 12 predicted proteins | sample Neamet284_FD_203135 | JGI IMG/M metagenome (GOLD analysis project Ga0308019, IMG submission 203135) | Marine microbial communities from water near the shore, Antarctic Ocean - #284 | ecosystem: Environmental > Aquatic > Marine > Unclassified | place: Southern Ocean | collected 2014-10-01
ATGTATTTAATTGCTACCAGATCTTTTCCACCAGAAATTGGTGGAATGCAAAATTTAATGTGGGGTTTAACTCGTGAACTCTCTAAAAACTACATGATAAAGGTATTTGCTGATTATAATGAAAACCATAAAGTTTTTGATGAACAGGTTTCATTTTCAATTGAAAGAGTTAGTGGAATTAAACTTCTTAGAAAATATAGAAAAGCTCAGTTAATTAATGAATTTATAAAAAAAAATAAAATTAAAGGAATAATTGCTGACCACTGGAAGAGTCTTGAATTAATAAAGACAAATAAAAAAAAGATATGCTTAATTCATGGCAAAGAAATTAACCATGAAAAAGGAACAACTCTTAATAAGAGAGCTTTGAAGGTATTAGATGGTGTAGAGATAATTGTTGCTAATTCAAAATATACTAAAGATTTAGCCATTCAAAATGGTGTTAATGAAAGTAAAATTATTATTATCCATCCTGGTGTGGACTTAGTCCAAGAATTAGATAATAAAATGCTAGATAAGGTTGAAAACCTATTAAAACATAAGTCTCCTCGATTAATTACTATTTCTAGATTTGATAAAAGAAAAAATCATGAAAAAATAATTATGGCTTTAAGAAATTTAAAACAAATTTATCCTGATATTATTTATATATGTGTTGGACACGGCAAGGAAGAAGAAAATATTAAAGAACTTGTTAAAAAGTTAAATTTAGATGAACAGGTGATGTTTTTTAAAAATATATCAAATAAACTAAAAAATTCACTTTTAGCTAAATCAAATATTTTTATTATGCCATCAATAACTTATAAAAAATCTGTTGAAGGTTTTGGTATTGTTTATGTCGAGGCTGCTCAATATGGCATTCCTTCTATTGGTGGTACAGATGGTGGTGCTACTGATGCAATTAACCATGAACAAACTGGCTTGATTTGTGATGGAAATAATTTAGATGCTATTTATTCTTCAATTAATTTAATGTTAGAAAATAAAAAATATTTAGAATACGGAAAAGCTGCTAAAGAAAATTCTGTTAAATTTAGATGGGATAAATTAATTGAAGAGTATAAAAAAATTTTATCATAGATTTTCGACCAATCTTTTAAAAACCTTTTCAGCACCCAAGTTATTTAAATCTTCTACTTGTATTACCTTAAAATTTTTTCTTTCAATGCTTACTTTGTAAGCAGTGGTATGCTTACCAAATAAAGCTAAACCTTTTACACCTAAATGTGCGGCTATATGTGCAGGCCCAGTATCATTAGCCACAACAAACGAACTGTCTTTAATTAAGGATGCTAATTGAAAAATATCCAAAGTTTTTTCTTCACATAAAATAATTTTTGCATGTATATTTTTTGCATCATTGGTTTCATTAGGTCCAGGCGCTGTAATAATTTTATACTCACTATCATAATTATTTTTAATTAATGTAATTAAATCATTATAAAAAGGCCATTTTTTATGAATTAAATGAGATGAACAAAATGGAAAAAGTAGAATATATTTTTTTAAATCATACTTAATTTTAATTTCATTAATGTTTTGACATGCCCAACTAAAATCAGGTTTCAAAGTATTTGAGGTATTAAGATTAGAAGCTTTAAGTTGGTGATTAAATCTATCTAAGACAGGTTTTTTATCAAAATCCTCTTTAGAAATATCTACCGGAAGAGTTGTCTCAGAGCTAGACCATTTATCAAATTTTGCTTTTGGAAATAAAATATTTTTATAAAAAGTTGTCCTTGATGAGTTTTGAAGGTCATACACTTTTTGAAAATTGAAGTTTTTTAAAGTTCTAGTTAATTGATAAAGGTAAATAAGATTAAGCCGAGATAATCTTTTGTCTAAAATAACACTATGAATAAAAGGATTTTTTTTAAATAATTCAAAATAAGGCTTTGTAGTTAATAAATATATTTGATCATCTTTATGATTTTGAGAAATATCTTGAATTGCCCCACAAGCTTGAGTTATATCTCCAAGAGAACCATGTTTGATAATTAAAATGTTAGACATATTTTTAACAAGTTAACATACTATAAGTTTTTATGAATAAAATTCTAGTTGAAGTATCGGTTGGGGAGCTTTTAGATAAAGTCTCTATTCTTGAAATTAAAAAAGAAAAAATTAAAGATCCTGAAAAACTAAATTTCATCAATGATGAGCATGCTATTTTAAAGGATCAATTAGACCAAAATGTTAAATATGATAATGAACTTAACAATTTATTTCAATCACTAAAAGAGATTAATGCTAAATTATGGGTTATTGAAGATGATAAAAGAATGTGTGAAAAAAATTCTGATTTTACAGAAAATTTTATAGAACTTTCAAGAAAAGTTCATTTCCTCAATGATGATCGTGCTAAGATTAAACTGAAGATCAATGATCATACTGGTTCAAAAATTAAAGAAATCAAAGAGTATACAGCCTACTAAGTTGTTGATTTAAGTTGATCGATTACTTCATTAATTTTTGATTCAAAAGTATGCTGGGGTTTAAAAGAAATTAATTTTTTTGCTTTAGAAATGTCAGCGCATACATAATTTAACTCTGTATCATCTCTTGGACAATATTTATAATCACCCTTTCCTATTTTCTCTTTTATAATTTTAAAAATTTTTTTTATTGATATAGTTTTCCCAGAACCAATGTTGAAAATTTTATTAACAGATTTTTTAGATTCCATGGCTAATAAAAATCCCTTAGCCACATCATCTACGTAAACAAAATCTCTTTTTTGATTGCCATTACCAAATATTCTTGAAATTTTGTTATTCAAGATATTTTTTATAAAGATTGTAATAACCCCAACATATGGAGTTAACGTTTGTCCAGGTCCAAATGTATTGAATAATCTTAACACGATAGGATCAATTCCCATTCTTGGAGCCATTAACAAAATATATTTTTCTGAAGCCAACTTACTCACACCATATGGGCTTAAAGGTTCTAATGAGTCTTTTTCTTTAAATGAATTTTTTTTATTCGATTTTTCATAGACTGCCATAGAACTTGCAAGGATAATCTTTTTTACTTTTGTTTTAGCTGCTGCATTTAATATGTTTACAGTTCCAATTACATTATTGTGAACATCTTCATTGAAAGTTTTTACTGAATTCCTGATTGACACTTTGGCTGCTAGATGAATCACTACATCGATGTTTTTACAAGCTACTACACAAGAATTGTAATCTAAAATGTCTTTTTTATAAATGTTAACATTTTTTGGAATATTTTTTATTTTACCTATAGAAAAATTATCAATCACACTAACATTATATTTTTTTTTTATTAATAATTTACATAAATGAATGCCTATAAAACCCGCTCCACCAGTAATTAAAACATTTCTTTGTTTCATTTAATTTTTATAAGACCTTCATTCGTTTTAATTGATTGAATTAAATATGTTTTTTCTTTCAGCTCAACATCTGAAAATATTATACTGTTTTTTATTGTTGAATTACTGCCTATTTTGACATTAGGCCCAATGATTGAATTAATTAGAGAAACATTTTTACCAATCAATACATTTTTAGAAATAAAATTTTTTCTTTTTATCTTTTTTAATAATCTAAAATTAGTATCCCAAAAGTCTAATGGTTCATTAATATTAACATCTTCTTTCACACACAATGATGTAAGTACTTTATTTCCTGTATCAATAAGATTTTGTATTACTTCTGTAATTCCTAACTCTCCATTATGATTTAAATTAATGGATGTTTTTGATATAGCGCTAAATATGTTTTGAGAAAACAGGTAAATACCAACTCCTTTAATGTGCGTTTTAGGTTTTTTTGGTTTCTCAACAACTTTTTCAACTAGAGAATTTTTACCTAATTGAATTGTAAAATTTTTTTTTAATTTATTGGTATTTTTTTCTGTGATAGCAGCCAAAACACATGAGCAATTAAGGTTATTAAATTTTTTTATCATTTTTTGCAATCTTACTTCTCTAAGAAAAATATCACCCAAAAAAACTAGTATAGGTCCTTTAATGTATCGTTTTATTTTATACAAACTACTTGCTATTCCCTGTGGTTTTAAATCTTGTATAAATTTTATATCAATATTTAAATTTGGCATTATTTTTATTTTTTTAACAATGTCATTTTTATTTTTTCCAACTACTATTAATACTTTTTTGATCCCATTATTTTTTAAATATCTTAATTGATAGTAAATAATTGGTAACCCCAATATTTCAAGCAAAGTTTTAGGTTGAGAAAATGGCATTTTCTTAATTCTGGTTCCCTTACCAGCACACAATATGACACCAGTTAAATTTAATTTTTTTTTCATTATAATTTAATATTTAAGAGTTGAGAATTATAAATGTTATTTTTCTTTAATTAATCTATATTTTAAAAATAATAAAAACTTAAAAAATTTAATACTTGTAAAAATTAAACTAATACTACTTCTTCCTTTTTTTCTAAAAGAATGTTTTATTGGTATATCTAGTATTTTTAATCCTTTATTTTCAACTTTTATACAAATTTCTGTAGGCAAAGAATAATCATTTGACTCTAGCTTAATGCTCTTAAGAACATCAGCTTTAATCATCTTTAGAGCACAGTTAGTATCTTTTAACTTTGTGTTAAAAAGAAACTGAACTATTTTTCTTAATGCAAGATCTGCTAATACTTTAATAAAAATATCCTTTTTTTTATATCGGTGTCCTGTAATACATTTGGTTTTATCATCAAATAATAAAAAAAACTTTTTGATATTAGATAAATCATATTGATTATCAGAGTCAATTGTAACCAAATATTTTCCCTTAGCAATTTTGATAGCTTGTTTCATACCATAGCCATATCCTCTGTTTGATTTTCCTACCAAAAATTTAAAATTTTTAATTTTTTTTTTTATCTTTTGTAAAATTAAAGATGTTTTATCAGTACTCCCATCATCATAAACTATGATTTCTGAATTTAGATTATTTTTTTTTAACCATTTATGCCAACTTAAAATCGTTTGTTCTAGTACCTTAGACTCGTTGTATGCTGTTGTAACAATCGAAATTAAATTTTTTTTGTTAAATTTTTTTTTTTTTATAACATTTTTAATCATAAGATATACTTTACTTAAAATAACTCTTAGGTTTTCTGTTAAATTTTATCACTTTTATTTTTTATTAACATATTTTATTAATTATACTCTTCCACAAAAAAAGAAAGTCTATTATTCTCTTCGTTATGAAACTTTTTCAAAACAATAAAAAATTATTTTACATAGTATTTTATTTAATTTTATTTAGTGGAATAATTTTAAGATTATATAACATAAACTATGACAATTATTGGTATGATGAAATACTGAGCTATTGGGTTTCAGATCCAAGAATTTCTACATCGAGCAGCTTCGATAGACATCAAAGCATTGAACAATTACCATTTCTCTTCAATCTATTATTAAAATATTATTTTAATATATTCAGTTACAATCCTGATAATGGAAGATACTTATCTTTTATATTTAGCATCTTAAGCATTTTAACAATTACAAAAATTTGTCACAATCTAAAGAAGAATTATTCATTTTTATTTTGTTTATTTTTGCTCTGTTTTAATATTTTTCTTATTGGATATTCTCAAGAGCTCAGACCCTATTCAATGATTTTGTTTTTTTGCTCATTACAATTATTATTCTTTTTTAGATTAATTGAAGAAAGTAATGATAAAAATAATAAACTCTTAATTTTTTTTTCAGTTTTAATAAATATTTTAACAGTTAGTTCTCACCCCTTTACTTTGATCATTTTTTTTTCAATTATTTTTTTTTCCTTCCTATATTCAATAAAATTTAAAAAAAATTTAAAAAAATTAAATTTTACAATTTTGTATACTGTAATTTTTTGTTCATTTTATTATGTATTTTATTTAAAAAATTTAAACCCCATTCCTACATGGTTGGAGCAACCTGAATTAAAATTTTATACTAACTTTTACTTCTCTGGATTTTTTGGCTCAAGACTTCTTGGTTTATTGCATCTTTTTTTATTAATTTATTTAGTGGTAGTTTTTTTTAAAAAATTTAAAAATGAATATTTCAATTTAAATATTTTTTTGATAATTATTTTTTTTTCATATTTTCTCCCTATAGTCTATGGATACATTTTTCAGCCTATAATTTTTTCTAGATATATAATTTTTGTTCTTATTCCTATTATTATTTTAATTTCGTACTTAACTTTTGAAATAAAAATAAAAAAAATAAAAAATTTGATAATAATAATTACTGTTTTACTTACCTTGGGTAACTTATACACTGAAACTACTATTAAGCAGTTTTTTACAAAAAGAATGCACTACAAACCTGATTTTATAAGTGCTTTAAAGGATATAAATAAATCAAAAGAAAAAAGTTATACATTGGACATTTCTTTAGATAAATATGCTGAAAATTCAGCTCACCTTGCTATTGAGAATTATGTAAATGAATTAAAAAAAAAACTTAACTTTCATCAAATTTATTATACTTCTAAAAAAGAATATCTCATCTCTAATCAAAAAAAAATATGGGTTATTTGTTTGACTATTATTTCAAAAGACAAATGTAATAATTCAGGTGGGAACATTAACTCATTTGTTCTGCTAGAAAAAAATTACCCTAGCCTTAAAAGTAAATTGTTAAAAAAGAAAGATTAATTTTAAAATAAATTTTAAAAAAACCTCTATGTCTTATAATTATTACTAATAAATTATGATTACCTATATTTAATTAATAATAATGACTATAAAAAATATTAAAAAACAATAAGATCTTATTGAACCTTAACTAAAACTATATTTTCTTTCTAAATATTTTATTAAATTATGTATTAAAAAAGTCATAAACAAATAGATACCTCCTGCCATAAGAAATATCTCTAGTGGTTTATATGTAGTTGAAACTATATGTTTAGCAACACCAGTTATATCCATTAATGTTACTGTACTTGCTAGAGAAGTTCCCTTCATCATTAATATAATTTCATTACCATAAGCAGGTAAAGATTGTCTAATAGCAACTGGTATTTGGATTTTGTATAAAATTATCTTATTTGATATCCCTAAGCTTTTCCCAGCTTCAATAATGCCTGGTTTAATAGTTTCAAAAGCAGATCTTAAAATTTCCGAAGTGTATGCCCCAGTATTTAACGCAAAAGCAATGATCGCACACCAGTAGGGTTCTTTAAAAACAACCCATAGAAAAGTTGATCTAAAGTACTCTATTTGCCCTAAACCAAAATAAATTATAAATATTTGAACTAACAATGGTGTTCCTCTAAATACATAGGAGTAACCATAGGCAAATTTATTTATAATTGGATTTCTATTTAACCTTAAAATTGCAAATAAAAGACCAATGATTAGACCAAAGAATAATGCTAATGACAAAAGTTTTAAAGTTACAATGGTTGCACTCAATAACTTTGGGAAACTCACAGCCATTAAATCTAAATCCATTAAAATCCCCTACTATATTTAACTTCAAGTTTATTAATTAACTTCATGCTAAAAAAGGTTATCGTTAAATATAAAATTGCTGCAAATGAATAAAAAAATAAAGGATCTCTTGTTGATCCTGCAGCAATATATGATTGTCTCATAATCTCAACTAAACCTGTAACTGATATTAAAGATGTGTCCTTTAATGTTATTTGCCAAACATTACTCAGGTTTGGAATAGCTAACCTTAACATTTGAGGCATAATTACTTTTAAAAAATAAATATGTTTTTTAAATCCCAAAACTTTACAGGCTTCAAACTGGCTTTTATCTACAGATTGGATGGCTCCTCTAAAAACTTCTGTTGAGTATGCACCTGAGATTATACCGATTGCGACTGATCCAGTTATAAATGCATTAATTTCTATGTATTCAAAATACCCAAATATTGAAGCCACATACATAATAGCACCACTTCCACCAAAAAAGAAAAGGTAAATTACAAGAAGTTCTGGAACACCTCTAATAACTGTAGTGTAGGAATTTGCTATAAAATTTAAACATTTGTTATTTGATAATTTAAGAGGTGTAAAAATTAAAGAAAATAAAAAACCAATTAACATTGCTGTAATTGAAACAGCAATAGTCATTAAAGTTGCATAAAACAACTCATCACCCCAACCTGTTTTTCCAAAAGATAAAATATCCATATCGAAAGGGCGACTAAATAAATAGTCGCCTTTTCAAAATATTAATTACATAGAAGCGTCAAAGCCAAAATGCTTGATCGCTAATTTACTTATGATTCCTTTTTTTCTTGCTGTGTTAATAGCTTTGTTGAAATCTTTAAGAAGTTGAGCGTCTCTTTTTCCTATTGTATCACTTCCTCCTTGCCTCATTCCAACACCAACACCATTTCCAAAAGCACCACCTGAAAAAGTTGGTCCAACTAGTACAACTGGTTTACCAGATTTCTCTGCATAATCAGTAAATGCAACAGCTGCCGCTAAAGCAACATCACATCTACCTGCAACTAAATCTAAATTAACTTCGTCTTGAGTTTTGTAAGTTCTAACATTTACTTTACCCACATCACCTGACTCTAAAAAGTTTTGGTGAATAGTTCCAGTTTGTGTACAAACAGTTTTTCCAGCTAAAGCCGCCTTGATAGTCTTTAAAGCTTTTTTAGCATTACCGTTTGGACTTGAAAGACTAATCCCTGCAGGTGTACTCATTCCTTCAAGACTTGATCCCTTCATGACAGCTAGTGCAGCAACTTCATCTGCATAACCTTGTGAAAAGGTAATTGTTTTTTGTCTTTCAGCAGTAATTGACATTCCTGCCATGATCACATCAAATTTTCTCATTAATAAAGCTGGAATCATTCCATCCCAATCTTGCTCAACGATAGTACACTCATGCCCCATGATGGCACAAAGTTCATTTGCTAACTCAACCTCAAAACCAATAAGAGCTCCTGATGCATCTTTAGAATTCCAGGGTGGGTAAGCACCTTCTGTTCCAATCTTTATTTTATCAGCGTAAACGTTTCCGATTAATAATAAAGAAGCAAGAACAGTCAAAATTGTTTTTTTAAATATATTCATTATTTCCTCCATAAATTTGAGAGAGAAATCCCTCTTTAGAGATATTTATTTCATAAATTTAATAATTAAAAAAGAAAAATTTAATGATTTATTGAAGAAGAAAAATTCCAAGAACAGTCAAAACTTGGGATATAAACCCTATCTAAAGTTGTATTACCAAAGTTTTTATTAAAAACATCTAGCCATTTTTCAACTTGTTCTGGTTTTTTATCTTGACTGCCAACTTGAGCTGTAATTACACCATTGGGTTTTAATATTCTAATTAACGAATCCATATTTTTTGCAGCAAGGTCTATGCAGAATTGATCATCATTGAGGTCAACAAAAATTTTATCATACTTATCATCTTCTACAGATTTAATGCTCTCAAATGCATCTCCCCAAATACATTTAATTGAGTTTTTTTCCGTGGATTTATTTCCAATACTTCCTAGGTGTTTATTGCAAACATCCACAACTTCGGGGTCTAATTCATACCAGTCTATAAAATCAAAACCTTTAGCCATACACTCTCTTGCAACTCCACCATCTCCTCCTCCAATTATTGCAGCAGTACCCATATCTTTATTTAATTTTAAAGCAGAATTAACAAAAGTTGAGCTGTATAAAATTTCATCATTTGTGGCTACTTGAATTTCATTGTCTATAAAAAGAGATTTACCAAATTGCTCTAAGTCTAATATTTCAATATGTTGTCCTACTTTAGATTTAAAATCTTCTAAGACTTCATTTACTACATAAGATTTTTGTAAACCAGGAGAACTATAAATATCACGGTATAAAGATTTACTATCTCTATTAAATTCTTTTTTAACTATTCTTTTGTGTTTAAATTCTTTTTTAATAATATCTAAAGCTATTGATGGACTTACTTTTCCACATGTAAAAAAATCAAAACTTATAACTCCTTTTTCTGGAAATGTGTGAAAGCTCATATGACTTTCAGCCAATAATGCAAGAATAGTAAAACCTTGTGGTTCAAACTTATATTTTGAAATTTCAAGAACTGTTACATCTGCAGCTTTTGCAATTTTATAAATAATACTCTCAAATAATGATGGGTCATACTCCTGTGTAGTACCAATAATATCTAAAGTTACGTGTTCACCTACTTTAGTCATAAAAAATTATCCCCTTTTATAATTTTTTGCTTTACTTAAAACTTTATTCATTTCTTTTGATGATAAAATTTTAGGCTTACCAATTTTTAAGGCAGTTATATACTGGTTCGAAAGATTTTCAACCTCTTCAGCTAATTCAAATGCCTCTGATAAATTTTTAGAAAATGCAATCTGTCCGTGATTACTAATCAAGCACGCAAATCTATTCTTTAATGCTTTAAGAATATTTGTGGATAGTTCCCTTGTTCCATAAGTAGCATATTTTGCACATTTAATATTATTTCCCCCAGCCATAGCAACCATATAATGAAAAGCTGGAATTGATTTACCATGAGCTGAAATTGCTGTAGCAAAATTAGAGTGCGCATGAACAATTGCTTTGGCATCTTTTTTATTTAAATAGATATCTTGATGAAATCTCCATTCAGAGGAAGGAATTCCTTTTTTTTTGTCAAATTCTCCTTTTAATGATACAAAAACTATATCTTTATTCTTTAGTGTGGAATATTTTTTTCCTGAGGGAGTGATTAAAAAACCATTTTTAAATCTTGCAGATATATTGCCTGATCTCAATGCTGAGAGGTTTTTGCTATTAAGTAATTTTGCATATTTAATTACTTCTAGTCTTATTTTTTTCATTAATTAAATGGTTAATTTTTATTTTTTTTAATTTCATCTTCACAAAATTTTTTAGCTTCTTTTAGGTCAGTGATCTTAGTTTCTGATAGTTTTTGACTTCCAGCTAAGCAAGCATCAACTGCTCTTTTTAGATTATAGTCACTAAAATTCAAAACAACTACCATTCCAAGAATTATAAAAAGAAATATTAAAATATTTTTTATCATTTAAACATCTTTTGTAATCCATCAGTTGATGCTTCACAAACACCTTTTTCTGTAATTAATCCAGTTACATATTTCGCTGGAGTTACATCGAAAGCTAAATTCATTGCTTTACTTTTTTTGGGGTAAATCATTAGTTTTTTTATTTTTCCATCCACATCAATACCTTCAATATGTGAAAGTTCTTCCGGGTTTCTCTCTTCAATCAATATATTTTTAAAATCTTTAATATCCCAATCAATAGTAGAGCTTGGTAACGCAACATAAAAAGGTACATCATTATCATGTGCTGCTAAAGCTTTAAGATAGGTTCCAATTTTATTACAAACATCTCCAGTGGATAAAGTTCTATCTGTTCCAACGATGCATATATCAACCTCTCCTCTTTGCATCAATATTCCTCCAGTATTATCTGCAATAATTGTATTTGGAACTTTTTCTTCATTTAGCTCATATGAGGTTAAATTTGCTCCCTGGTTTCTCGGTCTAGTTTCATCAACCCAAACATGGATTGGTATACCTTTTTTGTGTGCATGATAAATTGGTGAAGTGGCTGTTCCCCAATTTATCGTTGCGAGCCATCCTGCATTACAATGAGTTAAAATATTCACCGTATCCTTCTTCTTATTATAGATTTCTTCAATAATTTTTAATCCATTTAAACCAATATTTTCACAAAACTTAACATCT
>Ga0308019_10002061_pt1 | contig 11698 bp, 10 predicted proteins | sample Neamet284_FD_203135 | JGI IMG/M metagenome (GOLD analysis project Ga0308019, IMG submission 203135) | Marine microbial communities from water near the shore, Antarctic Ocean - #284 | ecosystem: Environmental > Aquatic > Marine > Unclassified | place: Southern Ocean | collected 2014-10-01
CGATGGCCACGGGAGGCAAGTAGAATCGCAGCTTGCCGTATCTGGGAGTACGATTTCATGGGACGCTCGTCCTGATGGCGCGAAACCCGACTGGAGCGACCACTTTGCGTATGTTGCTCCGGATATATGTCGTGCCCTGATCGAGCGCCGCTGCGATATCGGCCCCCTTCGTCCTCTTCCTCCTGCGCGTCTGCTCGAGTTCTGAAGCGAACACGGTGCGCCGGGACGCTACTGCGACCACTCTCGTCTTCGCTCGATGCCTCCTCATCATCACGCACGCGCGCCGGTGCCGACAGTTCGCGGATACGTCTCATGTCGCGCTCGTCACCGTCACCGCCGCCGCCGCCGCCCTGCTCTGCTTGACTGAACATATGCTGCCCATCCCCCGCACCTGGCATCATGGCGCGCTCGTCACCGCCGCCGCCGCCCTGCTCTGCTTGACTGCTGCGACTCATTCTACGCTGCACACCCCCCGCACCTGGTTTCCTGGTGGCGAATACCCGTGTAGGACTGCGAACGCGCTCCCTCGTCGGCTGCGTGCTGTAGTTTGCCTCATCATCACTACTGGTATACAGATCGGAGTGTGCGATCGCTGATGCGCTCCCGCGCAACGTAGCAAACGCAGCTGCCTTGGTGCGCTTAGACCTCGCGTTCCGTCTGTGGCGTATCGCGTCATCACCACTACCACTAGCACCTGGGTCGTGGGCGGCCGCGCCGCCAATACCACCTCTGTTGGTGGCGAGTGCCCGTATACGACTGCGAACGCGCTCACTCGTCGGCTTCACGCTGTAGTTTGCCTCATCCTCACTACTGCTAGACTGCCCCCCAATGAACGTCGGTGGAGGCGGTTCGTCACCACCGCCGCCTTCGCCGCCGCCGCCCTGCTCTGCTTGACTCATTGTATGCTGCACATCCCCCGCAACTGGCATCCTGGTGGCGAGTAGTTCGTCACCGCCGCCGCCCTGCTCTGCTTGACTACGCCTCATTGTACGCTGCCCATCCCCCGCACCTGGTTTCCTGGTGGCGAGTACCCGTATACGACTGCGAACGCGCTCACTCGTCGGCTTCGTGCTGTAGTTTGCCTCATCATCACTACTGGTATACAGATCGGAGTGTGCGATCGCTGATGCGCTCCCGCGCAACTTAGCAAACGCAGCTGCCACGGTGAGCTTAGACCTCGCGTTCCGTCTGTGGCGCTTCGAGTAAACTTTCGCGCGATCAGACCTCACGTTCCGTAACTGGCGCATCGCGTCAGTTTCGTCGTCCCCCGAGCTATCACCACTACCACTACCACTACCACCTGCGTCGGTGGCGGCCGCGGCACCACCGCCACCTGGGTCGGTGGCGGCCACGGCACCACCGCCGTCGCCTGCCCGCCGTGAGTCTGCTACGTCGTCCATCAGCTTACCAAACCCGTGATGCCAGGTGTTTATGTCATCGGGATCGTTACCGTTGTCCTCAAGATACTGCTCGATGGTCCCGCCATCACCTACTATACGATCCTGCTCTTCACTACTGGCCGTGGTTGCTATGGCAGTTGCGTAAATGACATTAGGCTGTACGTCAGGTATATCGATCATGGCTACTAAGCGAAATGTCCAATACACCTTGTCTTTGACATATATGTAGTAAGTACCACCCATAGGGTAAATCCAGCCCGGATCCTCCATCGTCACGGGCGACAACCTATCCGCCTGTCGATATAGCCGTGCCGTCTCTATCGCCGATTTCAACTCGCCCAACTGCTCACCGAACCGTGCACTTACAATTGCATGCCGTACGCCCTCGAGGCAGTCCTCCAGGTATATATCCCGTTGCCCAGTGGCAGTCATGACGATCCGATATGACATGCTGATCAGTGTATGCCCGGATGCTTATATAGACCATTCTACGTGTCAACTCGTATATGAGGTATCCTCAAACTCCACTCGCTCGGCGGCGCGCTCTGCGCCTGTGTCATACATATCTATAGCGGCCGATGGCGTTCGATCCACTGCCCCCGATGCCGTTCGACGATCTGCTGCCGCACCCGATGGGGGCCGATGTGCGTCCCGATCCGCTCGAGGTGGACTGGGGTGCCTTGGAGCGCGGCGATGTGCGCGCGGTGGTGGCGGTGGTGCATGCCTGGCGCCTCGCGGGGGAGCAGGGCCAGCTGTCCGGCCATGTGCTGCCGTACGACCGTTTCGACGTGGATGTGGGCAGCGGCTGGCAGGCCGCCGTGCACCTCAGCCGCAGCGCGTTCCTGCTGCTGGGCTCGCGCGAGGTGCTGGTGGGCTGCCCGAGCGCCTACTCCTGGCGCGCCCACCAGTCCTTGCCGCGTGAGAGCGTGTGCGCGCGGAACACCGCATAGGGCAGCGGTGTCGTCACCCCGCATTCTCGGCACCAGTCGAGGTAGAGCTCCATGCCCCAGTACTCGAGGTAGTCGGATGCTCCGCTGCGGCCCGCGTGCGGATCCTTGAGCGTGGGCAAGCGTGGCGGTGGGGGTGGTGGTGAGTGTGGCATCTTAATAATGACGGCATGGCGTGTATTAGACAAACTGCATGCCGCGTGCCGGTGCGGCGCCGTCGCTCGTCAGCCGGTCGTTGGTGCCCATGCCAGCGGAGGGCTTGAGATTCATGTTAAAGAAGTTCTCAGGGCCCGTCGTGCTCACGGCGCCACTCTTATTGTTACGGTATCCCGCCCATGCGGCCTCCATGACCGCCCATATGACAAGCAGCGCGAGGATGATCTCGTCGGCACTCCTGAGCGCCGACGGGTATTTCGTGCATACATCCAACATATGTATGCTATTGCTGTCCCTGTCTAGCGCCATAATGACGCTGGACGCCCCCAGCATAGCCGCCATAATCCAGCGCGCCGGTTTCTTGCCACTGGTATTGCTGTTCTTACCCGTCAGCGAGGCCACGACAGCGAGCACCGCCACCACGGTGAACCAGAAGTAGATGTTCGACATCTTCACCCCGCACGATTTGTCCGGAATGAGGTTCACCAGCGTCACCGAGGCTGCGGTACACAGCACCAGCACTGCGATGATGCATCTCGGTATGGCCAGCTTCATGAGATGGGCGCGGATCTCCGCATTTGTGTACCCGAGCCATGACATTGGCTTGGGGGAATTCGTAGTCTGCACAACCGTCACCCACACGATCCTGGCGATCTGCATGGTGGCGCCGATGATCCATATGACAAGCCCCATCGACATCGGCAGCCGCATGGCCACATGCCCGCACTCCCCGACACCGTCGTCAATACCTAGCCAGAAGGCCAGGAACGTGCTCACAAGTCCTAATGTCGCCACATGCAGCAGCAGCACGGTCCACGACCGGTTCGTGTTCTCCGTATCCACATAGAGGCGCACGCCTTCTATCACCGTCAGGATAAGCAGCAGACTGTACATGGCCCGCAGCACCCCGTCCTTGTCCTTGTCGTGCTCCATCTCTGCTAAGCAGCTGGTACGTACCTTCGGCACGTCCACGGTGGCCCCGGTGATCTTGATCGTCTTCGTCTTCACCGCCGCGACCGCGGCCGTCTCGCCCAGCAGCGTGAATCGTATCGTGTTCGCCCCGCTGAGTTTCTCCACGGCCGCCGTCGAGCACGCCTTCGTGACCCCCGTGTTAAATTCCACGAGACTATCCTGCGGCACCAGCGCTATCGCGCGAAAGGCGGCCTGCACGGTCGCTGCGGTCGCATCCGCCGCGATGGCGGTGGAGCTGACGCTGCCGTACTGAATCGTGAACTTGGCGGCCACCGTGTCTACTTTGACCGAGCAGTTGACGCTCTGCTGCAGCAGATAGTTTTCCTGGTGCACGATCGTCAGCGCCACCACCGGCGCCACGGCCACCGAGGGCAGCGATGTCATCAGCCGCTGGTCCTTGCGCGGCCCCGCGAACGCGAAGACCATCACGTTCGTGCCGGTGGCCGTGCATGCCGTGGCCACTCCTTTCGTGAAGGAGACCGTGCTGGTGCCGTCGACATCCGGCATCAGGCGGAACGCCGCCTGCACGTCCGCCTGCGAGGCCCCGTACGCGATGGCCGCTGAGGTGCTCGCCCCGTGCATGAGCTGGAAGGTGCCCGCGCTGCCCGTGCACAGCGCCGTCTGCAGCATGCCATGGTCCTTCGGCCCCGCGATGTCCAATGCTCCCAGTGTGATCAATCCGAATGCTACCGCAAACATAGTGGCCGTGGCCATATTGAAATTCTTGGTGTATGCCATCTCGAATATCACTGCTGCTACACGAGTGTATAAATAGTGTGCGACACTACTTCAATTGAGGCTGTCTCAATCTCAGCTCACTCCGTCGCATATGCTGTTCATTTCTCAATGCTTCTGCGCGCCGCGCAGGGCGTGAAGCTGTTTGACGACGGTCGTGCGACCGTGGATGGTGTGCCTGTCCGCGGCGCCAGCCGCATCGTCGGCTGCGCGGTCGGCCCCCGCAACTGCGCGCTGCTGAGCGAGGATGGCACGGTGTACTGCTGCATAAAGGCCGTCGCCCGCTCGCTGCCGCTCGGCATCGCCGCGTGCAGCGTCGCGGTGGGCAGCGCCAGCCTCACGGTCGCCTTGGTGGATGGGCGCGTGCTCACGCGCGCCGTGAAGACGTGCTTCACGCGCGTTCCGCTGCCGCACAAGGCCTACCGCGTCTTCGGCGGCGAGAACACCACCGCGGCCATCTGCGACACCGGCAGTCTCTACACCTGGGGCAAGAACCGCTACCAGCAGCTGGGGCATGCCGCGGGTCCCGGTCCAGCTGCGGTCGCTGTGCCCGGCACGGTCGCTGACTTTGGCTTCGGCAAAGGGTTCGGGTGCGCGCTCACAGCGGCGGGCAAGCTGTACACCTGGGGCTTCGGCGAGGTGCCGCTGCCCGTCGCGCTGGAGCAGCGCGGCACCTTCAGCCGCATCGCCGTGGGCAAGACGTACATCGCGGCCGCCTACAGCAACCGTGAGCGCGTGCTGCTGCGCGGCTTCATCTCGGGCGCGGCCTGCTATACGGTCAAGACGGTGTCCACGCCGCTGTCCGCGCTGTCTGGCGGCTGGTCGTCCACCTCGCTGTACGGCGAGTTCGCGACCGGCGCGTCGATGGCGCCGGCTGGGCTGCCGATGCTGGACCTGCGGGGCCGCCGATGGCTCGCGCGCCGCACCCTGCTGCAGTGCATCGTGCACGAGCAGAAGAAGCACCCCGTCCGAAAGCGCCCGCGGCGCCGGTCGGAGGGCAGCTGCGCGAACCAGCTGCCGCTGGAGCTGTGGCGCATGGTGGTCATGTATCTATAGTGGTCGCAATCTCCACCTGCGCGCGCGGCCGGTCGGGGAAGTTGATGGCCACGCACAGGTGCCCGGCGCCGGCATCGTACCGCTGGCATTGGCGCGCTGCCGCGATGCTCAGCTTGCTCTTGACCGCTTTGAGCTCGACCAATACACATCCTTCCACCACCATGTCCCAGCGCACGCTGACGTGCGAGAGCGGCGTGCCCTTGTAGAGTATGGGCATGGCGACCTCGCATGCGACCTTCAGCGGCGCGAGCTCGACGGCGAGCGCCTCTCTGTACACCTCCTCGCGCCACCCCCATCCGAGCGTGCGGTAGACGGTGTGCGCTGCCCCGCAGACCCTCCTGCGGATGGCGCTCGCGCGCGTGTCCTGCGCTGCCATTAATGGACCGCCCGCTCTCGTTCGCCTTTGTGTCCTCATCCTGGGCCTTCGTGCCGCTGGTCAAGCGGCGGCTGGTGGACTACATGGCGGTCGAGGATGGCCCGTCGCCCGTCCGCACCTTCGTGGCCCTGTACAGCCTGCTGACGACGGCGGCGCTGCTGGGCTTCGTGTACCCGATGCCCTACCGCACGTTCATCGCGCGCATCCCCGCGGTGGGCTGGACGCTGGTCATCTTTGGCGCGCTCGTGGCCGCGCTGTCCTCCATCGTGCTGGTGCAGCTGCTGCAGGAGGGCAACCCTGGTCTGGTGGTGGTGCACCTGAGCGCGTGCACGAGCGTGCTGACCTATGTGCTCGGTGCTCTATTGTATGGGGGTCTCTCCTGGGACGGCATGGCCGGCGTCGTGCTGATCGCCGCGGGGGTGACGCTGACGAGCTCGCCTATTTAGTCTAGACGTGCGGCACATGACCGATGCGCTCTGTGCAGTACACTGGTGTGCCACCTCGTGTGGTCGAGCACGACGAGCACGAGTTCCGATGTTACAACTGGGCGCTCGCGCTACTGCACCTGTGTTCGTTGGTGGGTATGGTTGTGAGCAGCGAGTCCAAGTGGCCGGTGTATATCACACGGTCGGACATTGCTTGGGTCAATAACTCGACGCTTTCCTGTAGCACTGCCCCCTGTCGCATTGAGGTTCGGCAGGTAACCGTTGCTACCTGGCACGTGGAGACCCTTGTGGTGCTCTTCCACGCGCCTGCGGTGGTGGGTCATGTGTACGCCGCGATGTCGCGTGCCTATATGCACCGGCTGTCGGATGGCCGTGTTCCCCATCGCTGGATCGAGTACAGTGTGAGTGCCTCGATCATGATGGTCGCTATTCTTCTGCTGACCGGTGTCACCGATATATGGACGCTGCTGCTGGCGTTCACCTTGTGCGCAGTGACACAGGCGATGGGCTATGCTGGTGAAGCCTACCCTGGCAATTGGTTCTTCTTCCTTATCGGATCATGTCTGATGGTACCGCCATGGGTCGTCGTCTACTACACCTTCTACAAGAGCCTGTCCAATGGCACATCGACGCCGCCGCTATTCGTCTATTATATCGTGTGGTCGCTGTTTGTCCTGTTCATGTCATTTGCCGTTGTGAATGCCCTGCAGCGCCTTCATTTGTGGATCACCACTCCTTACATCGCTGAGCGATGGTATATGTTCCTGAGCCTGTTCGCGAAGTCGGCACTTGCGTGGCAGATCTATTTCGGTGCACTCTCACGCGATCGTAATGCCGTGCTTGCCTACCATCCCTAGCGATGAGCTCCGGCGCCAGCTAGAGCGCCGAGCGCGGCTATAATATAGAGCACCATAGCGACGGTGAGCAGGATATCAACTTCCTCTACGCGCGCGGCCATGCAATGTCCGCCAGCTCCGCCGCGCGGTCGTGCACGACGAGGCTGCTCAGCCTCTCGAGCGCGTGGTAGCGCAGCAGCTCCTGCACCTCGGGCCAGGTGCCCGCGAGGTCAATCGTGCGATAGAAGTCGTATCCGCTGTACAGCAGCACGCTGACGCAGCTGTGCGCGAGGCGCGGCGCGCACCACATGTGCGCCACCGCCGCGAGCGCCAGCAGCGCGTCGTCGTCCACCGGCATCTCGTCGTAGAGCAGCGCCCGCATCAGCGCCACCATGTACGGCGCGATGAGCGGCACCTGGATGGGCGCCGCGGGCGCGCTGCGCGTGTGCGCCGCAATGAACCCCGCCGTGCGCGCCAGCGGCGCCAGCGGCACGACCACGGCAGCGCTGCCGTCGGCGGGCACCATCTCGACCGTGCCGCAGCACGCCACATCAAAGTCGGGCAGCTGCGGCAGCGGCGGCTCGTGCATGTCGGACCGTGCCACATGGTACGTGCGCGCGTAGAGCACGCGCAGCGGCACCGAGCCGAGCGCGACTGTCCGGCGCATCGTCGTGTCGGCGCCCGGCGGCAGCTGCAGGCGGCATCCCATGTACGCCAGCACCTCGTCGTCGCAGAAGCACGGCACGTCCGTCTCATACAGGCGCCGCACCGCGTCGGGATAGACGATGTCGAGGTCGGTGAGCAGCAGCAGCGCCATGCCCCCCGCGCGCACCACCTCCTGCGGCGCGTGGCATGCGATGGCGCATATGGCCCGCATGGAGTCGCCGCATGCGCTGCCCCGCGCCACCAGCGCGGGCAGCGCCGCCGAGAAGTCGGTGTCGTCGTCGAGCGTGTCCACCATGACCAGCAGCAGCCGCGCGGCGGACGGCCCGCGCGGCAGCAGCGCGACGATGGTCGGCAGCACCGGGATGAGGTATTCTTTGATGTGGAAGGTGTGCGTGCACAGGTTGATCAGGCTCTGCAGCGCGGCCATGCGCGCGCGCATCGGGTGCTCGTCGACCAGGCAGCGCACCATCCCCTGGATGATGCACTCGACGTGGGTGACGTCGACGTCGATGCGGGGCAGCAGGTCGATGATGCGCTCGGCCAGCACCGGCGTGAAGCGCATGGCAAACACCAGGTCGTCCACGAGCAGCCGCGGCATCTCGTCGATGTAGTAGAGGTAGGCGGCGATGCAGTCGAGCTTGGCCGCTGTGATCGGCGCGCTGCACCTGGCCAGCACGTTGCTGGCGTCGCTCGCCAGCACCGGCATGCGCGCGAGGCAGCTCAGGCACGTGTCGAGGCAGCCGCCATGGCGCATGTAGGCGAGCACGAGCTTCGTGTTGCTGTAGGTGTCGTTCACCGGCGCCGGCGCGCTGACCTGGCGCAGCAGCTGTTCCAGCTCGGCGTGGGCGAACATACGAAATAGTGAGAGTGAGAAGAGATGGAGCGCGTGAGTGAGCTCATCTCATTATTTAGTACAGTTTTTGCAGCCTGCGCACTTGCATGCGTGCGTGCACGGTCGGCCCGCTACCTGGCACACGCAATACTTGGAAGTGCAGCCGTGCTTGCACTTGCAGCCGCGCAGCTTCTTCATGCGCGGTGCGCCGGCGTCGGAAAAGTTGCCGCAGTCCTTGCAGCTGCAGGCCGGCGTGCACGCGGTGCCGGCGCCCCAGCAGTCGCAGTACATCTTGAGGCAGCGCGACCGGCGGCAGGTGCAGGGGCGCGCGGCTACTGCCGGCGGCGGCGGCGACGGTGGCGGCGTCGCGCACGTGTAGCAGCAGCCCGACGCGCGCGGCGCCACGGGCGAGAGCGGCGGCGTCGGCGTCGGCGCGCTCAAGCTGACGAAGCCGTACACGTCCAAGAAGGAGAGCTGCTCAACATCCGCGTGCACCAGGTGCTCCAGCGGCGCATCCGTCTCCATCAGCTCCATGCCAACGTTGGCATCCATCTCGGCCTCCTGGTACATCAGCTCGCTGAGGTAGTTGAGCTCGCGCGGAGATGCCATATTTTGTAAAAATGAGAGTTCCACCACTCACTCGATTACACGCTGCTTTGCTCATTCTCCGTTTCTTGCTCATTCTCCGTGGCGACCGGAATCCACCGTGCTTCAATCAAGCCGACCAGATGCGCGAGCGCGCCGGGCGGCACCGGGTCCTTGTGCGCGCCGCACTCGCAGCGGTAGGCCTCCTGCATGCAGTTGCGGCAGTCGCCGATGCGCAGTATCTCGAACAGCGCCATGGCGGCCGCGAGGTGCACGACGGCGCTGCACAGCTCGAACCAGATCAGCGCGGCGCAGTCGGAGCATTTCGCGCTGTCGACGGCGGCGACGAGGCACAGCACCGACTGCGCGAGCTGCAGGGGCGAGGTGCGCGCGGTGGACTGCGCGCGCTCGAGCACGATGTAGCCCGCGAGCGCCGCCGCCGCCAGCGGGTAGACATCGACCCAGATGTAGTGCGCGAGCGCGTAGAGGCTAACGCCGGCGTGCCCCAGATTTAAGACGGAACAGCCACCGCAGAAGCGGCTGAAAGGTGTGGCCATGGTCGCGCAGCAGCCGCGCAAGGCACTCTGGCTCTCTGGGCTCGGCAACTCGATGGTATCGACGGATGCCGCGAGTGGAGCGTCGTGGCATGTTGGCATGTGATGCAGCAGTATATAAAGCGCCGGGCGGCGGCTCGAATGATTGTGCTGCTGCTGCTTCCCGTGCTGGCCACCGCCCTCGTGTGCCCTAGCGGCTATTACGCGGATGGCAGCATTTGCCGACCGCTGACCGTGTGCTCGCCCGGCCAGACCGGGCCCATCACATCGGCTACCGCGACCAGCGATCGAAAGTGCAGCTGCCCGAGCGGCTACGTCGCCAGCCTGCAGCACTCGTACCAGGTGGACTTCACGGGCGACTGCACCGGGTCCGCGGAGATACGCATGTACGACGGCACGGACAACCCCGGCACCACCAATGATGCGCGCGTGTACGAGTGCTCGCTGGCCTGCACCACCGAGAAAGCCTCGTCCAACACGGCCGCAGGGGCCACCGCATGGTCCGAGATGACCGCAACCGGGTTCATCGTGTACACCGGTGGCATCAGCGCGCAGGTGGGGCGCTGCTACTGCGAGGACTCGTGCCCGTCCAGCGCGATCGACAGTGGCTCGCCCTACCGCCGCTACGCCTTTGGCAGCAGCGGCTTGGTGACATGCGTGCCGTGCCCAGCCGGCAAGATCCCCATGACGTACACGATGCGCGACACCTCCGGCGAATGCACGACGGGGGCCGAGATACGCATGTACGATGGCACCTCCGACAACCCCGCGGGCGCCGACTATGCCTACGGATGCGCCGATGCATGCGCGAACAAGATAGTCGACCCCCCGCTCAGTGCGAGCTCCTGGGCAGCCTTGGATGCTGTGGGTGGTGCCAAAGGGTTCGTCGTGAAGGTCGCGACCGGCCGGTGCTGGTGCGAGAGCGCGGAGGACACCTGCGCCACAAACGGCAACGCCGAGTGGCGCCGCTACGATTTCGACACCGGCGGTGCCCATACCGTGTGCGTGCCGGCCCCGACGCCCAATCCCACACCGAGCCCCACACCCACCCCCACGCCCGTCCCGACGCCCACCCCGACGCCGGTCCCCACCTCCACCCCCACCTCCACCCCGACGCCGGTCCCCACCTCCACCCCCACGCCGGTCCCCACCTCCACCCCTACGCCCGCGCCCACGCCCGCCCCCACGCCGGCGTGCGGCCCTGGCATGTACGAGGATGGCGACTGCGTCACGTGCGCAGCGGGCCAGTTCAAAGCGGGCACCACCGTCGGCGTGACGGCATGCGCGCCGTGGAAGGTGTGCACCGGCGCGCTGTACCAGCCGAACGACGCCGCCATCTGCCGCGGGGACAGCTGGAGTGCCGTCGCCGCACCGGCCGCCACGACCTACGTGGCCTGCGAGACGCTGTGCACGGGCAACACGATGGGTGCGGTGTGCAGCACGGGCTGGGAGCAGATGACGACGCCGGTGGACCACGCGCTGGACTGCCCGCACCTGTCCTGCGCGGACTACGACGATCTGGAGGACGCGAAGGCCGGCTGCCTGGCCGCCCCCCCGTGCAACGCCGTGAACTACAAGACCACCCTCAACGCCGCCTGCTTTAAGGTATGCGATCCGTATGCGGCACCGCCATCGTCGACGAACGGCGGCTGGCAGATGTGGCTGCACCGCGTGCCCGGGTGCCCGGCGTGCACCGCATTCGACTGGGACAGCAGCGGCGGTACCTGCACGCTGTACCCGACCGCGGTGCCGGCGGCCGAGTCCGCTGCCAGCAGCGCCGCGTGCTACATCAAGAACACCCCGGCTGGCTTCGACTTTCAGGCGACCGCGGGCACGGCGGCGAGCGACCGCACCTGCCTGGGCGCGACGCCGGTCCCGACACCAGTCCCGACTGCCAGCCCGACACCGGTCCCGACCGCCAGCCCGACACCGGCTCCGACCCCTAGCCCCAGTCCAGCCCCCACCCCGGCTCCGACCGCTAGCCCCAGTCCAGCCCCCACGCCGGCTCCGACCGCGAGCCCCAGTCCAGCCCCCACCCCGGCTCCGACCCCTAGCCCCAGTCCAGCCCCCACCCCGGCACCGACCGCGAGCCCCACACCGGCTCCGACCCCTAGCCCCAGTCCAGCCCCCACGCCAG
>Ga0308019_10002065_pt1 | contig 11692 bp, 10 predicted proteins | sample Neamet284_FD_203135 | JGI IMG/M metagenome (GOLD analysis project Ga0308019, IMG submission 203135) | Marine microbial communities from water near the shore, Antarctic Ocean - #284 | ecosystem: Environmental > Aquatic > Marine > Unclassified | place: Southern Ocean | collected 2014-10-01
GTTGTATCGGGCAACACCGTCTTCGGTAGCGAACAAGACTTCCCCGTTATATTCGAGGATTTCTCGGATTGGGAAATCAAAGTCATCATCGTCCCATGTACCCATGGTCGTTCCGTTTGCAGCGATAAGTTCAAGATTACTTTCACCCCATGAAACCCACATGTTTCCTGTAGAGGATTCGTATGCAGTGACTCTGTCTACCTGCCCAATTGGCAAGATGCTGGTACCCCATGAGCTGCTTGAAATGTTCCATTGAGCAATACCTCCAGAACCATCAGTATCCCACCAGTTTCCAGATGAGACGCTCACCATGAGTTTGCCGTCAACGATGTTCATTCCGTTTACGTCGCCGCCGTTTTCATTAAGTTCAGCTCCAGCATCTAAGGAACTCAAACTCGCATAGTTGGCAATATCAATACGGAATACATTATCGCTGCTCGTACGGTCATTGTAGTACATGATGTCCCCATCGACAATCATGTCGTGAGGATTACCGTTACCAGCAAACAAATTACTCGACTTTTCAATATCGTAGACTTCTGCTCCGGTAGTCGTGTTGAGCAGTTGGAAACCGTCATCACCGCCGATCCAGATTTGTCCTGCGTTGATGTCGGCAACCAAGCCAGTTACATCTTCGTTCCCGTCATCCAATACATTGTCTTCAGTCCAAAGAGTAAGCCAAGCGTTGTTCGGCATGTCGTAGCGAGCAATACCTATTCCGTCAAGACCGATGTAAGCGATATCGCCAATGACTTCAACAGGTGCGTTTTGGGTTTGCTCTCCAGCTTCCCATTCTCCAATGACTTCGTAAGGAGATGCAGTGATAATTCCCACTCCAGATGTTGTTCCTCCGAAGATGTAGCCATAGCTATCCGCTTCAACAGAGTAGGTCGCCCAATTCGGCATACCGTCGTATACGTTGAGGCATTCGTTGATTCCCAATGTGGCAATACTATACTTGCACACGCCGATATTGGTGCCAGCATAGAGGCTACCACCTGAGATACTTGGAACGGCTGCGAAGTCGTAAAACTGTTGAGGGCGTGTGTCCCAAGAAGAGCCTTGGCCGAAAGTCGTCATTTGGTTTCCGTCCCATCGCCTCGCACCTTGTTGCGTTCCAATGTAGAGGTTGAAACCGTCGGATTCAAGAGCGTAGATATTGTCACTTGGAAGGGAACTTGTTGCGCTACCTTGGCCAGGCGTGTTGCCAGCAGCTGTGAGCGGAATCATCAGTTCTCCAGTAGAGAGGTCTTTTCGGGCGACACCGTATCCTGGGATTCCAAAGTATAGTATGTCCCCAGTAACGGCTACGGGGACATTATCTGCCCCGTTGACTCCAGTTGAAATCCATGGAGTTAGCCATGTGCTGTTTGAGAGATCATAGCGAAGTACTCCTTCGTCATCAGTGGCCAAATGAACGATGTTGCTAAACAATGCTAAGTCCACTGCAGCTGCATCATATTCGGCCGTAGCAGGGGTTGCGTTACCGGTAAGGTCAACTGCAATCATTTGCCCTTCTCCTGTAATTCCCACTGCGGTAGAACCATCTGAATCAACCCGTATAATCTCATCACCCAGCAGCCCAGTGTTCGAGGAATCCCACGTTTGTAGCAATGTTCCGTTATTGTGCATTTGATGCAATCCACTTTCTGAAGCGATGAATACATGTGAGCCATCGTTCATCAAATGATTGACTGTTGTTCCAAGGTAAACAGGTTGGAGCCAACGAGATGCTTGTGTATCAAAGCGATTCATGTAATCATCAGCGGCAACAAAGACAACGCCATTCAATTCAGTTGCATCTTGCATGCTGGATGAAGTTGGACCACTTCCAATCAGGAGAGTGCCTGTTTGAAGTGGTGTGGAGCCAGGGGTCAATTCAGCAAATGAACCAAACCCGTTTCCAAGCAACAACATCTCAGTTGTTGGAGCACGAGAGCCAACGGCTGGCCATACGATGAAATCCGTACCATCTCCAGTTAATCCGAACGTCGAAATCGGTTGAGAAGTTGAAAAGACGCCAACTGAAGTATCGTATTCATGGAGTACACTCCCACTTAAGATGAATAAATCCGAGCCCGAACGAGCCATTCCATTGATGGCATTGCTTGACAGCCAATTGCCATCGTCCCAAGTTGACAGCCAAAATCCAGAACTCCAGTCATACCGTGCTAATCCATCACTTGGAGAAGCGAGGAGTAATTGGTTTCCTGACACCATCATTTCGGTAATTTCATCAGAGTGAAGGCTGTTAGCGGTTGACCATGTTGAAAGGGCGTTCCCCGAGTTCACATCCCATCGTACAACGCCTTCATTGTCAAACGAAACGTAGAGGATATTGTTGACTTCAAGCATATCCAATGCTGCACCTTGTGATGTTTTGGTCATAGGGAAGTTCCAACTCAAACCATCCCACTGTGCAATACCGTTTTCATTTGCAGCGTAGACATTTCCATTAGAGGCAATGAGGAATTGATCGGTAGCAGGTAGAGACATTGAAGGGATCGGGAGAGGGGTTTGTTCGCTTGTATCATCAAGAGAATACGCGCGGAACACGCCATCTGAGGTGAGGACATGAAGCAGGCGATTGGTTGTATCAATGGCTAAATCATTAACCTCCGCACCAAACTCAAGCACATCGATGACAATTGGATCATTGGAATAATCCAATATTAAGAGTGCATCTTCTATTGCAAGATACATGCGACCATCATCGGGATGAATGGCCGATGCACGAATATCGAGCTCCAAAGGAGCCAGCGCCACTACAGGGTCGACAGGCGAGAGCGCCTCGATGACTAATTCCGTGATTTCTGCATCCGAAGGAAGTGTCCAAGTTGCCCCAGAATCACTGTTTGGATTCAAACGTCCAGAGTAAGGGTTTGGCCCGGCAAAACTGTCTTGAGACCCAAGCATTCCAAGGCCACGCCAATCGAGTAAATTGACACCAATATCACTTGCAACAAGCATAGGTTCTTCGATCATTAACCCATCACTTCCATTGACTCGTATTTGGAACGAAACGTTGGACAGGTCCGCGCCCGGGGCGAATTCTAAGGTCCATGAAGCAGTTGCTTGTCCACCCGTTACTGGGTTTGCACCAACTGCATCGAGCTGAACCCACCCTGTGTCATTACTCCCCTCCTGGGGCCAAATGGTTTCAATGGACGACTCATGAGCAGAAACGCCGGAAAGAGTGAGCAAAGGTGCAGCCGATGAGAGCAGCATCAATACGACCAGAAGCAGTGCTCTTTGAGCATCGCGAGGCAAGGCCGCCGTGTTCGTCTTCATGTTCATCAATTACTATCGGAGTTTTAGGGTATTTGAACGCGCCCCTCAGTCGTGTGAAAAGATATCACGATTTCTCATCTTTTCTTCGTTCTGAGAATTCGATTTAACCTCCCCAATCCCCTCAACAGTGAGCGGGAATAGAACTTCGAAAAACCATTACATGTATGCAGATAGACTCCACAGCCCACCGCTTTCACGCAACACTCAAACCTAAGACCTACTTCGTGGGGTAAGGTCTACCTATGAATCTCGATAAAAAGGAGCGCTTACTTCGGAAAGAAGCGTTGGAATACCACGAAGCAGAACCACGTGGTAAAATCAAGGTTGTACCTACGAAACCACACTCGACAGCCCATGAACTCAGTCTTGCTTATTCACCTGGTGTTGCTTACCCTTGCCTCGATATTGCTGAGCGACCTGAAGATGCCTACCGTTATACTTCGAAAGGTAATTTGGTTGCAGTTATTTCTAATGGAACCGCTGTACTTGGGCTAGGAAACATTGGTGCACTGGCCAGTAAACCGGTGATGGAAGGAAAAGGCCTCTTACTCAAGACGTTTGCTGATATCGATGTTTTTGATATCGAAGTGGATACCGAAGACCCCGAATCTTTTATCGAAACAGTCGTGAATATATCCAAGACCTTTGGAGGCATTAACCTTGAAGATATCAAAGCCCCAGAATGTTTTGAAATTGAACGCCGCATCGCGGAAGCAACTGATATCCCGGTCATGCATGATGACCAACATGGTACGGCAATCATATCCGCAGCAGCTTTGCTCAATGCGGTTGAATTACAAGAAAAGAGCCTTGATACCATCAAAGTGGTCGTCATAGGTGCTGGTGCCAGTGCTATTGCCTGTGCCAATCATTACGTCGCAATCGGCGTATCTCGTGGAAATATTTCCATGGTTGACAGTAAAGGAATTGTCACCAAAGCCCGTCTTGAGGCTGGAGAACTGAATGAATACAAAGCTCCGTTTGCACACGATCGAGAAGCAGGAGATTTAGCAGATGCTTTGCGTGGTGCAGATGTCATGCTTGGTCTTTCACGAGGTGGCCTTGTCAGTAAGGAAATGGTCGCTACAATGGCTGAGAATCCGATCATCTTCGCACTTGCGAACCCAACGCCAGAAATCTCACCCGAGAAGATTTTGGAAGTCCGCAGTGACGCGATTATTGCGACAGGCCGTTCGGATTATTCGAACCAAGTCAACAACGTTCTCGGGTTCCCTTACATTTTCCGTGGCGCTCTTGATGTTCGAGCTCGAGATATTACTCAAGGAATGAAAATGGCAGCAACTTATGCGCTTGCGGAACTCGCCAAAGAACCTGTTCCAGATTACATTTCAGCTGCGTACGATGGCGCAACGATGCAATACGGACCCGATTATATCATCCCGAAACCGTTTGATCGCAGGGTTTTGATCTGGGAGGCATCTGCAGTTGCTCAAGCAGCAGTCGATGAGGGCATAGCCGCCGTTAAGCCTGAAGATTTTTCAATTGTCGCCTACCGAGAAGAATTGGAAGCCCGCCTCGGTCTTTCCTATTCCATCATGCGACACGTCATCAATCAAGTTCGAGGGAAAGGAAAACGAATTGTATTCCCAGAGGGCGATAATGAGAAGGTACTGCGTGCAGCTGCCCAGTTAGTCGAACAGAAGATTTGTTATCCGATTCTATTGGGACCGGTTAACCGTATTCAAACGATGATTGAAGATCTTGGATTACACTTCGAATACGAGGTATACGACCCTCGTAAAGACGAGCGTCGGAAAGGTATTTTCGCTGAAAAAATGATGGAAAAGCGCAGTCGGAAAGGCATGACTTATGCCGATGCCCACCGCTTGCTCAAATCACGTCCATATTTTGCGAGTCAAATGGTTATGAATGGGGATGCAGACGGTTTTGTTGGCGGTGTAAGCCGAAATTATGGCGATGTTCTTCGCCCAACACTCGAAGTCATTGGCCCTGACGAAAAATCACATTGTGTCGTTGGATGCTATATGATGAATGTCAAAGGTCGAACTATCTTTTTGGCAGATGCAACGGTGAACGTCTATCCCGATAGTCGCACCCTCGCAGAAATCGCAGTTCAAACTGCCAAAGTCGCTCGACGCTTTGGAGTCGCCCCCCGAGTTGCGATGTTGTCCTTTTCGAATTTCGGTTCAAGTCGTGCTCAACGGTCCGAACGAATTGAAGACGCCATTGAATTCGCTCGCGAACTTGACCCTTCACTGATCATCGATGGACCAATGCAGGCAGATACTGCACTCAACGGCGATGTGCAAAAGGAGTATCCATTTATGGATTTCAAAGGCCCAGCGAATGTTCTCGTGTTGCCAAATCTCGCTGCTGCCAATATTGCATACAAATTACTCGAAGAACTTGGAGATGCAGAGATGACCGGTCCAATCTTGGAAGGGATGGATAAACCGGTACAACTGGTTGCACGTCAAGATGGAGTTCGACACATCGTCAACATGGCAGCTATTTGTGCCGCAGACGCGATTCGTCAAGATTCATATTGGGAAACGCTCGTCACGCCTACTAAAGACGAATGATTATTTCACTTCGTCGAAGAGAACAGTCGGCCTGGATGGACGCCAAAAGGCACCGGTCACAAAACCGGCGCATAATCCACCAAACAACAAGTTAGCCCAGCTATTGATTGCATAACTCTCCATGCCTCTGGCGATTGGAATCACAAATGATGGAATGACGCCAAGGAGAAATGTCCAGAATATTTCACCGCGGATATTTGCAGAAAAGTCTGCGTTGAGCGGCACACGAATTGCTTCACCACTGCGTATGGGCGTGACCACCAAACGGGCAACTATGCCACTCAATTCTCGATCCATTGGAGCACTTGAAAGTGCAGTTACTCCTTCTCGGCTGGGGTGGGTTTCAATTGCTGCTCGATGATTCGCCATCGGGCCAATACCGGTAAAAGAACGAGGACGTCCATCCATCATCGCCCCTCGGTAATTATCAGAAACACCATCGGCTAATATTTCGACCTTTTTCGGCGTCAACTCCAATTGAACTTGTTGATGTGCATGATTCCATTCGCCTTCACTCGGGCAACGTATTTCCCACGATGTGGTAGAATCAAGTCCATGTTCATCAGGTTTGAAACCCTCGGATAATACTGTGCAAATTTGATTCATTCGTTGCCCGCTCAATGTGATTTCTGCATCATCGATTTCGAGCAATGTCTGTAATTGTTGCTGGGATAAAACCGTCTTCATCACATAGAATCGAGGGCACCGAACTTCATGACGTGGTCGTTGGCTGCCGTACATCCAGCCGCCTTTTTCAGTTCCTAGAAATACACTACCTGTTTCAACAGGGGTGAATTCAATACCGTGATATTGAATTGACAACTTCTCACCTCATTGTAAGGTTGCTTCCATGCGGCGATACCATGCCATGCCATTGGTATGGTCCTCAAGCAATGAAAATTGAGGGAATGGGGAAATAGAGCGCATATAGCCAAATACAGAAAAGTCCACTAAATCTGGACTTTTCCCACCAAAATATAATTCAGCATCATGAGCGTCAGTGAACTCAGTCAGAAGATCATGCCAGAGTTGCTTTGGTTTACGCCCATCGTTTTTGACACGCTTTCGGGCAATAATACCCCACATGATTGGGAATCCAGCCCACGCGTAAATCCGTCTTGCAAAGAAACCGAACTTTTCGATTTTCGAAATCCGTAAGGTTGTTTTCAATGCTGAACCGAGGCTGCCGTAGAGAATCGGTATCGTAGCTTTGGACATTTTTGTGTCGGACCATTCAAGCCATTTTTGTTGGCGTTCAGCATCACCAATAGCAGCTAACTTTCCGCCATTATAAACAGAGTCGATATGCTTGAGGAGCGGAGTTGAATCGACATGAGATTCTCCTTTTTCGTCGGTGAATACAGGTACTTTGCCCCACCCATCTACGAAACTTACTTCTTTCTTAATTTTCATACCATTGACGCTCACAAAATCAACGTCAAGTTTGAGGTACTCAATCAATCCACGTACCTTCCAACAAAAGGGGCACGTATAGAGCATATGGAGGGTAGGGGTTTGACCCATGGTGTAAGGGGGTTGCCGCTCCTTCTTCAATCCTCGTCATCCGCCTCAGGGCTCCAACCCGGCTTCCAAAATTCAAGATTATCAAGCCAGAGCATCCATTCAGAATCCTCGCATGTAAGCAATCGAAACGCCCGAGCATCCAATCCGCTTCGATTGATATCACTCAACATCCCATCGCGAGTGGCATCACTCCACTCGACTTGCATTCTCCGTATTTGCCTACGGGCTTCCTCAGGATTATCAAAATTCAATTCACATGCATCTCTCAATTCGGAGATTAAAATACGGTTATCTTTCAGTAAAAGATTGTCCACAGGTGCGCGGCCGGTCTTTGTCTTCCGTCCAAACGGCCACCAACCCATGAGCCTGAGTTCTTGGCCCTTCCCTATGACATTTTGGACGTATGTGTATGAGGGCTTCATCAATAAGGACGGCTTGGCAAAACCATGGCAAGAGTAACTGTTCATCTCCACGGAATTCCAAAGGAGAAAGCGAACCGCGAACTCATTGAGATGTATTCTAAACGTATTACTGCACGCGGAATCCGCATTGAATATCATTCAGATAAGATGAGTATTGATGCGTACGCAGACTATCTTCAAAAAAGAAAAGGTACGGTCATTTATTTGGATGAAGGTGGCGAAACCCTCGATTCAATCGAATTCTCCAAGCGAGTTCAAGATTGGAAAATAGCAGGAGATGAAACTCACCTTGCTATTGGGCCAGCGCAGGGATGGTCTTCCACAAACATGCCTGCCCAAACACAACGCCTTTCTCTTTCGAAAATGACATACCCTCACGAGCTGGCGAGCGTCCTTTTGGTTGAGCAATTGTACCGTGCCACAGAGATTCTTCGCGGAACTGCTTATCACAAGGCGTGAGCAAAGGGTCAAAAAGTGCCGTTTGGTCGAGCATTTTGAGGGGCAACTATGTTGATGTTTGAAACAAGCACTTTGCAATGGATTTTGATTGGCTTTGAAACGACCATCGGCCTACTGTTATGCCTCGGTTCGAAAAGTCAACCGTTCCCCCAACCATCCCGGAGATTCGGCTCGTTCATCCTCGTCCTAGCTTCATTGGTAGCCGTGGGCCAAATGGCGCCAAAGCCCGTTACTGTCACGGGACATCTGGTTCTGTTGACTGGTGTTGGCTCGTTCGGTCTTCTCGCTGGAATACACCACCTAATCCGTACGCGAAGAGAAGTACTCATTGCTCCGTTTTCTGGATTCTTATTCTGTGTTGGTGTCGGCGGCTTGATGATCCAAACCTGGAGCAGTTTGAATCAATTCGAACAATGGGCAGGATTCCTCTCGCTGGTCATGCTTGGTGGAGGGCAGACATGGCTCGTGTTCCGCGGGCTCTTAATCGGTCGTTTACCGCTTGCATGGAGCCAAGCCGGTATGGTCGCTCTACAACGTGGACAAATCGACGGTGACAACGGAGCCATTGCATGTTTTGAAAAAGGCTGGGATGCTGAAGAAGAGCACTTGAATCCAATGGCATACCTCGCACTTCATCGTATTCATTTGTTCACTGAAGACCAAGAGATGGCCGATGAATGGTTCGAATCACTGCTTGCAGCAGGTGGCGAAGAAGCAGTTGCCATTGAATGGATTCAAGCCATCCATCACGCACTCCATAAAATCGATGCATCCGCATCTTCCCGCCTTCCGCCTCTCGACTCTTTAGAGCAAGAAGAGTGACCTTTCCGGAAACAAAAGTCCACATTGCGGAGGATTCCGGCGAGTGGCGCACCCATTTCTATGCAGGGATACAAAGAACTTAAGTGGTAGAAAAACAATATATTAGCATGGGAAAAGCATCTGAACCTCGAAAAGAATGGAATTCAAGCACTCTTCTTTGGTTTGCAGTGGTTGTTTGGTTTTCTTCAAGCCTACTTTCACAAGCAGCCTATATGGCGTTTTACGGGGTGCCGTATGACGCAATTACCCTCCTCAAGCAATTCGGCCCTCTGTATTATGCTGTTTTGATCATAGAATTAGTGATGTGGGCAGGACTTGGTTCCGTCGTGTTCATGAGATTTGCAAGAAAAGTCGTTCCGAAATTTACAACCCCTCTTTCTTCAGCATGATTTTGAGAACGCCGAATATTTACACCCCCTGAAAAAACAGCGAAAATCAAGATTCTTCTCCGATGACTTGAAGGCCCTTCAAGTTAAGGAACGCATGTGAAAGAACATTCAGATGCACCCTTCTTTTCAGGACGACCAATGGATGTATGTTCATTGGCCGATGAAGATGTCGCATTACGCACTCTACCGAAAGGAGCCCAAATCGTATCACTTGATGAAGCCAGAGAGAACTTGCCGAAGGTGACTCGCTGGTTGGCAGAACTTCAAGCGATGAGCGACGAGGCCCATGATCTCACCGAGGAATTAGAAGTTTTACTCGAATCATTAGAGGCAGAAAGTGAACATGTGGTTGAGGTTGCTGAACAGTTGGCTAACCTTGTGGCTCATTGGCAAAAAGTCACATCAAGAATTGAAGCTACAGGGACACGTATCGCTTGCTTAGAGCCGGGCCGATTAGAATGGTATGGGGTAGTCGACCAACACCTCGCATTGTATTCATGGCGCTTCGGTGAAGAAGATATTGAATGGTATCATCCAATTGATACAAGTTTCCTTGCCCGAAAGCCACTCATAGAAGCATGACCTGGCATTGCCTGAGGCAGAGTCATGGTACGCATCACGCGAGTTTACACGGGTACAGGAGACAAAGGAGAAACATCACTTGTTGATGGCTCACGGCGTTCAAAAGCAGACCCTCGTCTTGAAGCAGTTGGAACATGCGACGAGCTCAACGCTCTTCTCGGTATGTGTTTAATGGAAATTGAACGCCTCCCACAGCATGATGATGGCGGTAACCGCTCAACAGCCAAAAGGGTTCAAGTGATCGCCAATCAGGCTCTTCCTCGAATACAAAACGAACTTTTTGACCTTGGAGCAGAACTGGCATGCCCGCCATCACAATTGCCTGAAGGTATGGCTGTTTTGAATGAGGTTCAAGCGTCGGTTTTACTTGATGAAATGGATGCTTGGCTCGAACAACTCGAACCTCTCACCAGTTTTATTCTCCCATCTGGCCAAGGCCCTGAGGCGGTAATTCATCTGACGCGTACAGTCACTCGTCGCCTTGAACGCACGGTTCTTCGGTTGGCTGAATCCGAAGGGAGTGGCGCTGTTCGACCACTTGTTCTTGTATATCTTAACCGCCTCTCAGATTGGTTCTTTGTTTTCGGGCGCTGGGTTTGTTTGAGCCTTGGGAATGATGAATCGCTCTGGATGCCACTCGGGCGAAGAGGGCCTGAAAGTGGCGTTGGAACTTTGATACGAAAACTAAGTGAAAGCGATGAAGAATTCGACCAACTTTGAATCATTCTTTACCAAGTGAAATCATATGCTGATGAGCATTTTCGAGAATACTTCTCGTTTCCTTGTGCGTGAGTTGTTCCTTTGCTTGTTCCCAATCTAGCCACATGTGGCCTTGATGTTCCTTTGAGAGCGTTACTGTAATCCGTTCAGTTTCCGCCAAATACCAGTAGACTTGCTTTGTTCGTTCCCGACCCTTATGCCAGTATGAATATTCACTCCGTTCAACAAAACCAGGAACAAATTCAATTTCATCAATTCCAGTTTCTTCTCCAAGTTCACGCCGAGCTGTTGCGTGATGGTCTTCATCACTTTCTTCGACGTGACCTTTGGGGAAATCCCAGTGGCCGCGTGGATACTGAAGGAGGAGGATTGTCCCATAATTGACCAAGACTATGCCGCACGAGGTCTCCATACCACAAGCAGAACGGCGATAGGTCAAGTCAATTGTGGCGAAATGTTTGCCAAAAACCTTCTTGGAGAGCGCACACTCAGGTGGCGTCATGCCCCTCTCCTCGTCGCCACTGAAAAGAGCAGGATTGCCCGACTTCACTCGAATCATTGCCGATTCCGATCTCGATGGACTTTGTGCAGCAGCAGTCCTCAAAGCAGCAAAGCCAGATGCTGAAGTTCATTTTGCTCATGCGGCATTGGTCCGTTCAGGGGCCATCGACGCCTTAGTTGACCGTTCCACAGCCATGGTGGATTTGCCCTTTCACCCAGAATGCGGTTGGTATTTGGACCACCATCAAACCAATCGTCCGAATGAAGAAGAAGAGGCACATTTTGTTGCCAATGGAGGAACCTGCCATTGGGAGGCGACGCCTTCTGCTGCTCGACTTGCCTATGATGTATTGAGTCCCTATATCGACCTGTCACATCTGGAAGAAATAATGCCGGTGGTCGATGCACTGGATTCAGG
>Ga0308019_10002071_pt1 | contig 11686 bp, 8 predicted proteins | sample Neamet284_FD_203135 | JGI IMG/M metagenome (GOLD analysis project Ga0308019, IMG submission 203135) | Marine microbial communities from water near the shore, Antarctic Ocean - #284 | ecosystem: Environmental > Aquatic > Marine > Unclassified | place: Southern Ocean | collected 2014-10-01
TGGTATTAAATCCGATAGCTTCTGCGTAACCCAATTCCCTATCAATAGTCTCAGGATCAAATGTATCTGACTGCCACATTTCTAGTTGATTTATAGCTGAACTTGGATTGAAGTTAGCGCCTGTAATCCACTTATGATTGTTATACCAATTACCTACCTTTTCTATTGACCATTTATTATTCTCTTGCGAAATACAAACATTAATTGCTAATAATATAGCAATTACCAAAAATATTTTTTTCTTCATTTTTATATTTTATTGGTTCTCAACAAAGTAATATTGTTGCCTGTTGTATACGTAACTAAATACTCATCTCCACTTTTAAAAACCCATGGGTCTGCTCCCTCATTTAATATTGGGTTCTTGAAAGTGGCCGACTCAATTGTCGTGTCAACGATGGAAGAATCTTCTGTTTCCTCATTAAGGTTGCCATTATCGCTAGACGACACACAAGAACTAATGGTTGAGCATAGAAGTAAAATGACAAAACCAACTATTCTAGTTATGTTTTTAACAACTACCATCCTGGATTTTGTTCCAAATTAGGGTTAATATCTAAATCTATTTGAGGAATAGGCAATAATTCATGTTTTCCCGTTTGAAAATTATTAAAACCTGAATCTTTAGAACTCAATGAAGAATTTAAATCACCCCATCTTTTTAAGTCATTAAAACGGTGCCCCTCTCCTGTTAATTCTAGAAGGCGTTCATGCTTAATTTGTTCTAAAAAATCCTGCTGAGACATTCCTGTAGGCAATGGTGCCAAACCTGCTCTATCTCTAACTCTATCAACATATTGATAAGCATCACCAGTAGCTCCTGTAGCATTTAAACACTCTGCATACATTAAAAGGACATCTGAATATCTTATAAACCTATAGTTATTTATACCTCTAAATCCTTCAAAGTCTCTTATATGATCATGAAGAAATTTTCTAAGAAACACACGATTGTTATTACCATATCTTTGCTGAAAAGTCTGACCATAAACCAATGTGGAAGCTGGCCCAAATTCATCTGTATAATCATAGAGAAACGTTACTGGTAATCTAGGGTCTCTTTCATTTGCTACCGTTGTTTCTATTTCAAATTCTCCAACGACCCATCTTAACGCTTCACCATCTGTAAATCCTATTCCAGGAGGCCCATAAAACTGTCCGATTGATGTTCCATAATTATGATTAGCTGTCGCAACATCATTGTCGGTAATTTCTGTAGGGTTATCAATATAGCTCCACTCAATAACTGATTCTATATTAAATTCAGATGTTATTTTAAAATTATCGTAATAATCTGGCATTAAGTCATAATTACTTGCTCCGCTTCCAACAACTATGTCATCTAATGCTAATTTTGCATTTGAGTAGTCTTGAATCTGCATGTATGCTTTACCCAACAAAGCAGAAGCTCCTCCTTTTGTAATTCTTCCTTGATCATTGTAATCATTATAAATGTAGGGTAACCTACTGGCTGCTTCAGATAAGTCACTAATAACTTGAACCCAAACATCAGCTTCAGGAGATGTTAATGGTAAATCAGTTGGGCTAGATGGCTCTAGTTGTAAAGCAACATTACCCCATAAACTTGCTAAATGATAGTAATGCATCCCTCTAAAAAAATAAGCTTCGCCTAAAATTCTTGATTTTAGTTGTTCATCCATTTCTATATCTGGTAAATTGGCAATTACTTGATTAGCCCTAAATATACCCGCATAGTTATCAAAATAAATATCTACAATTGGACCAAAGTTAGAATCTGACTGGATAAAATTATTCATAGCGTTTGCAAGATCACTCCATGGGCTAAAACTTGCCCCTACGTCAGAACGTAAGTCATAAGCCATGGGTTGCCATCTTGAAAAACCTGGTCTATGCAAAGTACTGTAACAGCTATTTATTCCCTTAATGGCGTCTGACTCATTTTGCCAAAAACTTTCGTTTGTTAATGCGTTAGGGTTTACTATATCTAACTCATCCTCGCATGAGAAAAACCCAAATGTTAGTACAATTATTATTATCAAATTTTTCATTATTATTATTTTTAAAATTCTACGTTTAACCCAATTGAAATAATTCTGCTTGAAGGCCAATTTCCATTGTCTACACCTCTTTCTAAAATTCCATTTCCTTGTACATCAGGATCTAATCCAGAATAGTCTGTTATGGTAAATAGGTTTTGTCCACTAGCGTAAATTTTTAAACCAGACACTCCAAGTTTATTTAATAAAGCATCATTATAAGAATACCCTAGTTGAATGTTTCTCAATCTTAAGTATGAGCCATCTTCTAACCATCTATCTGATGCAAATCTAGCATTGTCCACTAATCCTTGATCATTTAAAGAAACGCCGATTCTAGGGTCACTAGTATTTGTGTTAGATGGTGTCCAAGGATTAATATCACTTCTAAAGTTTGTATTTTGATAAGAATCAAGTTCTCTCCTAACACTATTAAATATTTCATTACCAAATATCCCCACAAATTGTAAACTCAAATCAAAACCTTTATAGTTAGCCCCAAATTGTAGTCCTGTTTGTAATGTTGGCCAAGGAGATGAACCGCTAAAGTCTCTATCTTCATCAGTAATACTTCCATCTCCATCAACGTCTGTAAAACGAATATCTCCTGGTTGAGCAAAAGGCTGAATAAGATTTCCATTTAAGTTATGAGCATCAATCTCTGCTTCATTTTGAAAAATGCCATCTGTTTTTAGCAGGTACCATTGCCCTAAAGGCTGCCCAACTTTTGATCTGGTTAAACCTGTTTGTATATAATCTATACCTTCTCCTCGGTTTCCTACTTCTTCAACACGGTTTTTATTAGTTGTTAAATTAAAGCCTACATTCCATTTAAAATCGTTAACTGTATTTTTATAAGAGGCTTCAAACTCAAATCCAGTATTTCTAATAGACCCTGCATTTACAGGTGGAGTTCCTCCTAAATTACCTAGATACAGTGCAATTGGCAGATTAGTTACCAACGCATCTTCTGAAAGGGTATTATAATATGCCATTGATCCCTTTAAAGAATTATCAAATAAAGAGGTTTCTAGTCCAAAGTTTTGAGTTTTTCTGTTTTCCCATCTTAAATCTGGATTAACTAGTGATGCTTGATAGGAACCTACTTGTGGTATATTTCCTAAAATAGCTATAGTGTTATTATTAATTGTTCCTTGCCAGTCAAAAGACCCTAGTGTTACAATACCTAACTCTCCATAGGATGCGTTAAATTTTAAATCATTTATCCATGGTACGTCAAAAAAATCTTCTTTAATTATTCTCCATGAACCAGCAATTGATGGGAAAAAACCAGTTCTATTATCTTTACTAAAACGACTATCGCTATCTAATCTTCCTGTTAATGTTAAATAATATTTATTATCATAATCATAATTAACTCTTCCTAAATAACCAAATGTTCTATAATGGTCTGTAATACCGCCTTCACTTGTTGATGTTCCAGTAGCTGAATTTATTTCTGTAAATATTTGACCATTAACCTCACTGATATCAGTTCTAACAGCTAAAGAAAAATCTCGCTTTGTTTGTTGGTCTGAAACACCAACTACACCATTAATATTATGTTTTCCTAAGCGCTTATTAAAATTAAGAGTATGCTCAATTAAAAAGCTTTTAAACCCAGATCTGTTATCTGCAATAAAACTTGGTCTCTGTGCTGCATTAAACTGAGTAACTCCATTGCGTCTTATTCCTTTGGAAAAATCATAACTAGCTTCAACACCTACATTAAACTTATAACTTAAGCCTTTTAGGAAGTCGACTTTTACAAATGCGTTTCCAATAATTTTTGCAAAATTTATTTTCTCTCGTAAAATATCGGCAACCGCTACTTGATTTTTGGCAAAAGTAACAGCATCATTATTCCCTATCCCCCAACCTCCTGGGTTTAAATCATTAATAAAATCATCTCCACGAACAGGAATAACTGGTAACATTACAGTCATGTCGAAAAAAGGATTTCCTGTATCAAATGACCCTAAGGGTTGTTTTGTATTGGAGTTTGATAATAATATATTTTCTCCAATAGTCACCTTACCTCTTGATAGTTCAGTATTTACCCTTAAAGTAGATCTTTTGAAAGAACGCCCAATGAGTACACCTTTATTTTCAAAATGACTTCCAGATAGAAAATAAGAGCTACTTTCCCCTCCACCAGATGCTGAGATATTAAAATCTTTTGTAAGTCCCATTCTAATAATTTCATCCTGCCAATCAGTATCAATATTTGGATTGAAATTTGCGCCAACAGAAAGCGGAGGCGTAAGCCCAGAATTAATAAAACTAGTAGTTTGCATATCGGCAAACTGTCTACTATTCATTAAGCTCCAAGTCTTAGGAATATTTTGAACCCCCGTATTAAATGAAATTGATAATTTAAGAGGACCTGCTTTCCCTGATTTAGTGGTAATAATAACAACTCCATTTGCTGCTCTAGATCCATATATAGCTGCAGCCGAAGCATCCTTTAAAATTTGTATAGATTCTATATCATTATTATTAATAGTTTGGTTGGCATCTGCAATCATCCCATCTATAACATAAAGAGGATTAGAATTAACGAAACTAGATGTTCCTCTTATTTCTATTTGAGAGTTTTGTCCAGGCTGACCACCATTTCTTACAGTAACTCCAGCAGTTAAGCCCTGTAACGATTCTGCTAAAGAGTTTGTGATGTTTTTGTTGGAGATATCAGGATCAATTAAAGATGTGGCGCCAGTTAAATCTCTCTTTTTAATGGTTTGATACCCAATAACAACGACTTCATCTAAAAAACTATTATTTAACTCCAGTAAAATATTAAATAAAACCTTACCATTTACAGAGATTACCTTATTGATGTAACCCATATAACTAACATCTAATTTTGCATTAGGCGAAACATTATTTAACTGAAAATTTCCGTCAAAATCTGTTGAAGTACCAACGCTTGAGTTAGCTATTAAAATGTTTGCTCCAGCAAGAGGAACACCTTCTGTGTCTTTCACACTACCAGAAATGGTAATTTGATTTTGCGAAAAACTATGACAGACGAAAAGCAAAAAAAATAGAAGCAAACTAGGAGCATTTATTATAAAGCTTAATGATTTTTTTTTCATGATTTTTGTTAGTTTAGTTTTTCTAATTTAGAACTTTAAATACTATATTAAAAAATGAAATATACAATTTTAAAACTAATTTACAAACCAGTACCTACCGGTTTATTTATTTAAAATTTTACCCTACATTTGCAGCATGGGAATTGTAACTATTAAAGAAAAATCTGGCATACCTAAGTACAAACAAATTGTCATTTCTATTGAAAGTGCTATAGTAAATGGTACACTAAAAAAAGGAGATAAACTACCTTCCTTGAATAGCATTAAAAACCAACATTCCCTATCTAGAGATACTGTACTTACTGCATTCAACGAATTAAAAACTCGAGGTATTGTTCAATCTATTGTTGGTAAAGGTTATTATGTATTGAGCGAAGATATTGATGTTAATCAAAAAATATTTTTACTTTTTGATGAGTTCAATTCTTTTAAAGAAGATTTATACAAATCCTTTACAACTTGTATGGGAGAGAATGTTCAAGTGAATATATTTTTCCATCATTTTAACCTAGATGTTTTTAACAAACTTATAAATGATAATGCTGGTGGTTACAGTTATTATGTTATAATGCCTGCTAATTTAAAAGGAACCGAGACTGTAATTAATAGACTCCCAGATGGTAAAGTCTATATATTAGACCAAATCCATTCAGAACTAATAGATTATCCGTCTATCTATCAAAATTTTAAGGAAGATATATATAAAGGTTTACAAGCCGGATTGAAGCAAATAAAGAAATATCAAAAAATAATTTTATTGTATAACGAAGAGCGTCAACCTAAGGGGATTTTAGACGGCTTCAATTTGTTTTGCGCTCACAATGGTATTCAAAATAAAATTATTGATACTTTAAATGATAGAGAATTGTTCAAAGGAGAATTATACATCGTTTTAGATGATAAAAATTTAATCCGAATCATAAAGAGAATTAAGGATGAGCATTTAACTCTTGCTAAAGATATTGGCATTATTTCGTACAACGATACACTTTTAAAAGAAATTGTAGAAGGCGGAATTACAACTATATCAACCGATTTTAACTTAATGGGAGAACGCTTAGCCGAAATGATTTTAAATAATGAATTCGCTCAAGTTGAAAACCCTAACAGTTTAATACTTAGAAAATCACTGTAAGGATTTGTACACACTAAAAGAAATAGAAACCGAAGGATTATACTACTTAGAACTAACCAACTAATTCATAAACTATGCAATTCTTAACATTTATTGGATTTACAGCTTTAGTAGCTATAATATCCTATTACAAAACAAGAAATACTGAAGAATCGTCTTCAGATGGTTACTTCCTTGGTGGTCGTAGCCTTACCGCTGGTGTAATTGCTGGATCACTATTATTAACTAACTTATCTACCGAGCAAATTGTTGGATTAAATGGGGCTTCTTACGCAAGTGGTTTATCTGTCATGGTTTGGGAAACTTTAGCCGCAATAGCAATGGTAGTCACTGCTATGTTTTTACTACCTAGGTATTTAAAAGGGGGATTAACAACAGTACCTGGGTTTTTAGCAAAACGTTTTGATGTTACTACAAAAACATTAACCTCTGTTTTATTTCTAACCGGTTATGTAGTGGTTTTACTTCCTGTAATTTTATATTCAGGTTCTTTAGCTATAAGCGGTATGTTTGATATTCCAGAATTACTTGGTGTTACACATACACAATCCATCTGGATATGCGTTTGGGGAATTGGAATCATTGGTTCTATTTATGCTGTTTTTGGTGGATTAAAAGCCGTTGCGGTTTCCGATTCTATTAACGCAGTTGGTTTGTTAATTGGTGGAATTTTAATTCCAATATTTGGATTAATGATGATTGGTGATGGGAGCATTTTAGATGGACTTTCTACGCTAACAACTGAAAACCCAGATAAGTTTAAATCTATGGGAGGACCAACAGATCCAGTACCATTCTATACCATATTTACTGGTATGATGTTAGTACAATTATTTTATTGGGGAACAAACCAACAAATTATTCAAAGAGCACTTGGAGCTAAGGATTTAAAAGAAGGACAAAAAGGTTTAATATTAGCATCGTTTATAAAAATATTAGGACCATTAATTGTGGTATTACCAGGTATTATTGCATATCACTTATTTCAAGGGAATTTAGAAAGTGCAGATAGTGCTTACCCAATGTTGGTGAAAAAAGTATTACCAGGTGCTTGGGTTGGTTTCTTTGCGGCTGTATTGTTTGGAGCTATTTTGAGTTCGTTTAATAGTGTTTTAAATAGCTCTGTAACCTTATTTGGAATTGACGTTTACAAAGAACACATTAATAAAAATGCAGATGAAAAAACGATTGTAAAATATGGTAAAACCTTTGGTGTTTTTTTAGCAATAGCTTCTATGTTTATAGCACCACTTATTGCAAATGCAGGAAGTCTGTTTGACTATCTACAAGAAATAAATGGTATTTACAGTATTCCTATTTTCTCTATTATTATTGTAGGTTATTTAACAAAACGAGTGCCTGCAATTGCAGCAAAAATCGGCTTAGTTTCTGGATGTTTACTATATATTGTAAGTCAATTTTTTATGAAAGACTATTTTATAAATAAAGCATTAGAAACAGCAAAAGCATCAGGAGTAACTGATCAGGCAGCTTTAGCCCTAGTAAAAGTGCAAGCTTATCCTCACTTCTTAGATGTTATGGCAATTCTATTCATCCTCAACGTAGTGATTATGCTCATTATCGGAAAAATAAAACCAAGAGAGGAGCCTTTTGTACAACAATACACAAAACAGGTAGATATTACACCTTGGAAATATGTAAAACATGCTAGTATAGTAATCTGCGTCATTGTAATAGGTATCTATGTTTATTTTACATAATAATTATGAACAAAAAATTAATTAAACAAGTAAAGCGTAGTTTTAAAGAGCAATTTAAAACAAAACCTCTTATTGTGTTTTCTCCTGGCAGAATCAACCTTATTGGTGAGCATACCGATTATAATGATGGCTTTGCATTTCCTGCTGCCATCAATAAAGGGATTGCAGTTGCTATAAGCAAAAGTGATGCTAAAACCAGTAACGTTTGTGCTTTAAATAAGAATGAAATTCACAACTTCAATACAGAAAATATAAGACCTTTAAAAGATGGAGGTTGGCGAAATTATATACTTGGTGTTGTAGCAGAATTGCAAATATTAAGAAAACAAGTTGGAAACTTTAATGCTGTTTTCGCTGGAAATATTCCAGGTGGAGCTGGCATGTCCTCTTCTGCTGCATTAGAAAATGGTTTTGTGTATGGACTTAATAAATTGTTTCATCTAGGCTTATCAAAGCACGATATGATTTTAGTCTCTCAAAAAGCCGAACATAATTTTGCTGGTGTAAGATGTGGTATAATGGATCAGTACGCAAGTATGTTTGGTCTAAAAAAGAGTGCGCTTCTATTAGATTGCAGAACTATAGAATCTCAACCTTACAAAATAGATTTTAAGGATTACAAATTGATGATTATTAATACAAACGTAAAGCACGATTTATCTGAAAGTGAATATAACGATAGACGTGAAGTCTGCGAAAGAGTATCGGGTTTATTACATCTTGATGCTTTGAGAGATGCTTCTAAAGAAGATTTAGATCGCATAAAAAATGACATTTCAGGCGAAGATTATCAAAAAGCGCTTTACGTAATTAATGAAAATAATCGTGTAAAACAGTTTTCTGAAGCTATAGAAAAAGATGATATCCAAGCTTTAGGCGTTTTGTTATACCAATCTCATGAAGGTTTAAGCACTAAGTATAAAGTCAGTTGCAGAGAATTAGATTTTCTTGTGGATAGAGCAAAAGAAAATCCTAATGTTTTAGGTTCTCGTATGATGGGAGGGGGCTTTGGTGGCTGTACTATTAACCTCGTCAAAAAAGACGCGTTTAAAACCTTTAAAAAAGAGATCTCTAAAAAATTTGAAGCAGCATTTGAATATGATTGTTCTGTGTATACTGTAAAATTATCTAGAGGAACACAAATCGTTAAAAAATAAAATAATCTAAGATGAATACAAATTTGCAAGACTATTCGCATAAGCGGTTTAATATACTAACAGGAGAATGGGTTCTAGTTTCGCCTCATAGAGCAAAAAGACCTTGGCAAGGACAAAACGAAGAAATCGCTAACGAAAAACGTCCTACACATGACCCTAGTTGCTACTTATGCTCAGGTAATACCAGAATCAATGGTGAAACAAACCCAGTTTACAAGGATGTTTTTGTTTTTACTAATGATTTTGCTGCACTACAAACAACTTCGCCAACATTTAATGTATCTGAAGGTTTATTTAAAGCTGAAAGTGAACATGGTATCTGTAAGGTTATTTGTTTTAGTCCAGATCATTCTAAGAGTTTAGCGGATATGGAAGTTCTAGATATTGATAAAGTTGTTAAAACTTGGCAAAATGAATACACAGAATTAGGTGCTAATGATATGATTAATTATGTTCAGATTTTCGAAAATAAAGGATCTGTAATGGGCTGCAGTAATCCACATCCTCATGGACAAATATGGAGTCAATCTACATTACCAAATGAAGTAGATAAAAAAGATCAACAACAAAGGGCATATTTCAGTAAGAACAATAGTAGTTTATTAGGAGATTACTTAAGGCAAGAACTAGAAGCAAATGAGCGCATCATTTATCAGAATGATGATTTTGTGGTACTAACCCCTTTTTGGGCAGTTTGGCCTTTTGAAACTATGATAGTTCCTAAAAATCAATTTACAAACATCACAAAAATTTCTGAACAAGAAAGTTTAAACTTTGCTGACGCTATTTCTAAAATAACTAAAGCTTACGATAAGTTATTTGATTGTTCGTTTCCTTATTCAAGTGGAATTCATCAATCTCCTACAAATGGAAAAATTAATGATTATTGGCATTGGCACATGAGTTTTTATCCTCCATTATTAAGAAGTGCAACGGTTAAAAAATTTATGGTTGGATATGAAATGTTTGGTTCACCCCAACGAGATATTACAGCAGAACAAGCAGCCAAAAGACTACGGAACTTAATTTGATAACATTAAATAGTTCGAACCTTGAATTGGCTATTGATAAAGCGCTTAGTTTATCCGAATCTCTCGAGAAGATATACCTAGGGTTTAGTTAATGTTTTCGTAAATAATATCAGAGGTATCAATAGCCTCATTTATAATAGTAGATAGTTTGTCTTTAATCTCACTAGTTAGTTTATTAGGAGTGCCTTTTTGTCTACCTCTGAAATGTTTCAACAGTTGTTCCATTAGGATTAACAAATTCATAAGTGTAAAGGTCATTACTATCCCAACTGTAATTAATCGTGTAATTCTCTGAATTGTGTGTATAAGTTAATGAATAGGAATTCGCACCTGTTGATTGAAATGCAATTATTTCTGCACTTGCCAAAGGTTCTAAGGCGGGTCTAACTCCTTGGGTCATTGCTTGCGGAATAACTTGATTTTCTGGAGCAGTTGTACTTGGATCTAATGTTACTTCACCACGCATTCCAGCTATAAAGTAAGGATATTCAGTTATCGTATGGTATTGATAAGAACCATCTGAATTAAACTTTCCAAGATATTCATCTAATTGTTCAGTTGTTTCTCCATAAACAGGGAATCCATCAACTGCATAGGCAATTGGCATTCCCGAGCCAACTGTTGTTTGCAAATGAGTTGGCGGTAAATGGTAGTGATAGTCATCAGCCCTTCCACAATGACCGCCCCATTGGTCTAATTCTCCAATCGCATTGGCATCTTCTCCTCTATTGTTTAACGGATTGAAAATAGGTATTCCGTTTGCTGCAATTGCTATCGCCCCTTTTAATAGATTTGTTTGAGTTGAAAGAGGGTTGTCTGCTAATTCAGGTTGAATAGGTATTGCCCAACTATTATTTCCTGTATAATTATGGTCAATAGGAACTTGTTGTTGCCAATTTGTAATTCCTACCATCATATTATGGCTTGGCAATCCATTTGAAGCGACATAAAAATAAGTTGCATCAGAAGTAGTGGATACCGTGGCAAAACTTCCGAATATGGACTGCATAAATGAAATATCATTTGATGGAATACTTGTAGTGATTATTTCGGGTGAATCATCTTTACTACAAGAAACAAGTAAGATTACAATAGTTCCTAAAATTCCATAAGTCAAATGAAATCTTTTCTTTCGTTTTATAAATTGAAAAGTAGAGAAGAGTAGAAGAGCACCTCCAAAAAGTATGAGCCAAATTTTTGATATTGAGAATGGTAAGTAAGCTCTCTCACTCGCTTTATTGTTATTCAGCGATAAAATCACCTCGTGTCTATCGAGTATATATTTTTGGTCTTTAGCAGAAAAACCTGAGAAGCTGAATTTGAGTAATCGATGAGATTGGTCATTTAACCATACTTCATTTTGGTCATACTTAATAAAGTCCGCTTTAAAAGTTTCTTTCTTTGATTCTAATGTCCAATCTTTTAGAGGTACTCCGTGCCCTCCTTCGTGAGCCATTAGGTTCAATGATATTGTTATCAGAATGATAGTTAAAAGGATGTTTTTCATAGCATTAAAATTTGCCCAA
>Ga0308019_10002072_pt1 | contig 11680 bp, 13 predicted proteins | sample Neamet284_FD_203135 | JGI IMG/M metagenome (GOLD analysis project Ga0308019, IMG submission 203135) | Marine microbial communities from water near the shore, Antarctic Ocean - #284 | ecosystem: Environmental > Aquatic > Marine > Unclassified | place: Southern Ocean | collected 2014-10-01
AAATGCAAGTGGAAGAAGTAAAGATAAACCTGTTAGTCCACCCAAGCCAGGGATGACACCAAGAACAAGTCCTATGACAACACCAAAAGTAAGAAATAATAATATTTTTAATTCAGTGAAATGTGCTAGGGCCTCAAGTCCGCTTTCGATCATTACAAAACCTCATTTTTCTAAATAAGTTCTATTAGATCATTGTCCAATTTAATCCAACAATTAGAACATAGAATAGAAGAATTGTCTATTAAATAGATAACTTCCTTTCTACTTTCTTCATTTGTTCCTACACGTTTGGACAATTTTCTAATTTCTGAGTTGTGGGGATAGAATTTAAGACATACAGTCTCACTTTCTCCACAATTTATACATGATTGATTATCAAGATACTCATTTAGTAACTTAATTCGTTTGTAATAATTTCGACGTGCGACTTTTTTGATAGTATCTTTGTATTTTTCATAATGTTTGTTGGTCATAATATAACTATTTATAAGACTTATGACATCTAAAACCACGTTTTTAAGAAACATGTTTTTATAAATATCATATGAGAAGTAAGAAAACATTCTCTATTAAATGAAAAGGAGAAAAACTATGGCATTTTTAGTCTCTCCCGGCGTTCATGTTCGTGAATTTGATGCGTCAACAACTACACCAGTACTTGGTACATCCACTGGTGCTATTGCGATGCCCGCATATAAGGGCCCCGTAAGCACAGTTGTTAACATCTCTTCCGAAGCAGAACTAGTAGAACAGTTCGGTAAACCTCAAGGTGATAACTTTGAATGGTGGTTTTCCGCTGCCAACTTTCTTCAGTACAGCAATGCACTGAAGGTAGTTCGGACTGAATCAGGAGTCGTCAATGCGGTCGCCTCTGGATCAGCTATACTAATACGGGATAACGATCACTATCAAGCAGCATACTCGGCGGGTGAAGCATCCGTTGGAGAGTGGGCTGCTCGATCTGCTGGTACTTGGGGTAACTCTATTGGAGTTTCTACATGTGCAAGCGCCACCGCTTATGCTCAAGGTTTGGGTACAAACAATCTTGTCGATGATGCTGCTGCAGCTGCTGGAGATACTAGTATCTCTGTAGATGATGCAGATGCAACAGGTTATGCTATCAATGTTGGGGATTTAATTTCTTTCTCAAGTGCTGATAGTTCAACCCTTTCTAATCATGCTGATGTGACAGGACACGAAGGTATTGAGTACGAAGTTACTGCAATATCAACAAATCTTCTTACCATTCGTAGGAAGGACGATCCTAATGGTGCTGGACTTGCAGCTGCTGTTGCAGATAATAGTTTCGTCACTCGTAAGTGGCGTTTCCATGATCTGTTTGCTACTGCGCCTGGTACATCACAGTGGGCGACTGACAATGGTCGTGGTGCTGGTGATGAACTACATGTTGTAGTTTATGACAAAACTGGTGATATCACTGGTGCCGACAACGATGTTGCCGGACAACGACAGACTTCAGTAATTGAAAAATATTCTGAAGTTTCTAAAAATCCAAAATCAAAGACGGCTCAGGGTGGTTCTAACTATTATCCTGATGTTATTTTCCGTGCTTCCAATTACGTTTATTGGATGGATCATCACGCTTCTGGAACCAATTGGGGAACAGATACAACTACAGCCTACACAGCTGTTAACACACCAACTGCTACTACTCTTACGGGTGGAACAGATGATTATGCTGTTACTGCTGGTGAGTTGGAATTGGGTTATGATCACTTTGATGACAAAGAACTACATACAATTGACCTAGTTATTGGTGGACCAAGTTCTGGTGTTACCAATAGTGCTGCTGGACAGGACACTCACGTTACCATGATTACAGACCTCGTTGAAAAACGTAAGGACTGTGTTGGTTTCGTATCTCCTTATCGTGGTGCTACAGTCAATGTAACTTCTCGTATTACCCAAGCTAAGAACGTAAAGGACGCATTTGATTTGTGCCCTTCTAGTTCTTATATGGTATATGACAGTGGTTACAAATATATGTTCGATAAGTATAACGATGTATTCCGTTTTGTTCCTCTTAATGGTGACATTGCTGGTGTATGTGCAGAAACCGATAAGGTTGCTGCTACATGGTTCTCACCCGCTGGTTCCGCTCGTGGTGCAATTCGTGGTGCGGTTAAATTGTCTTTCAATCCTAACCAAGCTCAGCGTGATACACTCTACAGTGCTAGAGTCAATCCTGTTGTTAACTTCACGGGTGAAGGTGTTTTGCTCTTTGGTGACAAGACTGCGCTTACTAAATCAAGTGCTTTCAATCGGATTAACGTCCGTAGGTTGTTCTTGCATGTTGAACGAGTAATTGAGGAAGCATCACGTGCCTCCTTGTTTGAGTTCAATGACGAGTATACACGAAATGCGTTTAAGAAACTGGTAGAACCTTTCTTGCGAGATGTTCAATCAGGTCGTGGTATTGATGATTTCTCTGTTAAGTGTGACCGTTCAAACAACACTGATCAGGTAATCAACAGTAATGAGTTCCGTGGGGATGTTTACATTCGTCCTGCTTATTCGATTAACTTTATCAATCTGACTTTCACTGCTGTTCGCAACGGTGTATCGTTCAGTGAAGTAGGAGGGTAATAGAAATGGCACTTATTAACGACTTCAAACAAACTATGAAATTTGGTGGTGCAAGGAATAACCAGTTTAAGGTTACTCTTGCAGTTCCGAATCGAGTTAAGGTAGCTGGTTCAACTGGTTCCCAAACTGAAGGTGAGACTAGTGAAAATGCTATGATTCGTAAAGCTGCGTTTCATTGCCGTGCAACTAACTTGCCTGGACAGACACTTACAGAAATTCCAGTGTCTTTCCGTGGAAGAACTATTTACCTTGCTGGTGATAGGACATTTGATGATGCGTGGACAACTACTTTCTTCAATGATGCTGACTTTGCAGTTCGCACCATGATTGAACGGTGGATGTCTGCTATCAATGACTTGTCCGAAGCTACTGGATTGGTTGATCCAGCATCTTACCAGACAGATTTGCATGTGCAACATCTTGATAGGGACAATCGAATTCTCAAAAACTATAAGTTTGTATCTGCTTGGCCAACGTCAATGTCACAAATTGACCTTGCTGCAGAACAAGCTGATGCGATTGAGACATTTGATGTAACTTGGAGATACATGCACTTTGTTACTTCTGGTGTTGGTATTGGTAAAATTGCTGTGGACGACCCTGACGGTGGGTCATTCATTAATCTATCGGAATCGGTTGGTGCTTAATATTTAATTACGTCTTATAAAACTACTAAATAGTAGGAACAATAGGATATTGGAGATATTATGGCGGAACTTTTTGGGTTCAAGATAGAGCGTTCAAAGGGTGACGATGGAGTAGTAGAACCTAGTTTTACTGCTCCATCACCCGATGATGGAACCATCGACGTAGCCGGTGGTGGATTTTGGGGGCAAGTACTAGATACTGATGGGAGAGAGAAAACTGATATTGATCTCATCCGTAGGTATCGAAATATTGCTCAACAATCTGAGTGTGATGCTGCGGTGGAAGATATTGTAAATGAAGGTATCGTTGCAAATGAACGAGACCAATCAGTAGAGATTGTTTTAGAACGACTCAAATATCCAGACAAAATCAAACGTAAAATTAGAGATGAGTTTGCAGAAGTCCTACGTCTTCTGGACTTTGATAAAAAGGGACATGATATTTTTCGGCGTTGGTACGTTGATGGTAGACTGTTCTATCACAAGGTAATCGACACCAAAACACCTCGCAAGGGAATTACTGAACTACGGTATATTGACCCTGTAAAGATACGCAAAGTGCGAGAGGTTGTTAAAGACAAAGATAAGAAAACTGGTATAGAATTTGTAATCAAAACTCATAATTACTATGTGTATAATGAGAAGGGTATCGGATCTACTACTAGTACAGCTGCTCCAAGTCAGGGATTGAAGATTGCAGAAGATTCAATTGTATATGTTCCTTCTGGTTCAATAGATCAGAATACAGGTAAAGTACTTTCTCATCTACAAAAAGCAATCAAACCAGTTAACCAACTGCGTATGATTGAAGATGCGTTGGTCATTTATCGTATTTCAAGAGCACCAGAACGTAGAATTTTCTATATTGATGTTGGTAATCTACCAAAGGTCAAAGCAGAACAGTATTTAAAAGATGTAATGAATCGTTATCGTAACAAACTTGTATATGATGCTACGACAGGTGAAATACGAGATGAACGGAATCATATGTCTATGTTAGAGGATTTCTGGTTGCCACGAAGAGAAGGTGGTAGAGGTACAGAAATTACTACGTTGCCTGGTGGACAAAATTTAGGAGAGATAGATGATATCGTATATTTCCAACGGAAACTATACCGCTCTCTCAACGTCCCGATCTCACGCCTTGAAGCGGAAAATGGTTTCGCACTTGGTCGTGCAACGGAAATTACCCGTGATGAACTTAAATTTACAAAATTCGTCCAACGAATTCGTAAGAAGTTCACACCACTATTCACTGACATACTTAAAACACAACTCCTACTCAAAGGTATAATTGCACCCGAAGATTGGGATCAGATGAAGGAACACATTCAATTTGATTTCCTTGCAGATGGACACTTCTCAGAGTTGAAAGATGCAGAACTATTGAATGACAGAATACAAACACTTGATAGTATCCAATCCTATATTGGAACATTCTTCAGTAAAGAATTTGTACTTAAAAATGTTCTACGCTTGAACGATGCAGAAATTGATCAAATGCAAGATCAGATTAAATCTGAAATGGAAACGGATAATGATGCTGGTGGTATGGATGTTCCTGATGGTGGTGATGGTATTACACGTTATCCACAAGATGGTGACGGTTCAGTTATCGAACCATCAAAGATGCCCGATTATGTAGAAGATGATCCTAACAAGGATGCTAAGGTAGGTAATCGTGATAAATATGTTAACTATAAACAGAAAGACTTAGGTCGCCGAGATAAATCTGATGATGATGAAGGAGAAGATGATGAGTAAAGGAATGATCGATGCAGTATCCGCTGATGATTTGATAAAAGCGGGAGATGTATTTAAGGACGCAATGGTACAAAAGGTAGGAGATACGCTAGAAAAGAAACGTATTGAACTTGCAAAGGGGATAGTATCCTCACCACTACCAATGCATGCTGACAAAGTAGGAACTGATGAAGTTTGATTCTGTATATACAACGGTAGTAGAGAAGGACGAACATAAGAAAAGTTCGGCCTATAAAAAACTCTCTCCGAAAATGCGGAATGCAGTAGACAAAATTTTTACAATTATGGATGCTAAACCTCAAGATTTCCTAAATAGTTTTGAGAAAACTATAAAACAAGTTTCTAAAGAATTCAAAGTGACAGAAAGACAATTGATGAAATACTTTGAATCAGAGATGTTATCAATTTAGAGGAGTTAATCAATGGCAGTCGTATTACAGGAAATTGTAGACAGTGACTTTGAATATTATGTGAAGGTTACAACTACTAGTACTAACAGTGCAGTGAGTGTTTATGATGCTTCGGATGCTGTTGGTGCCGCAACCGACCCCCGCACTACAATTGTAGGTGTTGCGTGGTCAGTTGGTTCTCAAACAAATATTCTATGGGATGCAACAACTAATGTAGTTGCACTTTCACTAAACGGTAGTGGTAAAGTTGGGTTTTCAGACGGTGTTCCGTCTATTCCTAACAATGCTGGTTCTGGTGTAACAGGAGATGTTCTCGTAACTAATAGTTCTGCTTCGGTAGGTACTATTTGGTTGAAGATGAAGAAAGTCTCTGGTTACGATAATATAACGTAAGAAGGAGTGGAGATGTCAAACATGAAACTATTTTCAGAGGCAGTAGAAGATGCCGAACTTCTCATTGAAGAAGATGAGAAGGGTAAGAAAAACTACAAGATTCGTGGCATCTTCATGCAAGCGGATATTAAAAATAGAAACGGTAGAGTATATCCACAAGAAATTTTGGCAAAAGAAGTTGCCAAATACAATAAGAATTTTATTAAAGAAAATCGTGCTTTTGGGGAACTTGGTCATCCAGACGGTCCTACCGTCAATCTTGAACGAGTGTCCCACATGATAACTAAATTATATCCAGACGGCAAAAATTTTATTGGTGAAGCTAAAATTATGGATACACCAATGGGAAAAATTGTCAAAAATCTAATGGACGAAGGTGCCAAACTTGGAGTCTCCTCACGAGGGATGGGGAGTCTTGATCAACGAGCTGGTGCTCAATATGTGAGAGATGATTTTTATCTAGCGACCGCTGCAGATATCGTTGCAGATCCATCCGCACCTAATGCTTTCGTAGAAGGTATTATGGAGGGGAAAGAATGGATTTGGGATAATGGTGTCATAAAAGAAGCAGAGATTGCTAAGATAAAACGAAACATCGCCAAAAATCAACGGCGAAAAGCAAATTTTGAAGCTTTAGAATTTGCTAACTTCCTCAAAAAGTTGTAATTTATAAATACTATTATAAATTTTAATTTGTAAGGAGACACCTTATGTCCAATTCTGAATTAGACAAAACAATTGAGGAACTTGAAGCGGAAGTAATCGCCGAACTAGATGAAGCGAGTAAACAACCTAACGACAGTGGGTTGGCATCCGAAAAGGGTTCTAAGATTGAAGGAGAAGTGCAAGATTTAGGTCCTGCTGTAGTTTCGCCTGATGCTAAATCTGATCCTGGCAAGGAAGTTTCGAAAAAAGCAAAGCCTATTAAAGGTGATGCTCAACAGAAGGGTTCTAAAAAAGCAGAAGCCCCGAAGAAACTTGCTGCCGGAGATGATTTGAATCATGACGGAGAACAGTTGGAAGAGAAATCCTCTGCTGATAAGAAAGAAATGATCAATGCTATGGTCAAGAAAATGGAAGGAATGTCTGCAAAACAGATTTCTGCCATGGTTGACAACGGCGCTGGTGACGAGGATGAGGACGAAACTCATGCGGTTGACGAAGCTAAGAGGGAAGCAGTTGAGTCTCGTATTAAGGATATTGACGTTGCAGAAGACGTTGAAGCCCTAATGCAAGATGAAGACGAACTTTCTGAAGAGTTTAAAGTTAAAGCTGCAACGATTTTTGAAGCTGCTGTTAAATCGAAAGTGCGTGACGAAGTAGAACGTATTGCCGATGAGCTTTCCTCAGACAAACAAAAGGAAGTTGGAACCTTTAAGGAAGAATTATCCGATAAGGTTGATGACTACCTCAACTATGTAGTTGAAGAGTGGAGTAAAGAAAACGAACTTGCTATTGAGAGAGGACTCAAGGGTGAGATCGCTGAAGACTTCATTAATGGACTACAACAGTTGTTCACAGACCATTACATTGATGTTCCTAATGAGCGTTATGATGTTCTTGAAGCACAATCAGACAAGATATCCGATCTTGAAGATAAATTGAATGAAGTGCTAGAAAAGAGTGTCAAACTCAAGGAATCCAATGATGTCTACATGCGTGAGCAAGTCATTATCGAAGTAAGTGATGACCTTGCTGACACCGAAGTAGAGAAGTTTAAATCTCTTACAGAGGATGTGGATTTCGTATCGGAAGATAAATTCCGTGAGAAACTAGAAACAATTAAGGAAAATTATTTCCCTAAAGTTTCTGTTGAAACAGCCGAATTAGATGATGAGATCGACGGCTCAGGACAAACTGTTGATACGACAGGTGCCATGAAAAGTTACATGTCAGCTATCACTCGAAATCAACAGCGTGCCCAATAATATTAAATGACACTATTTTATAAATAGATGTATATAACGTAAAGGAGAAACTACAATGTTTCAGACAGAGCATCTACAAGAGAAGTGGCAGCCGGTCCTAGAACACCCCGACCTTCCAAGGATCGAGGATTCTTATAAACGAGCCGTTACCACTCTCATTTTAGAAAACCAAGAGAAAGCACTTAGTGAAGACAAAGCTTTTCTTGGAGAGACAGCCCCTGTTAACGCCATGTCTGGTGGACAGATGGACACTTGGGATCCTATCCTAATTTCATTGGTTCGCCGTGCGATGCCTAACCTCATTGCTTATGACGTTGCCGGAGTACAACCTATGACTGGTCCTACTGGTCTAATCTTTGCCATGCGTGCTTCTTTTGCCTCTCAGGACGGTGCAGAAGCTCTTATGGACGAAGCCCATCCTGATATCACTAACCAGAACGCTGCCGGTACAATCGGTGGTGGAGATGTTGGTGCTACAGAAACTAACCCTGCTGTTCTGAATGACAGTCCTTCCGCTGGTACTTATGTAAGTGCCACTGGTATGACGACTGCTCAATCGGAAGCGTTGGGTGATAGTGCTGCGAACTCGTTTTCACAGATGGCATTCTCCATCGAAAAGTCCACAGTTACCGCTGTTACTCGTGCCCTAAAAGCTGAGTACACAATGGAACTTGCACAGGACTTGAAAGCAATTCATGGTTTGGATGCAGAAACGGAACTTGCTAATATTCTTAGTTCTGAAATTCTTGCTGAAATTAACCGTGAAGTAGTTCGGTCGCTTTATGTGACTGCCGTTAAGGGTGCTTCGGTTAACACAACTACTGCTGGTATCTTTGACTTGGATACAGATTCTAACGGACGTTGGAGTGTTGAAAAGTTTAAGGGTCTTATGTTCCAGATTGAACGTGATGCCAATGCGATTGGTCAACAGACTCGTCGTGGTAAAGGTAACATCATCATCTGTTCCGCTGACGTTGCGTCTGCGCTGCAAATGGCTGGTGTCCTTGATTACACGCCTGCACTTAACAACAATCTTAATGTTGATGACACATCGACAACTTTCGCTGGTGTGATGAACGGACGCTATAAAGTGTACGTTGATCCTTACAGTGCGAATGTTGCTGCTAGTCAGTACTACGTTGTTGGTTATAAGGGTACTTCCCCTTATGATGCTGGATTCTTCTACTGCCCATACGTTCCGCTTCAGATGGTTCGTGCGGTTGGTGAGAACTCCTTCCAGCCTAAGATTGGTTTTAAGACACGTTATGGTCTTGCTGCTAACCCGTTTGCTTCTGCTGGTGCAGTTGCTGCTGGTGATACAGTTAATACTAACGCATCTCTTAATGCGAACACCAATGCTTGGTATCGTCGAGTTAAAGTCACTAACCTTATGTAAGATAAGGGGTCTAATAGACTTTAGGGGGGAACTTTCGGGTTCCCCCTTTTTTTGTCCACTATATAATAGTATGCATCTAGTAAGTATAGACGATCTTGATAACACTCAAATCCAAAAACTTTTTGAACGCACCGAAAAGATAAAGCAAAATCCTAGTAAGTACCGTAAAAAGATGAAGGGAAAGATTCTTTCAAATCTCTTCTACGAACCATCCACCAGAACTAGTTCTTCCTTTCACGCCGCCATGTCTAAACTTGGTGGTGATGTTATATCCATCAATGACGTTACATATAGTAGTGTCGCAAAGGGAGAAAATCTCGAAGATACAATCATCACTATGGGAAACTATAGTGATGTTATTGTTTTGAGAAGTAAGTCTGCTGGTGATGCAAAGAATGCCGCAAATGTAAGTACTGTCCCTATTATTAATGCTGGTGATGGAAATGGTGAACACCCAACACAAACCCTATTAGACTTGTATACTATATGGGAGAGATATGGTCGCATATATAATTTAACAGTCACCTTTATTGGTGATATTAAAAACGGTAGAACAGTGAGATCACTTGAAAAATCACTAGCCAAATTTAACGCATTACATTCCAGAGACACTTATAATACAAAAGACTTACCAAAATCAGATGTGTATTACTTTACCAGAGTACAAAAGGAACGTGGTAGTGAGGGTTCCTATAAAATGACAAAAGAAATGGTAGACAAGTTTCCAGATGATTGTATAGTAATGCATCCATTCCCCCGTAATGAAGAAATTCCTAGATGGTTTGATAATGATCCACGGGCTAAGTATTTTGAACAAATGGAGAATGGACTGTATATAAGAATGGCATTGTTGTTACAGTATAAATAATTTTATGTTTGATTCAAAATATCCAATACTTGCGGCATGTATGAATGGTGGTTCTGATTTGGGATTAGCAATCGCTTGTCGCAAAGCAGGAATTTTTCCTAGTATATACTTTCCTAGAAATGGTGAGAAGAAAGAAGGGGAATTAACTACACCCTTTGTCGATCATCAATTATCTTCATATGGTTCTAATCAAATCAATGTTGGGGTAATGTCTATTCATAATTGTAGTAATAAACATTTCATCAACATTTTATTAAAACATAATATTTCACATCTTGAAATTTGGTCAGAAATTGATGTTGATAGTATTAGGTATAATAGAATTGGTAAAGATAAATCAATGGAATTGGCGATCAAAAATATTGATATGCTAAAGGATAATGGTACTAAAATTCTTAGAAGAACAAAAGGTGTGACTACTACGATAAGTGATGCAATATGTGTTAAGGGCTCAGATACCGCTGGACATTGCAATCAGAGTATGACAACAAAAGAACTATTCCTCGCACAAAAAAATACAACTCCGTTTGTTCCAGTAATTCCATATGGTGGGATTGGTACATCTTCACAAGTAAAAGAATATATTGAACTTGGTGCTGAATGTGTTGCAGTAGGAACACTGTTAGCGGCATCAAAAGAAAGTTGTTTATCAGAAGACGTAAAAAACACAATGACTCAAGTGAGTAGTTTATGTATTACTAGGATGCCCGATACCGACCAAAATACTCTTATTCTTGGAGATAAAGAAGAAGTATTAAATACTTCTGGTAGAAACAGACAGGATTCTTTGTCGAAAGGGTTATGTGGAGATGGTAAAACAGGGCATATGTATGCTGGTAAGTCTATAGATCATGTAACAGAAATACGATCTGTAAAGGATATAGTAGAGGAACTTGTAAGAGAGTTATAAATATTTACATGGTAATGAGATTAGTGAAATATTATTCATGGTTTATTCTGGCGATTGTCCTTCTAATTGTTTCCAACGTATTAGGTAGATACTTCTTTGATCTGCGATTTGATTTCGCAGTTGATGTTTCTTGGCAACTATATGGTATGTTGATTATGTTGGGTGCAAGTTATAGTCTCGCAAAAGGTACGCATATCAGAACTGATATTTACTGGAAACGATTTTCAGATAGAACAAAGACATTAATTGATTTGGGGGGATACTGTTTGTTCTTTCCCGCTTTTGGTATCCTAACTTATATTGCAGCAGTAGACATGTGGAAAAGTATTTTGATTGATGAAAGAAGTTCTGCTACTATGTCTCAGTTGGTCATTTGGCCGATGAAAATTGGAATTACATTGGGTCTGGTTCTCTTAATGTATCAAGGAGTAGTTGAGGTGAGGAAACTTTGGTTGCGATTGTAATGTTAGTGACAATGATAGCGTGTATCTTTATTGGTATTCCTGTCAGTTTCACCCTTATATTTCTTGCATTGGGATTTGGTTATATCAATATGGGAGAGAATGTTTTTGATCTCGCATACTATAATCTTGTAGGCGGTTTGTCTAATGAAGTGTTCATGGCAATACCTATGTTTATATTCATGGGATATATTTGTCAACGTGCTGGATTAATTACGGGATTATTTGATAGTCTAAAAAAAGTTACTAATAATCTATATGTTGTAGTTATTGTAATTGGTGTTCTAATCAGTCTT
>Ga0308019_10002075_pt1 | contig 11676 bp, 12 predicted proteins | sample Neamet284_FD_203135 | JGI IMG/M metagenome (GOLD analysis project Ga0308019, IMG submission 203135) | Marine microbial communities from water near the shore, Antarctic Ocean - #284 | ecosystem: Environmental > Aquatic > Marine > Unclassified | place: Southern Ocean | collected 2014-10-01
TCTATTTGCATCTTTAAGTGCATCGTATCCTACAGCTGTATTGAAGTTAGCCGTTGTGTTGGAATAGAGCGCTTGATGACCCGAAGCCGTATTGCTGCCACCCGTTGTGTTGCCAAAGAGCGCATAATCTCCCGACGCCGTGTTGTTGTCGCCCGTTGAGTTTCTCCAGAGCGCATAAGCTCCCGACGCCGTGTTGTAGTCGCCCGTTGTGTTGGCATAGAGCGCAGAAGTCCCCGACGCCGTGTTGTAGCTGCCCGTTGTGTTGGCAAAGAGCGCATAATACCCCGACGCCGTGTTCTTATCTCCCGTTGTCACGGCATCAAGTGCCGTAGTCCCCACCGCTAGATTGTACTCTGCAGTAGAGGTGGTCCCCGATGGATCATTCCCAATGTACATGGAATTACTTTCTATGAGTGCATCTGATAAACCAGTAATTGAGGTTGCGCCACTGCTTACAGTTGTCCAAGAAAGTGCACCCGAACCATCTGTTTTCAGTACTTGATTGGCACTTCCATCTGTGTTTGGTATTGTTATGGCACCAGCGGTTATTGTACCACTGGTTTTTACATTGGTAATATCTGTATTTCCAAGTTGTACGGTATTATTGGCTGCACCAACGGCACCATGGCCAATAACAATTTGATTGGTTGCCGCAGCTTTTGATGCCGCGGTAGAAGAGCCAATCAACACATTTTTATCACCCGTGGTAATATCATTGGTTCCCGTGTTTCCCGCATTGAAACCTAACGCAGTATTGTAAGCATTTACATCAGCTGTTCTATTTGCATCGTGAAGTGCATTGTATCCTACAGCTGTATTGAAGCTAGCCGTTGTGTTGTCATAGAGCGCTCTAACTCCCGACGCCGTGTTGTTGTCGCCCGTTGTGTTGTTATTGAGCGCATAAGCTCCCGAAGCCGTGTTGTAGTCGCCCGTTGTGTTGTCATAGAGCACTCTAACTCCCGACGCCGTGTTGAAGCTGCCCGTTGTGTTGGAAAGAAGCCCTTCAGACCCCGAAGCCGTGTTGTAGGCGCCCCCTGTGTTGTAAGCAAGAGCAGAAGACCCAAACGCCGTGTTGTAGGCGCCCTCTGTGTTGTAATAGAGCACTCGATAACCCGACGCCGTGTTGTAAAAACCCGTTGTGTTGGAAAGAAGCGCTTCAGACCCCAACGCCGTGTTGTTCAAGCCCGTTGTGTTGGCTGTTAATGTCTTATACCCAACGGCAACATTAGCATCACCACCGGTATTTGCATCCAGCGAATAATTACCTATAGCTACATTGAATTCACCACTAAGAATGGCACGACCAGGAATGGCACCACCTAAAGCATCATAGCCGATTGCAAGGTTGTCATTTTTTGTATCAGCATTATCAAGTGCACCTGCACCAATTGCAATATTTCTTGATCCAGTTGTTAGTGCTGTTAATGCATTATATCCAACTCCAGTGTTCTTATCTCCTGTTGTAATGCCCTCTAAAGCAGTTACCCCTACAGCTACATTTCTTTCAGCTGTACTTGTAGTCGATGACGGATCATTACCTACATAGATAGAATTATCTTCAACTAATGCATCAGTAAGTCCGTTAAGTGAGGCTGCGCCACTTGTAGCGCTAAAGCCGCTTAAATCAACAGTGCCACCATCAGTAAGACTGAGAACTTTAGTGGATGAATTAAAACTGAGATCCTGTGTATCTGTATTGTCTTTATACGGAGAGAGAACCGCATTATTTCCTTCACTAATATATAAAGTATCACCGCTGATACTTAATGTCTGATCATCTGCATTTGCAATGATATCGCCGGTTTTTGCATACACGGCTAATGTATCTAGCTTAGCATATCCAACAGCAACCTTTGCCGTATCAGCATTTATTGCCTTGATCGCGAACATAGTTCCACCCAACTCCTGCCTTGGACTTAAGACTTCATCCTTCAATTGGATCTCTAAATACCCCGCACTACTTAAGGCAATTAAGGGCACCGTATTACCAAGCATAACACTGACCAAACTCCCATCAACTGTGACGGTTTGGCTTTCTTCCCATAACCTAAAGCCTTCGGTTAAGGCATCATAGATCCGAAATGTCATCTCATAACTGCCTGGCGCAACCGGCATATTATTGGCATCGGTAAGATAAGCCTGAAAACTCATTTTGTGAGGTACTTGTGCAAAAAGAACATTTAAGGTTAATAGAATAATTAGCTTTTTCATGATGAACTCCTATTTAAGAAAAGTGATTTTTTGTGTATTAATTTTATTTTGATGCATGACGGTCACGAGATAAGTGCCAGTGGAAAGTGACTGTCCTGTAGCCGTACGAGGATTCCATACAAATTGATAGTGCCCGGCGGAAGGATATTCTTTTTTATGATCCAAGACGATTCGACCTAAGAGATCATAGATCGTGATTTGGACAATTCCTGCATCAGGAATTTCCATATCAATTTTTGCAGATGGATTAAACGGGTTAGGATAGGCCGGGTTTATTTTAAACTCATTGGGAATGATATTTTCATCATCGGTCCCCAGCACTGCCCAGCGCGCTACCCAGCCCCAGTATCCTGAAGAAATCTTGACCTGGTCTTTCGTCGATAGACCAATCGCATTCTGCCCAACAGTTCCACTCAATTTATATGCGTTGCTTCCAGCCTGAACATTCGTAGTGGCTGAAACCCAGCGTTTGACATTGGTAGATTGGGCATTAGCACTTACAATCAACAAAAGTAAAATAGCAATTTTCTTCATTTTATTATCCTTTATTTGAACCAGAGGCGTTTCATTTTTTACCGACCTTTTATGCTTTGTCATTACAAACTTAAGGTTTTACGTATTTATACATTAGGCGAATGAGCGCATATGCTTCTACCATATTTTTAGCTTTGTATTGAACAGTATAACCGTCAATCCATTCCATTCCAGGTATAGCTTGAAGTATTTCTGCATGGGTTGGTGTAGAAAATTTTAATTTTATTTCAACCGGAGTTTTTAATTTGATTGGCTTTTTACTTTTTCTTTTTTTTAATGCTCGGGTCGTTGCATCAAACAATTCATTTTCAACAATTGTACCATGTTTTAGCTTTGCTACCTGAGCTGTTACAGCATTTTTTGTTACGACCAACTCACAATCAACAAGTTTGCCAAATTGCTTTGTAAAGACATCATCTCCAGAAGCTAGAATGATCGGTACATTCATTTCTCCAGAAAAATAAGCATTTAGGCCACCCTCACCGACCTCGCGGCCATTCAACCATAATCCTTTTACTGAACCAGAACCAGTATGTGCTAAAAAACCTCGTGCTGTACCTGCTCTAGCATGATAACCAATAAAAATTGCCGCATCATAGCTTTCATCTAATCCTTGTACCATTCCAAAAGGCTTTTTGTTACCTTGAATATATATTACCCTTGGATCAAGTTCTTGATGGTTCAAGTTTTGCATATCACCATGAGAATCATTCACTAATATTTCAGCATCATTATTAAATTTAATAATTGCAGATACTACAGCATTTACTTCCGCTGTCATTAATCTTCTACCTAGTTGATAATCCTTACCGCTTGAATGTGTCATTTCAGCTGTCCCTATACCACCAATACCTTCCATATCAACTGATATAAATATTTTGATCGGAGAGTTAGCAAATAAAAACGAACATAGAAAAACAGCTATTATTTTTTTCATTATGAACTCCTTTAGTTTCAAATTCAACGCATCTTATAAATAAACTACCCACCAATGTGGGTTGCGTTAATTTTATAAACAAATACACATTTAGTACGAATATAATAGCTTAAATTTATTGTGTAATGGATAATAGGAATATAATTAGAGACAAAAGACTCCGACTTTTAATATCTTCAAGATGGACGTAGAAATTAATAATAATTTTAGCAACAATTGGAGCAATCGTGGCCATAGATCCCCCCCACGTATAAATTATTAGAAAAGAGGGGTAATGTTAAAATTAAAGTTTATGCTCCTATGGTAGTTGCAAAGAGCATAATAGAAGGAAACTATGATTCAGCATTAAAAAAGGATTTTACAGGGATCGTAAATTATATTTTTAATAAAAAACTTTCAAATAATAAAGGTGTGAAAAATGAATAAATCAATAAATGGAAAAATATTTTTAAATATAAGAAAATACACAGTGCTTTTACTGTCAATTATTATATCAGCATCGGGGCAACAACTGAGCGACCAGAAGAAAAAAGAAATTTTTGAAGTAGCAAGGTTGAGTTCAAAAGGACCGAATGCAGCACCAGACAGAAAAAAAGATGAGGGTAAGGGACCTTACCGAAGGTTAGTCATTCGAGGCGGGATTGTAATAGATGGTACCGGTGCCCCTCCGCGAGGCCCGATGGATATTGTTATTGAAAACAATAAGATTGTCAATGTGCAAAATGTAGGTTATCCAGGGATTCCTATTAACGAATTAAAACGGCCAAAAAAGGGCGATTATGAAATTGATGCTGCGGGGATGTATATATTGCCTGGTTTTGTCGATCTTCATATTCATACAGGAAACCAGTTTAAAGCTCCTGATGCTGAGTACACATATAAATTGTGGATGGCTCATGGTATTACTACTGTAAGAGGTGTTGCACTTGGGCCAACAGAATGGGCGCTTAATGAAAAAGAAAGAAGCGCAAAGAATGAAATTGTTGCACCGCGAATTTATGTTTATGACCGCCCGGGAAATGGAGCGGACTGGAAAGGTGGCCCTATTAATGATCCTGAAACAGCCAAAAAATGGGTAAGGTATGCAAAGAAAAAAGGAATTGATGGATTAAAGTTGACATCTCCAAGACCGCAAATTATGAAAGCGCTTTTAGACGAGGCTAATGCCAATAAAATGGGTTCCGTAGCACACCTTGAACAGATAGGAGTAGCTGATATGAATTTAATTGACGCAGCCCGCTTAGGTCTCAAAAATCAAACCCATTTTTATGGCCTTTTTGAAGCACTGTATAAAAACAATGATGTACAGCCCTGGCCCCACGATATGAATTACAATAATGAGCAGCATCGTTTTGGGCAAGTTGCCCGACAGTGGAACTTGATCCACGAAAGAGGATCTTCCGAATGGAATGCTCTTATTGATGAATTACTGGAATATGATTTTATTATTGATCCAACCATGACAGCATATGTTGCTACGCGAGACGTGATGCGCGCCCAGACTGCCGTATGGCATCAAACATATACCCTGCCGTCACTTTGGAATTATTATATACCCAGCCGATATAATCATGGGGCTTATTATTTTGATTGGACCACGGCAGATGAAGTAGCTTGGAAAAACTTTTACCGGGTATGGATGTCTTTTTTGAATGATTATAAAAATGCAGGTGGAAGAGTTACGGTCAGCTCAGATGCTGGGTATACGTATAACCTATTTGGATTTTCTACGGTGGAAGAGATGGAACTTTTGCAAGAAGCAGGTTTCCATCCGCTTGAGGTCTTTCGGGGTGCCACAAAGCATGGTGCGGAAGCAATTTTTGAACCCAAAGAAGAAGATATTCAATTTGGTGTTATTCGACCTGGATTACTAGCAGATTTGGTGATTGTAGGTGAAAATCCTGTTGAAAATATTAAGGTTCTATATGGGACGGGTGCGGTACGGTTGAATAAGCAAACAGCTGAAGCAGAAATAGTTGGAGGTGTGCTCTATACTATCAAAGATGGAATTATTTATGATGCAAAGAAGTTATTAAAAGATGTGGAAATGATGGTAAAAAAGCAAAAGGAAGAAAGAGGTGAATTAAAAAAACTCGAATGGAAAAATTGATTTAATCGTCTGTGATGTTTATCCCCTATTTGAGCCAGAGGTGTTTCATTTAGAAAATTACATCGAGATTCTCCAATAATGTGGGTGTGATTTTTCTCTGATAATCAGAAAGTTTTACACAATAGAATATGTTTCCTATTGGAAAGAATAGGCACAAAGTACTTTGTGCTTGATCTGCCGGAGTTAACTTTTCTTTTTTTTGAGTTTAAACAGTGTTATCTCAGCAGGGACACCAAGACGTAAAGGAGGACCCCAATAGCCAGTCCCACTGTTCACATATATTTGAGTACCATTATGATTATGTAAACCTGATAAATAAGGATTTGCTTTTTTTGTAGGGTATGTAAATGGCCAAAATTGCCCACCATGAGTATGACCTGAAATTTGAAGATCATAGCCTGCTTCATTTGCCTTAAAAATACTAGAAGGTTGATGAGCTAATAAAATTTTTACTTTTCCATTTTTTATTCCATTAAGTGCACTTTTAGGATTTGACTTGTGGCTAGGAATAATTTGGTGTGCTCTATAGTCTGTGACGCCTGCTAAAACTATATTTTGTTCATTAATTGTAATTAACTTGTTTTCATTAACTAAGTTTGTAAAACCCATACGATTGGTCTCATCTAACCATCTTTCAGCACCAGAGTAATACTCATGATTTCCTGTAACAAAGTATGTTCCATAATTAGCAACCATCTGAGATAATGGCTCTAAATCCTTTTTTAAATAATCAATAGAACCATCAACCATATCACCTGTTATCGCAATTAAATCTGGATTTATATTTGAAATTTGATTTATAACTTTTTCTACATATGGTTTTTTAATTGTTGGCCCAACATGTAGGTCTGATATTTGGGCAATGGTAAAATTTTCAAAGGAATCAGGTAAGTTTTCTAAGAAGATTGTTTGATGAATAATTGAAGGACCTTTTCTAGCAGAGTAAAATCCATAAGCTGTAGTGGGTCCAATTAATGTTAATATTCCAATGCTTAATGATTTTTGAAGAAACTCTCGCTTTTCTATATCAAGGGCAACTTGTTGTTTTAGATCAGCTGGAAAAAAAAGAGAGATAAACCCCCATGATTTAATTACTAAATCTTTTGAAATAAAAGCTAAAAAGCTAAGTAAAAAGAACCCTAAGCTGGTATAACCAATAAAAGACAACTTATCTAATAAATTTGATTCATAGCCAATGTATCTGAAAAGAATTGGCAAAACGGGTAAAAGAGTAAAAACGACTACCAAAATGATAGTTATTAAAACATAACTAGAATTAAGGCTTAGATCAGAATATATTCTCCAACCAACATAACCATGCATAAGGCCTAGCGCTGTAAGAAATACAATAAAGAACATTATTATTTTATTATGTTAAGTGAATTAGATAATGACAAATATAAAACTAAATTTAATTCGGCCTTTTTTGACCTTAATAGATACTATTTTAACCTTATCTACAAAAATAATTTAATGTATAATTTTACTATAAATCTAGGTTAAGGATTGATAGAATTTATAATAGGCTCATTTGTCGTTATAGCGCGCATACTACTTTAATAAGTCCATCTTCCTTGTCTTATAACAAAACGATCTGCCCAAAACTGGTACAGACAAACTCCACACCTACAGGGTCATCATATAGCTTGTCTGCTAAAAATTATGCTTTGAATATTCGGAAAAGCCGCCAATTAGGCTATAAACATTTCGATACCCCATATTTACAAAAGCTTGTGCAGCACCTAAACTATTGTTGCCATGATAACAGTAAATGATAATGGTCTCATCCTGACCTGTATTTTTTCTGAACTCATCCAGATTATCATCCGTTAAATGTATTGCATCAGGGATATGTGCCTGCATATAGGACTGCCCATCTCTTATATCAGCCAAGATTACATTACCCATTTTAATAAGATCTTTTGCATCAGTTATGTTTATAGTCTTATGGGTAATTATTTTATTTTCCATGATTCTATTAATCCATCTTAAAAACGTTATAAAAATTTATCGGTCGACATATTAAAAACTATGCCTCACTCATTTGGCACTCTACCGCAATGCATATTAGCTGGTACAGCTGTGTCAAAATGTTTAGGGTAGGGTCTGTTTTTTAGCTTTTCAGCTTCAACAAAACTCTCTTTGTCAATAATGTCTCCCACATTTGGATTCCATTTTTTTTCTTCTCCAATTGTAGTTCGCATTGCTCCGGTATAATCGTGGGCAGGGTAAACCTTTGTATCTTCAGGATATTGAAACAATTTTTTAGTTACACTATCATATAAGATACTGGGATCACCCTCTTGGAAATCTGTACGGCCTGTCCCGCCAATAAACAAAGTGTCACCAGTAAACAGCATCCCACACGTATAGTAGGAAACGCAGCCTTTTGTGTGCCCGGGGGTATGAATAGTTTTGATCTCGAATTGACCTACTTGAATACAGTCTCCATCATTTAATATAAAATCAGCACCTCGAACTCCAGATTGAGAACCATAATAAATAGGGCTTCCGTTTTTTTCCCTTATAGTAAAAGCACTAGTTATATGATCAGCGTGTACATGCGTTTCCAGAATACCAATTAAATCCAAATCTAATTTTTTTATTATTCCCATATCTCTGTCGAACTGCTCCAAAACTGGATCAATGAGTACAGATTTATTATTTGATGGATCAAAAAGTAAATAGGAATAAGCGCATGACTCATAATCAAAATACTGTCTCATATTTATTTTTTCCATCTTTTTCCCTTATTTGAGCCAGAGTCGGTTTTTCCAGAGGCCAGAGGTAACATCTTGGTTAAGAAAACACCTTCTCTCTGTACCAGCGTAGTTCTTCAATACTTTCTCTGATATCAGAAAGTGCAGTATGTTCACTTTTTTTTGACGGCGGATTTAGCTTTTCGTACCAGCGGACGACAAGTTCTTTGATTGTGGAAACATCTATCATTCTGTAATGCAGGTAGCTATCAAGGTTTGGCATTTCTCTATGGATAAATCGCCTGTCTGTGGCGATTGAGTTTCCACAGATTGGTGACTTGCCTTTATCTACCCATTCCTCAAGGAAGTTGACCGTAATTTGATCCGCTATATCGATCGTTAGGGATGATTCTTTAACCTGCTTGAGTAATCCAGATTTTGTGTGCTGTTCCCTAGACCACTCATTTATGTTTGCGAGCTCTTCTTCAGTACGTTGTATTGCAACAACCGGTCCGGCCGCAAGTTCGTTCAAGTTCGAGTCTGTAACCAAAGATGCGATTTCGATTATTACATGTCCGTCATCAAGGCCGGTCATCTCAAGATCGACCCAGACAAGATTCTTCTCTTTATCAATCATCTATATATTCCTCTATAAATAGCTATTTTATTTTTGATACTGAATATGCCCATTTTAGAATAAATGATTCAAAACTAAGTTCTCAGACGCTGAAGTTTGCCACAAACTAACTATGCATTTCTGTAGATGCAGATATTATTAATATTCATTCAAACTCATAACCCAAAGGTCGGCGGTTCGAATTTGTCCCCCGCTACAATAAACCAAAAAGGTCTAGAAAGAAGCCTTTCTCGGTTTTCCTTTTATTGTTTATTTTAGCTCATATTTATGGAACTAATATTATTAAGTATTTACTAATTTGAAATTAGTATAAAGCCCATAGAAATAATGTATAGAAATAAAAAAACATTCCCATGGTTGAATAGACTAAGTCTCATTATGCTGCTATTCTTCATTTCCTGTGCAAAAAAAGATGATTCATTTATTCAGAAGATGGAAGAAAAGACACCGATTCCCCATCCAAACAAAGCACCGGAGGAATGGCTATTGGCACATATAGATGTAGAAACCACAGGGTTACTTCCCGGCCATCATGAAATGATTGATGTGGGTATTGTCATGACCACCTTGGAGGGGGACATTTTAGATAGTTTATTTCTGCGTATACAGCCTGCCAACCCGGAACGGTTATCACCAGGAGCCAAAGCAGTAAATGCCTTTGATGCGGATCATTGGCAGAAGATAGGGGCGTTTCAACCATCCGTAGCCGTGGAAAAAATCATTGCGTTTCATAAACGAACTGCCGGGGAAAAACACGTTCTCATCGTGGCGTATAATTCTCATTTCGATGCGGCATTCATGGATCACCTATTCCGATCAGCCAATAAAACATGGCGGGATTTGTATTATTATTTTATTCTGGATATTCCTTCAATGGCCTGGGGTTTGGGCATCCAGGAGTTAACCTCTAATTGGATCCGCGATCGTTATCAGGTAGCCGATGAACCCCATATTGCCAAAGAACATACGGGCATAACCGGTGCCATGGTTAATGTGCGTATTTACAAGGCTCTTATGCAGTATCGCCAAGATATCATGTCAAACGTTCCCACCAAAAAATAATTAAAACTTCCAGGTAATTCTATAACATCCAATTCAAAAAAAGATAAGCCTTGTCCCTTTTGCCAAACCCTCTTGGTAGTTGCAAAACATAATTCTATTTTTGCAATCAAGGATAATTATCCAGTCTCAAAAGGCCATCATTTAATTATTCCATTCAGACATACAGAAAATTATTTTTCCATGACGGACAAGGAAAGGGCAGATGCAACCGTATTGCTCAAAGCGTTAAAAGCCACGTTGGAAGAAGAAGATCCAACCATTAGCGGTTTTAATATTGGTATGAATAGTGGAAAAACAGCAGGGCAAACGGTCATGCATTCACATATTCATCTTATTCCTCGTAGAAAAGAGGATACACCAAATCCAAGAGGCGGAGTCCGAGGTGTTATACCGGATAATATGGATTATTAATTCTAGTGCTTCTAAAGTAGATGTATTAAAAAATATTAACTCTTTTTAATTTCAGTAAATAGCCCCGATAACTTCTATGCTTGACTCAAACCAGGGTGAATGGCCACCCTGAAGTCGTCAGAGGCTAAGCGTTCATCAGCATATGCTACAAAATCCGAACTGAATGCATTCTTTGTAGATTGCCACCACTCTGCTGCACCACCTGTGGCCAAGAGAGAAATGATAGATCGCTCGAAACCTTCAATTCGCACTTGATCAATCGAACCATAGACGCCTTGCACGTAGATGGCTTCGAACCGCCGAACCGCCACCAACATCCAAAAGTGAAACCTGATACGCTCTTCCGCAGATAACCTTCCGATTCCATCCGCTGTTTTGACGAGAATAGAAGCAAGGCCTGCATCACTAGAAATGGCATTTGCTGTGAGGCTCATGTCCATGCTACTTTGTTGAAACGTCTGTGATCGTAGCACACGGGTGTTCTGTTGTAGCTGGATGGCGAGGTACCCAAGCGTTAATACGGTCGCCACCGCTGCAATCAGTTCACCAACGCTACCAAAATCTTGGAACGTCAATTTCGCCCCAGAGTTGTTATCATTTCCATTATAAATCTTTTCATTTTACACTCCTTTTTATTGGTTGGGTTGTTAATGCTTTTAGCTAAAACTATAAAATAAATTTAATATATTTATATATTGAAAACCCTTTTTTTAAAAAATTAAACTGACATTATTATTCACCAAAATTATAATTATATTGAACTTTAAGTATGAGAGATTAATGATGGCTTGGATCAAAACAATTGATGAAACAAAAGCCGAAGGCGAACTTAAGAATCAATACGATGATTTAGTTGAACCTTGGGGTGGTGTGGATAATATCCTGAAAATTCACAGCCTAAATCCTAAATCATTGGCAGCGCACGTTCAACTTTATAAAACAGTCATGTACGGCAAATCACCCCTTCGCAGGCCAGATCGAGAAATGATTGCCGTTGTGGTTTCTACCGTCAACCAATGCCATTACTGAATTGTCCATCATGGGGAAGGTCTCCTCAAACTCACAAAGAATGAAC
>Ga0308019_10002082_pt1 | contig 11648 bp, 9 predicted proteins | sample Neamet284_FD_203135 | JGI IMG/M metagenome (GOLD analysis project Ga0308019, IMG submission 203135) | Marine microbial communities from water near the shore, Antarctic Ocean - #284 | ecosystem: Environmental > Aquatic > Marine > Unclassified | place: Southern Ocean | collected 2014-10-01
TGTTCTTCGTTCGTAATGACGAAAAATTAGATCGTAGCTTTCATTAATTCTCTGTTCATTCTTGCGATGTTGTCTAAAGAAATTCCTTTAGGACATTCTACTTCACAAGCACCTGTATTTGTACAGTTTCCAAAACCTTCTAAATCCATTTGGGCAACCATATTTCTTACTCTATCTGCAGCTTCTACTTGTCCTTGTGGCAATAAAGCATATTGAGATACTTTTGCACCCACAAATAACATAGCTGAACTATTTTTACAAGTTGCTACACAAGCACCACAACCAATACAAGTTGCTGCATCCATAGCATCATCTGCTGCATGTTTAGAAATAGGAATTGAGTTCGCATCTTGTGTGTTACCAGAAGTATTTACAGAAACATAACCACCAGCTTGCTGAATACGCTCAAAAGCCATTCTGTCTACTACTAAATCTTTAATTACTGGAAATGCTGCTGCTCTAAATGGCTCTATTGTAATCGTATCACCATCTTTAAACATACGCATATGTAACTGACACGTAGTAACGCCTCTATCTGGCCCATGTGCTTCTCCGTTAATATACATAGAGCACATACCACAAATACCTTCTCTACAATCATGATCGAAAGCAACTGGCTCATCACCAGAATTTACTAACTGTTCATTTAAAACATCCATCATTTCTAAAAAAGACATGTGTTCTGAAATCTCAGTCACCTTGTAATCAACCATTTGACCCTTACTTTTTGAGTCTTTTTGTCTCCAAACTTTAAGTGTTAAATTCATTTTTGTCTTTTTATTTGTATGAACGTTGTTTCAATTCAATATCGTTAAACTCTAATTTTTCTTTATGTAAAACTGCATCTGCAGGTTCTCCTTTATATTCCCAAGCAGCAGCAAAAGCGAAGTCTTCATCATTACGTTTTGCTTCTCCTTTTTGAGGTCCATCTACCTCAGCAGATTCTTCTCTAAAGTGACCTCCACAAGATTCTTCTCTCATTAAAGCATCTTTAGCAAATAACTCTCCTAATTCTAAGAAGTCTGCAACACGTCCTGCTTTTTCTAACTCAGGATTCATTTCCTCTGCAGAACCTGGAACCATTACTTCTTTCCAAAATTCTTCACGAATTGCTTTAATTTCAGCCATTGCCTCTTCTAAACCTTTCGCGTTTCTAGACATTCCTGCCTTGTCCCACATTACTTTCCCTAATTTCTTATGGAAATAATCTACAGATTTTGTTCCTTTATTGTTTACAAAGAAATTAATTCTTTCTGAAACTTCTTTTTCTGCAGTATCAAATTCTGGTGAATCTGTTGGTATTTTTCCAGTTCTAATATCATCAGATAAATAATCTCCAATCGTATATGGCAATACAAAATAACCATCTGCTAAACCTTGCATTAATGCAGAAGCTCCTAATCTATTTGCTCCGTGATCAGAGAAATTTGCTTCTCCAATACAGTAACATCCAGGAATCGTTGTCATTAAATTATAATCAACCCAAACACCACCCATTGTATAGTGCACTGCAGGATAAATCATCATTGGTGTTTTATATGGATTTTCATCGATGATTTTCTCATACATCTGAAATAAGTTTCCATATTTTTCTTCAACAATTGCTTGTCCTAATTCATATATTTTTTCCGCTGAAGGATTTTCTATATTATGAATTTTAGCTTGCTCTTTCCCGTATCTTGTAAATGCCGATGCAAAATCTAAATAGACAGCTTCACCAGTTGCATTTACTCCGTAACCAGCATCACAACGTTCTTTTGCTGCTCTAGAAGCAACATCACGTGGTACTAAATTACCAAATGCAGGATAACGTCTTTCTAAATAATAATCTCTTTGCTCTTCAGACAAATCGGTTGGTTTTTTACGACCTTCTCTAATTGCCATTACATCTTCCATGTTTTTTGGAACCCAAATTCTACCATCATTACGCAATGATTCTGACATCAATGTTAATTTCGATTGATAATCTCCAGAACGTGGAATACATGTTGGGTGAATTTGTGTATAACAAGGATTTGCAAAATGTGCTCCTTTTTTATGAATTTTCCAAGCAGCAGTTGCATTAGAACCCATTGCATTTGTAGATAAGAAATATACATTTCCATAACCACCAGAGGCAACAACTACAGCATGTGCAGAATGACGCTCAATTTCTCCTGTAATTAAATCACGTGCAATAATTCCTCTTGCTTTTCCATCAACAATAACAACATCTAACATTTCGTGTCTGTTAAACATTTCTATTTTACCACGAGCAATTTGTCTATTCATTGCAGAATAAGCTCCCAATAATAATTGCTGACCTGTTTGCCCTTTTGCATAAAAAGTTCTAGAAACTAAAACCCCTCCAAAAGAACGATTGTCTAACAAACCACCATAATCACGTGCAAAAGGAACTCCTTGTGCCACACATTGATCAATGATGTTTGCAGAAACCTCTGCTAATCTGTAAACGTTTGCTTCACGAGAACGGTAATCTCCACCTTTTACAGTATCATAGAATAATCTGTAGGTAGAATCCCCATCTCCTTGATAATTTTTTGCTGCATTAATTCCTCCTTGTGCCGCAATTGAATGCGCTCTTCTTGGAGAATCTTGATATGCAAATGCTTTAACATTATAGCCTAACTCGGCTAAAGTTGCAGCGGCAGAACCACCTGCTAAACCTGTACCAACAACAATAACATCGATATGACGCTTGTTTGCAGGATTTACCAAATTGATTTGATTTTTATAATCTGTCCATTTATCTTTAATTGGACCTTTTGGTACTTTTGAATCTAAAGCCATAGTTATTTAAGATTAATGGTTATGATTTAAGTGATGAAAAAGCGCAATAATGATGAATCCTAAAGGAACAATTATTGAATATGCTTTACCAATTGTTTGTAATGTTTTTTTACGTCCTGCTGTAGCACCCATAGATTGAAATGCAGATGTAAAACCATGTGCTAAATGCAATCCTAAGAAAACAAATGCAACAACGTAACCACCAACTCTAAACGGACTTAAGAATTTTTCTTGTAATTCGTGGTAGTATCTGAATTCTCCATTATGAAGTCCAGACCAATCTCCTTGAATAAATTTTGTGTTAATTTCTGGAAACCAAAAATCAATGAAGTGTAAAATGATAAATGCCAAAATTGCAATACCACTCCAAATCATGTTTCTGCTCATCCATGAAGAATTTGCTCCTCCATTATTCTTCGCATAAGAAACGTTTCTTGCTTTCGTATTTTTTAATTCTAAAATAAAACCCATTATAAAGTGAAAAACAACACCAAAAATCAAAACGGGCTGCAATGCAAATTGAACTAATGGACTTGTACCCATAAAGTGAGAGACTTCGTTAAAAGTGTCTGGGCTAAAAACCGATAAAATATTTATGGCTAAATGCTGAAGTAAGAAAAACATCAGAAAGAATGCAGAAAGCGCCATAGCTACCTTTCTTCCGATTGAAGATTTAAAAAATCCGCTCATTGTATAATTAGTTAAAAGTTGTCACAAATTTAAGGCTAAACTAGTTGCTTCGCAAAATATATGAATTGTTTTGTATCGTATTTAGAATAGTTTTAAATAATTACTCAATCGATTGATTAGAAGTGACCAAACATTTGTTGTTTTAGAGTAAAAAAGATCAAAAAAAACCTTAAAATTAGATTGTGTATTTACAGAAATTGAAACTGTGAAAAAGAGTATAATTCCTATAAAAGACCAATTTGTGGACGATATCGTAAATAACAATTTATCTTACGATTTTTAAAAAAATAGAATTATAATATTGTTTTTAAACAATCTAGATATGGAGAATGGATGATGCGAACCTACTATCATTTGTTATTCTTTCTCGAAACGACAACCGAAAAGATTAAAAAAAACAACGCAATGAAGTTTATCGCTATTAATAAGTTTATCCTATCCCCACTCCCATAAACTGGGTCAAGTCTATTAAATAACATTGCGTACATATTTCCTAAAACAAAAGCCCATCCTGCAACTAAATAGGGTATGTATTTATTATTCTTTGAAAAATATGCAATGAAAATTAAAAAACTAGCAGCAAAGTAATCATCGATAGAAAGAGGCCAGTACTTGTCGGTTTTTAATAACACAATTGTTTCGCCAATGATTAATAAAACACTTAAAATCATAGTTCCAATGCGCAATGTTTTTTTAAGATTCATATTCAGCATATTTTTCAGGATTCGTATAAAAATCAGTAGGTTTATCTATGTCTCCCATAAACGGGGCCTTAACTTGACCTATATAGTTTTCTGGATATTTAGGGTTGATTAATCCAACATCAACTACTTCACGTTTTTTTGGCCAAAAGAATGTACCAAAAACAATATCCCAGATAATTAAATTATTCCCATAATTAGTATTTGACTCTCTAACGCGCATAGAATGGTGCCATCGATGCAGTTCTGTCATACTAAAAATGTAATTCAACCAACCCATTTTTATGTAAATATTGCTATGCTGAAATAATCCGTGAATAGAATTAAAAATAGCATACATCAACAATGCCTTTTCAGAAGTCCCCATAATTATAAATGGAACAGTTTCTGGAATCAAAAAAAGTATTTTTTCTATAGGATGAAATCGTGCCGCATTAAGAAAATATAACCTCTTTGGACTATGATGAACAGCATGAAGTCTCCATAGCCAACTTATTTCATGAGACCAACGGTGAATCCAATAACGACCAAATTCGGCTATTAGAAGGGCTAAAAATAATTGACTGAATAAATTCCATGAATGTGGCCAAATAGTACCCCCGTATTTTTCAGCAAGAAAAATAGTACCTCCCGCCAAAACAAATTTCCAGAAGGGGTCCATTATTTTACCTATTATTACTTGAGTAAAGACTAAATGCCAAGCATCATTACCTATATCATTGTGGTTTTTTCCCCAAGCTTTTTTATATGGAAATAATCTTTCAGATACTGCAATTAAAATAAGAGCTGCTAAAACAATTGGGGTTCCTAATATTAAAACATTCTTAACATCACCGCTTTCTACTACCAAATAACCTGCTAACATAGCAACTCCCATAATTATCGGAAATATTGTTCTTGCAAAAAGTTCTTTAAATCTATTTTTCATTTATAAACATTAAAAAGAAGGTTATGACAATTTACTTTACCTCAAATAATTGTTCTTCTGTTCCAATTTTAACGGTATATTTTCCTTTTGGCAAATAATACACGTCGTTTTTAGCCTTCTCTAAAACTACTTCTTTATTCGTTTTTTTATACGCTTTTTTTCCTTTTTTAGAAAAAGAAACATCATACATTACTTCGTTAAAACCTTTGTTAAGACTCACTGAAAAAGAAGTTACTTCTACATCATCAGAATATATTTTAATTGTTGTTTTCTTTTCAGAATTAGAGAAAATAGAAAACGCAACCTCTGGTGTATTTAGTCTAGACCATTGGCTCCAAGAACTTCCCCAGCGAGAAGAAAAACGGATGCTTTTTATCTTGAATAAATGGATTGCTTTATCGCGTATGGTATTGAATATTTGTAATTTAGAAATATCTGCCTTATACAAACTACGCCCATGAGTACCCACAATTAAATGTTTTGCTGTAGGCTGAATTACTAAATCATGCACAGCAACATTGGGTAAATTTTTACTAAAAGCTTGCCAAGAAGTTCCTTTATTAAAAGAAACATACAAGCCATTATCTGTTCCAACATACAACACATTTTCGTTTACTGAGTCTTCCTTAATTACATTTACGGAAGCTGTTGGAATTGAACTTCCAATGTTTGTCCAAGTTTGCCCAAAATCATCAGACATAAAAATATAAGGTGTAAAATCATCAAAACGATACCCATTTAAACTTACATAAACACGTTCTTTTTTGTGGGATGATGCTACGACTCTAGAAACCCATAAATCTTGTGGAAATGAATCTGAAATCTTTGTCCAAGAACCTCCACTGTTTTTAGAAAGATGTACAAACCCATCATCTGAACCTGTATATAATAATCCGAATTGAAACGGACTTTCAGCAATTGACGTTAAGGTTCCATACGCAACATTTCCTTTTTTACCTCCAGTTGTTAAGTCTTTAGAAATAGTTGCCCAATCATCCCCTTTATTTAAAGATCTGTGCAACTTATTACCTCCTAAATATAAAATATCTTGATTGTGTTTTGATAAATGAATTGGTGTTTGCCAATTAAATCGATACGGATTTTCGCCTAAAATGTGTTTTGGTTGAATGTATTTTTGAGTTCCTGTTTCTCTGTTAATTCGAAAATAATTTCCGAATTGATACCCTGTGTACACAATATTTGGGTTTCTGTCATCAACCTGAACTTGCATTCCGTCTCCTCCCATAATTGACTCATATGGATTTTGACCTGTATGTTTCCAGCGTTTATCAATTTTCGCATTATGGTCAGCAACCCAAACACCATTATCTTGCAAGCCACCATACACTTTATAGTTTTTCTGATTGTCTGCATACACCGAATAAAATTGTCCAACAGCAGGATCATTTAGTTTTATCCAATTTTCACCATCATCATAAGACATATTTAAACCACCATCATTTCCATTTAAAAGATGTCCTGATTTTTTAGGGTTTACCCATAATGTTTGATGATCTGAATGCACATTTTCTTTTCCTATTGATGTAAATGTTTTTCCGCCATCTTTCGATTTTAAAATAGGAACTCCCATTACATAAATTCCTTTTTCGTCTTGAAGGTCTACTCTAATTTCTCCAAAATAATATCCATAAGAATAATACAATCCATCTAAATAATCTTCATGTGTTTTTTTCCAAGATGTTCCTCCGTCTGTCGTTTTAAAAACCTCTGCTCCAACAACAGGAGTATCAAACAATAAAGAATTTGCGTCTTCTAAATACTTGGCTAAATCTATTGGTTTTACAGAACCTACTCGAACCATTTGTTTTACATTTTCTGCCCTATATTTTTCTTGAAAACCGTTGCTCTTTAAATAAGAATTTAATTTTTTATCTGTAAGATTTAAAAACGCTTCTACAGTCATTGTTTTAAAATCTGCCTTCGTTAAAGTGTTTGAAGGTTTTTTCTTTGTCGTTTCTTTTCTTCTAAACTGGCTATCGTGTAAAGCATATACTGTATTTTCATTAAAAACCGCTAAGCCAATTCTACCAACTCCGTTTCCTATTGGGAAACCACTATTATCAGCAATTTTTGTCCAAGAAGTTCCTGCATCTATACTTTTATAGATTGCTGAATTTTTCCCATCGCCATCAAAATTCCAAGCTTTACGTTCTCTTTCCCAAGATGCAGCGTACATAATATTAAAGTTTTCTGGAGCGACAGCAACATCAATAATTCCTGTATTTTTATCAATAAATAATGATTTTACCCATGTTTTACCTCCATCCGAAGTTTTAAAAACCCCTCTTTCAGTATTTGAAGAATATAAATGACCAATAACACCAATCACAACTTCGTTTGCATTATTTGGATTGATGAGAATTCTACTAATATGATGCGCATCTAGCAAACCAACATTGTTCCAAGTTTTACCTTTGTCAGAAGATTTTAAAACACCAATTCCGGCATAAGAAGAACGGGAAGAATTTTTTTCTCCCGTACCAACCCAAATTGTTCCTGAGTTCCAGTCTACAGCAATATCTCCTACATTTTGAGTTGGAGAATTGTCTAAAACTGGTGTAAAAGTGGTACCGTTATTATTAGTATACCATACCCCGCCAGAAGCATAACCTACGTAAAACTCTATTGTGTTCTCTGGATTTACATCGACATCGACTACACGTCCACTCATCACAGTCGGACCTATATTTGTGAAATTGATGTTTTTTACTAGTGAATTTTTTTCTAGTACTTTTTTATCCTTAAGAGATTTCTCGATTAAAACAGCGCTTGTAGGTGATTGCTGTGCAATTAAAATACCACTAAATAGTAAAAACAAATAATATGTAACTTTTTTCATTTTCTAATAATTAAATTTCATCGTTGAATTAATGCCTCTTAACCTCAGTATAGGTAGTCTCGGCTATAAAAAATAATTCTTTATATTTTTTTACTAAATTAGCAATAATTAATCAATTAAAAATTTTTACAATGGACGGTTTATTATATACAATTATTATTGGAGCGGTTTGTGGTTACATTGCAGATGTGCTTATGAGTGATAATGGCTATGGGTTAATACTAAGTATTATTATTGGTATTGCTGGTAGTTTTGTTGGTACTTGGGCTTTTGGTGAATTAGGTATTAGCGTTGGTAGTGGATGGATAAGTGATATTATAAAAGGTGCTTCTGGAGCTATCATTATTTTATTTATTCTTGGCCTTGTAAGAGGTAGAAGAAGTGGAAGAAGAAGACGTTAATTTTTAAGGTAACTAACGATTTCTAAAAGATGCTGAACAGCGTCTTTTTTTTTGGTTAAAACTTTAATGAAATAATATAAAGTATATATTACAGACCCTTAACAATTAATCAATGTACATTTGCATTTGATATAAAACAAAAAAATTCTTAAACATTATAAATGTCATTTAAAGATTTAGGCTTATCGGATGCTTTAGTAAAAGCAGTACACGAAAAAGGATATACCGTTCCTTCCCCAATTCAAGAAAAAGCAATTCCTCATATTTTAGAAGGAAAAGATATATTAGCTTCTGCACAAACAGGAACTGGAAAAACTGCAGGTTTTACCTTACCAGTTTTACAGCATTTAGCAGCAACGAAGCACCCAAAATACAGACCTTTACGTGCATTGGTTTTAACGCCAACGAGAGAATTGGCTGCACAAGTACATGATAATGTTAGAGAATACAGTAAATATGTAGACATAAGATCTGCTGTAATTTTTGGTGGCGTAAACGCAAAACCACAAATTGCAACTTTAAGAAGCGGTGTCGATATTTTAGTAGCAACACCTGGTAGATTATTAGATTTACACAATCAGAAAGCAGTTTCATTTAAACGTGTAGAGGTTTTAATTCTAGATGAAGCAGATAGAATGTTAGACATGGGTTTTGTTAGAGATATTAACAAAATCATTAGTTTTATGCCTACAAAGCGTCAAAACTTGATGTTTTCTGCCACTTTTTCTAACGATATTAAAAAATTAGCTTCCGGAATTTTAAGAAATCCTGTTTATGTAGAAACAGCTCCGCAAAACTCAACAGCAAAAAAAGTAACTCACAAGGTTTATAAAGTTGATAAAAACAAAAAAACAGAGTTTACTATAAAGTTGATAAAAGACGGAAATTGGAACCAAGTTTTAATCTTTACAAGAACGAAACATGGTGCTAATAAATTAACTGAAAAATTAATAAAAGCTGGAATTTCTGCTGCAGCAATTCACGGAAATAAAAGTCAAGGTGCTAGAACAAAAGCCTTGAAAAACTTTAAGGATAATACCATCAAAATTTTAGTTGCTACAGATATTGCAGCACGTGGTTTAGATATTCCTTTATTGCCTCACGTTGTTAATTTTGAACTACCAAATGTACCTGAAGATTATGTACACAGAATTGGTAGAACAGGAAGAGCTGGAGCTGCTGGAGAAGCTATTTCTTTGGTATGTAGTGAAGAAAGTGAATACCAAAGTGAAATAGAGAAATTACTAAAAGAGAAATTAAAATCTACCATTGTAGAAGGTTTTGAACCAACAGATACAGATCCTCCAAAAAGAGCTGCTTCACAAAGTAAAGGTTCTTTCGGAAAGAAAAATAACTCTGGAAATTCATCTCAAGGAAATAAGCCAAAAAGTAAACCTCATTTTAAAGGAAATAAACCTTCTGAGCCTTCTGGAAGAGGAAGGAATAGCGCACCTAAAAAGAAGCGTTACTAATACATAAAACACTTATTTAATTTTATACTTTAACCTTTTCTGTTTTCAAAAACAGAAAAGGTTTTTTAATTATTAGCAATCTTATAACTCATTTTAACTTCGTATTATTTATTCCTACCTTTGTGTTTTAACATAAAATTACCTGTATGAAATACGATAAAATAAACGCCCAATTATTTATAAAAAACCGTAAAAATTTTGCTTCCAAAATGAAGTCAAATAGTTTGGCCGTTTTTAATTCTAATGATATTTATCCCATAAGTGCAGATAGCACAATGCCTTTTGAGCAACATAGAGACATCTTCTATTTAAGTGGTGTAGATCAAGAGGAAAGTATTTTAATGTTGTTTCCTGATTGTCCAAACGAAAGCTTACGAGAAGTTTTATTTGTTACAGAAACTAATGATCATATTGCTGTTTGGGAAGGTGAAAAATTAACCAAAAAATCGGCCTTTGAAACTTCTGGTATTAAAACCGTTTATTGGCTACAAGATTTAGAAAAGGTATTGTTCGAAATGTCTTCTTATTGCGATACTTTTTACATCAATACAAACGAACACTACAGAGCAAACACAGAAACAGAAACACGTGAAGATCGTTTTACAAAATGGTTATTAGCAAAATATCCTGCACATAATGTAGCAAAAAGTAATCCTATTTTACAACGTTTACGTGCTGTAAAAGATCAAATTGAATTGAATTTAATGCAGCATGCGTGTGATATTACCGAAAAAGGGTTCCGTAGAATTTTAAACTTTATAAAACCTGGTGTTTGGGAATATGAAATTGAAGCAGAATTGATTCACGAATTTGTAAAAAATAGGTCTAAAGGATTTGCTTACACACCAATTATTGCAAGCGGAAATAACGCAAATGTTTTACACTATATTGAAAACAATCAGCAATGTAAAGCGGGCGATTTAATCTTGTTTGATATTGCTGCAGAATACGCAAATTATAAAAGTGACCTATCTAGAACTGTACCGGTTTCTGGTAAATTTTCTGATCGACAAAAAGCAGTTTACAATGCTGTAAACCATGTTAAAAAAGAAGCTACAAAAATGTTACTTCCTGGAACTTTGTGGAAAGAATATCATGTAGAAGTTGGAAAAATAATGACTTCAGAATTACTAAATTTAGGTTTATTAGACAAAGCTGATGTTCAGAATGAAGATAAAAACTGGCCTGCTTACAAAAAATATTTCATGCACGGAACTTCACATCATATTGGTTTAGATACACATGATTATGGTTTGTTACATGAAGAAATGCAAGCGAATAATGTGTTTACTGTAGAACCGGGAATTTACATTCCTAAAGAAGGTTTTGGAATTCGTTTAGAAGATGATGTTGTTATTCAAACAAAAGGAGAACCTTTTAATTTAATGGGGAATATTCCTATTGAAGCGGATGAAATTGAAGATATCATGCATCAGTCGTAGACTGGTTAAAGTATAAAGCGGGTTGAAAAACTCGCTTTTTTTATGCCAAAGAATTTATAAAACCAATCGTTTCATTATTAAACATTTCTGGCTGCTCTACATTTACAACATGGCCACAATTATCAATTACAAAAAGTGATGAGGTAACATGTTTTTTAACAATGTTTTTTATGGAAGGTAAAAACAAATGATCTTCTGCTCCCATCACATATAAAGTAGGGATTTGAATATCTTTTGTTCTAAAAAAACGTAAAAGTGGGTTAATTTCTGATGTTAATTTAAACCAACGTAAAAATTCTTTTTGATATAATTTCTTTGCTTCGTTTACAAACAACAATCTCGATTTCTTATGATTTCTCTTTGG
>Ga0308019_10002085_pt1 | contig 11642 bp, 14 predicted proteins | sample Neamet284_FD_203135 | JGI IMG/M metagenome (GOLD analysis project Ga0308019, IMG submission 203135) | Marine microbial communities from water near the shore, Antarctic Ocean - #284 | ecosystem: Environmental > Aquatic > Marine > Unclassified | place: Southern Ocean | collected 2014-10-01
ACAAGTGCCACAGGAACTGCAACATCAACTGCAAACACAGCATTGACTGCACCAACGACAGGCGACATAGTATTGCTGATAGAAAATGAATCTGGTACAGCAACATTAAATACAGCTGGTAATGATCTTAGATGTGCTATTTCAAGAAATGGTGGAACGGGTTGGGATTATGTAACACTTGTAGACAAAGGATCGTGGGGAACTAACAAAAAGATTTTAGTTGCAAACAATGTAGCATTTTCAAATAGTGCTTCTGGAACTGATATGCGTTATAAACTTGAATGGGCAAATCAGGCAGCAGGTTCAAAGGTAATAAGAGTACACGCAACATCATTGGCATGGGCTTAATTTAAACAATGGAGGTTTTATGGAACAGAATGAGTTTGATGAGAAAATAAAGTATGCACAGAATATTATTAATATTCTACAAACAAGACTGAATGAAGCAACAGCACAGAATGTTCAGTTGGAAGCAACAACTATAAAATTAAAAGAAGATATCGAAAATTTAACAGAAGAAAACCAAAAGTTAAAACAGGAGCCGATAGATGGCGATAGTCCTAAAACCGAAGAAAAGTGAAACGGCATCGGCTGTTCCAACAACAAGCGATTTAGCTGTTGGTGAAATTTGTGTGAATGTTGCAGATCGAAAGATATACACTAGAAAATCAAACAACTCGATTGTTATTGTTGGAAGTCATATTGAAACAGATGTTGGTGGAACATCAGTTGGTGGTGATGTTACTGGTACAGTTTCAAATATTCAAATAGGTTCTAATAAAGTTGGTATTACTGAACTTAATGTTTCTGATGGAAGTGCCGGACAATACTTAACAACAAACGGTTCTGGTACTCTTTCATTTGCTACAGATAATACTAATGTATCAGGTACTGCTGTTGGTGGTGATGTTACTGGTACAGTTTCTAATATTCAAATAGGTTCTAATAAAGTTGGTATAACAGAATTAAATGTTTCAGATGGAACAAACGGACAAGTATTAAAAACAAATGGATCAGGCACTCTTAGTTTTACAACTATATCATCAGGAGTATCTGAAGCAACTGCAACTTCAAAGGCTGTAACTATGGCAATCGCGTTAGGATAAAACTATGGCAATTACATCAAGAACACTATTAAAAGATTATTGTTTAAGACGATTAGGACATCCTGTTATTGAAATTAATGTGGATGATGAACAATGTGATGATAGACTAGATGACGCATTAGAGTATTTTGCTGAATATCATTTTGATGGAGTAGAGAAAGTTTTTCTAAAACATACAATAACAGCAGATGATATTACAAACGAATACATTGCTATGGACGATCCCACTAGTCCAGTAGGAGGTCCTGTAGTTAGTGTTATAAGAGTTTTACCTATTCCGAATTTTAATGCATTTCAAACAGGTCTTTTTAATGAAGAGTTTCAATTACGTCTAAATGATTTAGATTCATTTAGTGGTTCTTCTTTAATAAATTGGCAGATGTCATTACAAAATTATTCAATGGTTGATCATTTATTTACTGTCACACCTACTATTCATTTTAACAGAAAACAAAATAAATTATATTTAGAAACTGATTGGGCTAATAAATTTAATGTTGGTGATATTTTAATTGTAGAGGCATATCGTATGTTAGATCCAACACAGTATACTGAAGTATATAATGATATGTTTTTAAAGAAATATACAACTGCATTAATTAAAAGACAATGGGGAGAGAACTTAAAGAAGTTTGAAGGAGTACAATTGCCAGGTGGTATTACACTTAATGGTAAAGTAATTTATGATGAAGCTGTAGAAGAAATTAATAAGATAGAAGACGAAATGAGTCTTAAATGGGAACTTCCACCTACTGGGATGTTAGGATAATGGCAACTAATTTATACTTCAATAATTCATCATACGCTGAACAAGAGTTAATAAATTCTTTGACTAGTGAGGTAATACAAATACATGGGCTAGATGTATTCTACATACCAAGAACTATAGTTAAAGAAGATGTGTTGCTTGGAGAAGATGTATTATCTAAATTCTCTACTGCATACGAAATAGAAATGTATCTTAAAACAACTGAAGGATTTGGTGGTGATGGAGATATGGTTAGTAAGTTTGGTTTAGATATTCGTGATGAAGTTATCTTCACAGTTCATACAGATAGATTTGAACTTGCAACAGATATGGTAAAACCATTAGAAGGGGATTTAATTTTTTTACCAATGAGTAAAGGGTTGTTTGAGATTAAATTTGTTGAACACGAGCAACCATTTTATCAATCTGGAAAAAATTATAGTTTTGATATTACTTGTGAGTTGTATCAATATAGTGAAGAACAACTAGACACAGGTATTGCTGATATAGATAATATAGAACGAGAACAATCTGCAGCTATTGATTTAATTATGACTGCTGGTGGTAGTGGTTCATTTACTGTAGATGAATCAGTTTATCAAGGAGTAAGTCTTGCAGCTGCAACTGGTAAGGGCATTGTTGTTAGTTGGAATGCTACAACAAGAACATTACGAGTTAATGATACATCAGGAACATTTGCAGCTTCAACAAATGTTACTGGTAATATAAGTAGTGCTGTTTGGTCACAAGCATCAGCTGCGGATTATCAAGAATTACCAACGACACCATTTGCTGATAATAAAGAGTTTGAAACAGATGGTGATTCTATTCTCGATTTTTCAGAAGCTAATCCATTTGGAGATGTAACTTAATGTTTGGTAATTATTTTTATAATAAAAATATTAGAAATGTAGTTATTCTTTTTGGTACAGTATTTAATGATATCATTGTAAGACGGGTAAATTCGTCTAATGTAACTCAAGAAGAATTTAGAGTTCCTATAGCTTACGGTCCTGCAAAAAAGTTTCTTGTAAGATTACGACAAGCAACCGACACCAGTAAAGGCAAGATAGGACTAACATTACCAAGAATGTCATTTGAGTTTACCTCTATCAATTATGATCCTACACGAAAACTAGTAACAACTAATCAGTTTAAGAAAATTCACGCATCAGATTCTAGTAAATTAACATCTATATATTCTCCTGTTCCATATGACTTTGAATTTACTTTAAGTGTTATGGTTAAAAACTCTGATGATGGTACACAGATACTCGAACAAATTTTACCCTACTTTTCTCCTGCATATCAAGTAACAATGAATGAGATGAGTTCCATGGGTATTAAACGAGATATACCAATTATATTTACAGGACTTTCTACAGAAGATAGTTACGAAGGAGAGTTTTTAACAAGGCGAGCTCTTATACATACATTGACCTTTACTGTTAAAGCATTTCTTTACGGTCCTACTAATGATGTTGGTATTATTAGAGAAGTTGATGTTAATACATTTAACAATACAAATGCAACACAAAAAGTAGGAAACACAGATGTGAAACCAAATCCATTATCAGCAGACGCAGATGACGCATATGGATATACAGAAACACACACAGATTATTAATAGGAGTAATAAATATGGCTTGGGTAAATATTGCTAAAACAGGAAATTTATGGGCATACGAAAATACTGCCACAGCAGCTCATACATATCCAGACGCAAATGGTTCATATTCGGGTGGCATAAGAACTTTTACTACACCCGGTCCTTCTGCAAACCAACAAACTTATGTGAGATGTAGAATGGTTGTTGATAGTGTTGAACGTGGGGAACTTTCTAAAACTTATTGGGATGCACAATAAAGGACAACTATATGAAAAAAACAACGGTTGATAAATTAAATAAAGTATTAGATATAACAGGTGACTTGATACCAGTTGAAAGAAATAAAAAAAATAAGGCGCCTTGTGTTACAACAACTACAACAGACGTAACATCTGATTATAATTTTTCAAGAGATCAGTATCATAACCTCATTGAAAAAGGTAATGAAGCTTTGGATGAAATATTGAGTATTGCAAAAGAATCAGAATCACCAAGAGCATTTGAAGTTACTTCAATGTTGATTAGGAATTTATCTGATACTACAAAAGAACTTTTACAATTACAAAAAGCTGTAAAAGACCTCGATAATAATAAAGACCCTCATATTGTAAATAATTCTTTGTTTATTGGAAGTACAAAAGAACTTCAAGATTTGTTGAGTAATAAAAAATGAAAGAAGAAGCTTATTTAGGTAACAGACTATTAAAACCAACCAATGTTCCTCATCAATTTACTAAACACGAAGTTAAAGAATATGTAAAATGTCAAAACGATATTATATATTTTCTTAAAAACTACGTTCAAGTTATTCATGTTGATAAAGGGTTGGTTCCTTTTGATCTGTATGATTATCAGGAAGAACTGATTAATACTCTAAATGATAATAGATATGTTATTGTAAAGAGTGCTAGGCAGTCTGGTAAATCTGTAACAAGTCTTGGTTATATTTTACATTATGTATTATTTAACAAAACAAAAATAGTTGGTTTGTTGGCTAACAAAGCATCTACATCAAGAGAGTTGCTTGGAAGATTACAGACAGCTTATCAACATCTGCCAAAGTTTTTACAACAAGGTATTGTTGAATGGAATAAAGGAAATTTGGAACTAGAAAATGGTTCTAAGATTATAGCATCTTCTACATCTTCATCTGCTATTCGTGGTTACAGTTTTTCGTTATTGTTCTTAGATGAGTTTGCTTTCGTACAAAGAACGATTGCAGATGCATTTATCAAATCAGTTTATCCTACAATTTCATCTGGTAAAGATACTAAGATTATCATGGTGTCTACACCCAATGGATATAACTTGTTTTATAAGTTTTGGAATGATGCTGTAGAAGGTAATAATCAATTTAAGACATTTACAATTCATTGGACTAGTATTCCAGACAGAGATAAAGAATGGCGCAAAAATATTATATCAGATATTGGAGAAGAAGCATTTAGACAAGAGTATGAAGCAGAGTTTTTAGGTTCTTCCAATACTCTAATATCATACGCATCATTACAAGAGTTGTCATATATATCCCCTATATGGTCAAAAGACGATTTAGATGTATATGAAGATCCAGAAATGGGCAGAATTTATGCGATGACAGTTGATACGGCTCGTGGACAGGGTTTAGATTATTCTACGTTCACAGTTATTGATACTACTGAAGTTCCCTATAAAATAGTGGCAAAATATCGCAATAATGTCGTAGCTCCTCTACTCTTTCCTAATATTATAAATATTATTGCAAAGAAGTATAATGACGCATATATATTAGTAGAAACAAATGATATTGGATCTCAGGTAGCCGATGTCCTACATCACGACTTAGAGTATGAAAATATACTCACAGTTTCATGGTACGGACGACACGGCCAACAGATTTCAAGTGGTCATAATAAAGATATATCATATGGTGTGAGAACAACCAAACAAGTTAAAAAAATTGGATGTTCAAATTTAAAGAGTATGATTGAAGAGAATAAGTTGCTTATTCAAGACTACGATATCATCTCTGAACTTACGACTTTTGTTACAAAGGGAGATACTTTTGCAGCAGAAGATGGTTCAAATGATGACTTAGCTATGACATTAGTTTTGTTTGGTTGGTTAGTAGATCAACAATATTTTAAAGAATTGAGTAATCAGAATATTCGGGATAAGTTATATCAAACTAAGATGGATGCTATTGATGATATGACTCTCCCATTTGGTATTATTGATGATGGATTGGATGATAAGTATGAATCAATGCCCGATGGTGGTATGTGGGAAAGGGTTGATACATTTAACAAGTAAAATCTATATCAATATTAAGAATGTAAAGGAGAACAAAAATGGCTTTTCAAGTATCACCAGGAATTAACGTAACAGAACAAGATTTAACAACTGTTGTACCAAATGTAGCAACAACTATTGGTGCGATGGCCGGAGGATTCCAATGGGGACCCTGCCTAGAAAGAGTACAGATATCATCTGAAAATGATTTAGTTGCATTATTTGGTAAACCAGATACAAACACGTTTACGTGGTTTTGGACTGCAGCTAACTATCTTGCATATGCAAATAATTTATGGGTTATTAGGAATGTAGGAGCTGCAGCAAAAAATGCTGTTGTTGGAGATACCGATGCTGGTACGGCAGTTACTGTTCTTAATAAAGATTCATATGATAGTATTACATTTACAGATCAAGTATTTGTTGCAAAGTACCCAGGTGCTTTAGGTAATAGTTTAAAAATACAGGCAATTGATTCTGATGGTTGGGGAGATTCCACAATCAATACACTTTTTCTTGCTAACTTTGATAGAGCTCCAGGTACATCCACAGATGTTGGAAATGCTGGTGGTGCTAATGACGAGATGCATATTCTTGTTATTGATGAGGATGGATTGTGGACAGGAACTCCAGGATATATTTTGGAGAAACATGCTTTCGTAAGTAAAGCATCTGACGGAAAGAAAATTGATGGTGCAACTAATTATGTTGTAAATGTTATGCGTAATGAATCTAAATATGCATATGTTGGTTTGGTAACTAAGTTTACTGAAAATTCAACTGGTGCAGGTACGAATGCTGGGCAACCAAAAGCTAGTGCAACTTTTAAAACTTTTAATAGTGCAACTGCTGCCGAAGCAATTATAGGTGGTTCTTTGACTCTTGGTGTTTCTGATGATGCACAAACAGATGCATTACTTCAAGCAAGTTATGCATTGTATACAACACCTGAAGTTATTGATATAACATTAATATTGGGTGGATCATCTTCAACTACAACAGGTCGTTGGATTATTGATAATATAGCTTCTGTACGAAAAGATTGTATGGCATTTGTATCACCATTACAAGCTTCTGTTGTTAATAATTCTGGTGGAGAAGTCGCAGCACTTACCACAGACAATACTGCTCTTGGTTCTTCAAGTTATGCAGTAATGGATAGTGCTTGGAAATATCAATATGACCGATATCGAGATGTGTTTATGTATGTTCCGATGAATGGTGATATTGCTGGTCTATGTGCTAGAACAGATTATACTAATGATGCATGGTGGTCACCTGCTGGTTTGAATCGTGGTACTATCAAGAATATTGTTAAACTTTCTTGGGAAGCTACTAAAGCAAATCGTGATACAATGTATCCGATAAGTATCAATCCAACTATCACCATGACAGGTGCAGGTGTAGTTCTTTGGGGTGACAAAACAATGCAAGTAGTTCCAAGTGCATTTGATAGAATCAATGTACGAAGATTATTTATTGTTCTTGAGAAAGCAATCTCAATAGCTGCAAAATCTATGTTGTTTGAGTTCAATGATGAATTTACAAGAGCACAGTTTGTAAATATGGTTTCACCATTTTTACGAGATGTACAAGGAAGGCGTGGTATTACTGACTTTAAGGTAGTTTGTGATAGTTCTAATAATACTGGTCAAGTTATTGATACGAATAATTTTGTTGGTGATATTTATATCAAACCAGCACGTTCTATCAACTACATCCAGTTAAACTTTATTGCCGCACGAACTGATGTTTCTTTCTCAGAAATCGGTGGGTAATCTTATAAATACTTACAAATCTTAAAGGAGTAATAACATGGCAACAATATCAGATTTTAGTAGTAAATTCAGAGGTGGTGTAAGACCAAATCTGTTTGCTTGTAATATAACAATACCGGGTGCAGTTGGTAATTTATCTCGTGAATTTACTTTTCATTGTAAAGGAACTTCTTTACCGGCTTCTTCAGTTCCTGCAATTGATGTTCCGTTTCTTGGTAGACAATTAAAAGTTCCAGGAGATCGAACATATGCAGATTGGACAGTAACCGTATTCAATGATGTTGATATGGCTATGAGACATACGTTTGAAGGATGGATGGCAAAGATACAAAATCATGGTGCTAATGTACAACACTCAACAGCTCATGCTGATATATATGGTCAAGGAACTGTTACACAACTTAGACGAGATGGTTCAGCAGTTTCAACTTATGCATTAGAAATTCTTCCTACAGAAGTTGCAGCTATTGAAGTTGCATGGGAATCTAATGATGCAGTTGAAGAATATGCTGTAACATTTGCTGTGAACTATTGGGTACCTAAAAGTGGTGGAAGCAATTTCACATCTGGTGGTTCAGATTCAACTGAATGGAATATTAATGTTGGATCAAGTGGTGTTTCTGGTTCTGTTTCAGGTGCATTGGGTAGTTTAGGAGTTAACTTTCCAAAATAATTATGAATTGTTGGGGGTGATTTTTTCACCCCCGATGTTTTATTGAATTTTAATAAAGGATAGAGGATATTTTATATGGCAATTGAATTATTTGGTTTTGAAATAAAGTCTAAAAAAGATAAGAAGGGCAAAACTTTTGTAACACCAGAGAATACTGATGGTGCAACTACCGTTGTTGATGGTGGTGGAATCATGGGGCATTATCTGAATACAGAAGCAGATGCCAAAAATGAACAGGCTTTAGTTCAAAAATATCGTGAAATGAGTTTTACACAAGAAGTTGATGGAGCTGTAGAAGATATTATCAATGATGCTATTATTCAAGAAGAAGGAAGAGCAGTACTAGCACTTGATTTATCATCTTTAGATTATACTGATGCCATTCAAGATAAAATACATTCTGAGTTTTCTACAATACTCGACTTACTAGATTTTAATCAAAACGGTGCAGATTTATTTAAAAAGTGGTATGTTGATGCAAGGATGTATCATCATATTGTTATTGATAATGACAGACCTAAAGATGGTATTAAAGAGTTGATTCCTATTGACCCTTTAAATATTGAAAAAATAAGAGAAGTTAAAAAAAGTAAAAAGAATGGTATTGAAGTAGTAGAAGATATTCAAGAATACTATATTTATTCACCTGATGCTATGAATGGTGGTTCAGGACAACAAGGAATCGGTGGTCAAAATGGAATTGTTCAAGTTGCACCCGATGCGATTTCATATGTTCATTCTGGTTTAATCGATACAGTAAAACAAATTGTTATTGGTTATTTATATAAAGCAATCAAACCTTGGAATCAGTTAAGAATGATTGAAGATGCACTTGTTATATACAGATTAGCAAGAGCTCCAGAACGAAGAATATTTTATATTGACGTTGGTAATCTTCCCAAGTTAAAAGCAGAGCAGTACTTACAACAGGTAATGAATCGTTATAAGCAAAAGATGACTTATAATGCAGCATCAGGAGAAGTAGAGGATCAACGTAAACATCTTTCAATGTTAGAAGATTTTTGGTTGCCAAGACGAGAAGGTGGGAGAGGTACTGAAATTAGTACACTACCTGGTGGACAAAATCTTGGTGAAACAGACGACATTGAATATTTTAGAAAAAAATTGTACAAGTCTTTGAATGTACCTATTTCAAGAATTGAAGGTGCAGATTCTACAACTTTCAATCTTGGTAGAGCTTCAGAAATTACAAGAGATGAAGTAAAATTTGGAAAGTTTGTTGCTCGTTTACGACATAGATTTTCTGGTGTATTTACTGAGTTACTTAAAGTTCAATTGATTCTTAAAGGTATTATTAAAGAAGAAGATTGGGTTGGCATTAAAGATCGTATACGATATATATGGGCCAAGGATTCTCATTTTATGGAGTTGAAAAATTCCGAGATGATAAGAGATCGTTTGGAGTTGGTAGGATTGGCTGAAGAGTATGTTGGTAAATATATTTCTGTAGAATATTTGAGAAAAAATATACTTCAACAGACAGAAGAACAAATTAAAGAAATTGATAAACAAATTGCAGCTGCACAACCAACAGAAACAGATGATGAGGATGATGATGACTTCTAAAACACATCAAACTATAAAATCTATTTTAACAGTTAAGACACAAAGTTTTATAGAAAGTAAAAAACAAAAATTGTTTCAAAATATATTAGATACAGAAATTGAAGAAAGTGTACGAGATATTTCTAGTAAAAGTGATGATCAAATAAAACAGTTAATCAAAGAAGGAAAACTTACTGACAAGTTATTAGTTTGTGCAATTAAAAATGTAATGAAAGAGGGGATGAAAAATGGCAAAATCAGATTCGACAAGTAATATTTTACAAAATATTTTCAGTAAAAAACTTACTAAAGCAAAAGAAGGAATTGCAAAAAGTTTGCGAAACAAATCATTTAAGGCTATTGAAGATTATAAAAATAGTTTTAAATTTGAATTGCCTGGAACAGGATCTAAAGCAGTAACTGTACCATCATCACCAGAAATAAATAAAGAAGGTGTTGTTAGTAAAGTAATGGAATATATTAAAACAGATGGCACCAGACGAAGATGTGCTGGTGGCGATGGTCGTAAAACAGAGAGTCATGATTGTGAAAAAGTTCATTCTGATATGTCACATAAAGAATGGGAAGCATCACAAGATACACCAAAGGATGAAGGTAAAGATGGTGGAACAGGTGACAAGGCAGCTTATAAAAAATTCTTTGATACCAAATTAAAAAAATATGGTGTAAGTAGTCCTGCTGAATTAAAAGGTGATGATAAGAAAAAATTCTATGATGAAATAGATGCAGAATGGGAAGGTGATAATGAAACTGACTGACCAAATTGTTAAACTAAAGGGTAAAAACAAATGAAACTAATAACAGAACATATCCATGATGTAGAGTATATTACCGAAGGTAAGGGTAAAGAGCAATACATCAAGGGTATCTTTATGCAGGCTGATATTAAAAATCAGAATGGTAGAGTATATCCAAAAGAGGTATTGCAAAAAGAAATAAAAAACTTTAATAATAAATATGTTAAAGAGGGAAGAGCTCTTGGTGAACTCGGACATCCAGCAGGCCCTGTTATTAATTTAGATAGGGTTTCACATATAATTAAAGAGTTGACTGAAGATGGTTCTAACTTTATAGGTAAAGCCAAGGTAATGGATACTCCAAATGGTAGAATTGTAAAAAGTTTTATCAATGAAGGTGTCAAGCTTGGTGTATCTTCCCGAGGGATGGGTAGTGTTAAACTGAATAGAGAAGGTGTTAATGAAGTACAGAAAGACTTTGTTTTATCCACAGTAGATATCGTTGCTGACCCTTCAGCTCCAGAGGCATTTGTCAATGGAATTATGGAAGGCAAAGAGTGGGTATGGGAGAATGGAATTATTAAGGAGAAGGAAATTGCTGGAATGAAAAAAACGATACAAAATGCTAATATGAGAGAATTAGATCAAAAAAAGTTGGAAGTTTTTACAAAATTCCTTCAAAATCTTTAATGTTATAAATATTATAACGAATAAAATAATTTAGGAGATCAACAATGGCACGAAAAAAAATACTCACAGATGATGGAAGAATTGAAGATGAGATTGATATGGAAGAAGCGAAAAGTTCTAATAAAGAATTAGGTTTGCCTGATTTAGATGACGAAGAAGGTCGAAGTGATTCTGAGCCTGATGGAGAAGATAATCCAAAGAAACAAAAAGAACCTAAAAATTCAAAATCAAATGCTTCTGCAAAAGCAGAAGGTAAAGCAAAAAAAGAAGAAGATGAAGAAGAAGATGATGAGGACGAGGAAGAAGTAGAAGAGAGCAAATCAAAAAAAGAAGAAGATGACGAAGAGTATGATGACGAAGATGAAAAGAAAGAATCTAAGTCTACTAAAAAAGAAGCTATGCCTCCTTGGTTAGATAAAGACAAAAAAGATGACGATGACGAT
>Ga0308019_10002086_pt1 | contig 11641 bp, 3 predicted proteins | sample Neamet284_FD_203135 | JGI IMG/M metagenome (GOLD analysis project Ga0308019, IMG submission 203135) | Marine microbial communities from water near the shore, Antarctic Ocean - #284 | ecosystem: Environmental > Aquatic > Marine > Unclassified | place: Southern Ocean | collected 2014-10-01
TCCATGTGTTACCATTTTCGGGTCGGCTAGAATGAAACCTGAAAACAAATACTATCAACTTGCAGTTACCATTGGAGAGGAACTCTCTGTAAATGGTTACGGTGTAATTACCGGTGGTGGTCCTGGTATAATGGAAGCAGGAAACAAAGGAGCTAAAATGGGTGGAGCACCATCAGTTGGACTAAACATTGATCTTCCTTTTGAAGCGAATAGTAACCCATACATTGACCCGGATAAAAACATTAATTTCGATTACTTTTTTGTGCGTAAGGTTATGTTTGTGAAATACTCTCAGGCTTTTGTTGTAATGCCAGGAGGAATGGGAACTTTAGACGAATTATTTGAAGCAATTACACTAATTCAAACCAAAAAAATCGATTTATTTCCTATTATATTAGTTGGTACTACATTTTGGTCTGGCTTAGTGAAATGGATTAAAGGAACGCTCGTAGATGAGGGAACAATAAGCGAGAAAGATTTAGAGTTAATATATGTAGTCGATTCTCCAAAAGAAATCCTAACTATTATTGATAAATTCTATGAAAATTACTTACTAAAACCAAATTTTTAAACTACTCATAACCAATGGTGTAGTATTTATTTACATAAACATTGGGCTACAATGAATACTAGTAACAGAAGCAAACAAATTTTAAAACTACTGTAAATCTTAGGCCTTAATTATAATGCTAGCATTATAATTTTACTATTTTTGAGGAAACTAAGCTAATTACGATGAAATTAAAAAATATTCTTCTGTATTCATTTCTCTTTTTAATGGGGCAACAGTTATTTTCACAACATCTTATTAAAGGAACTGTTTACGACAAAAATAGTAAGGAATCTTTAATTGGTGCCAATGTTATAATTCCGAGCTCATCTAAAGGAACCATGACAGACTTCGATGGCTTTTTTCAGCTAGAGGTTTCTACCCTACCTATAGATATAGAGATTTCATTTATTGGATATGAGAAAAAAGTAGTTACTGTAAATGATACAGAAGCATTAAAAATATTTTTAGGAGAAGATAAATTAATCTTATCTGAGATTGTAATTACTGACAGCCGCTTAACAAAAAAACAAAAACAGTCTGCAATAACTGTAGAGGTTTTAGATATTTTAGCAATAAAAGAAACTCCAGCTGCAAGTTTTTACGAAGGTCTTGGTGCATTAAAAGGAGTAGATGTAACTTCTGCTAGTTTAGGATTTAAAATTATTAACACACGTGGTTTCAACTCCACCTCACCTGTACGGTCTCTACAAATTATAGATGGTGTAGATAACCAATCTCCCGGTTTAAATTTTGCACTAGGTAACTTTTTAGGATCCTCAGAATTAGACCTTAAAAAAGTAGAAATTATTGTGGGTGCAAACTCTGCACTATATGGTCCCAACGCTTTTAACGGTGTTATAAGCATGGAAACTAAAGATCCATTTCAATTCCCCGGTTTATCGGCACAACTTAAAGGTGGAGCACGTAATTTAGGCGAATTAGCAGTAAGATATGCTCATGTATTTAAGAACAAGGATGATGAAGATGTATTTGGAGCTAAGTTTAATTTTTATAGAATGGTTGCTGATGACTGGGTTGCAAACAACTATGACCAAACCTACGATAGTCCTTCATTAACTACAAATCCAGGCGGCTACGATGCTGTTAATAGATATGGAGATGAGTATTATGCAGAATGGAATGATATTAAAGAATTCCCTGGATTAGGTACTTTCCACCGTACAGGCTATAGAGAAGATGATCTTGCTGACTATAATACAGAAAACATTAAAATGAATATGGCTTTGTACTATAAGCCTACCGCAAAAACAGAATTAATTTACGCGACCAATTACGGAACAGGAACGACTGTTTATCAAGGTGATAACAGATACAGTTTAAATGGTTTAAAATTCTTTCAAAATCGATTAGAATTTCGTCAAAAAGACAAATTCTTTATACGAGTATACGAGACTCATGAAGATGCCGGTGATACTTATGATATAGTTGCCACCGCAAACTCGTTAATGAATATGGCTCAAGACAACTTCTCTTGGACAAGTGATTACGCTACTTTATGGAAAGACTACGTACCTGAAGTACAGCAATTTGAAGGATGGATTCCAATTGAAATTCTAAGTGAAGATACCGACGGGAATGGGCAGATAGATATACTTGATCCAGGTTTTTATGAAGCATGGCAAGAGAATAATCAATCTGTATTAGATGCAAACCAAGATGCTTTATCTGTTTTTCACCAATTAGTATCAGACTCTATCAACAACCTGCCCGGACAGCAAGGTTCTTCATACTTAACACCAGGAACTCCTGAATTTGATGAAGCTTTCAATAATATTACTACTCAAACAAGATATGATAAAAATGGTAATTTAGTTGGCGGAACAAAGTTTTACGACAAATCTAAATTATACCATGCACAAGCTGAATATAAATTTGAGCTTGGTGAAAACAGATTTACTGTCGGAACAAATGCTCGCTTTTATAAACCAGACTCAGACGGTAGTATTTTTCAAGATGGTTTTGTACAACATTATAATGATAGATATCTTTATGATGATGGCGGAAATCCAACTTTAAGTAACGATACAATTGTAGATTGGATTATTGTAGATAATGTACTTGTAGCAGATACTTCGATAACATCTACACACCTTTTCGAAGTAGACACTATCATAAATGATTTAGTAATTACCAATAAAGAATTTGGTGTTTATGCAGGTTACCAACGAGATTTCTTTAGTGAGACCTTAAAACTCTCTGCTTCAGCTAGAATGGATAAAAATCAAAACTTCGATTATTTATTCTCTCCTGCTGCATCTATTGTATACACACCGTCAGAAAAAGATGTAATAAGACTTTCGCTTTCGTCAGCAATTAGAAATCCTACCCTAACAGATCAATATTTAAACTACGATATTGGACCAGCAATTTTATTGGGGAATTTAAATGGCTTTGGATACGATCAATACTTTGTGAATATCGATTCTTTAAAACAATACTTTATTGGTGCATTAGTAAATCCTGACGCACTAATAGGAGGACTTATGAAAGTAGATCCTATTAAACCAGAAAAAGTTAAAACCATTGAAGCTGGTTACAGAACGACACTATTTAATAAGCTTTATGTAGATGCCAGTTTTTATTATAGTATTTATGAGGATTTTATTGGTTATCAAACTGGAGCATCCTTTAAATTTGGATCTACAAAAGTTGCAAGCGAACAAGATGTAATAGACGGATGGGCTGCAGTAGCAGGAGATACCATAGACAATTATAATGACTTACTACTACCTTCTATACAAGGGTACAGAGTTGCTGCTAATGCACAAGATAAAGTAACGACTAAAGGGTTTACATTAGGCTTAAACTACTTCTTTAATCAGTACTTAACCATTAATGGTAATTACTCTTGGAATAAATTAAATAAAAAAGGTACAGACGATCCTATAATACCTGCCTTTAACACTCCAGAACATAAGTTCAACTTAGGTTTTGGTGTAAGAGACGTTAATGTTTTTGGAGTTTCAAGACATTGGGGCTTTAGTAGTAATTACAAATGGGTAGAAGGTTTTATTTTCGAAGGCTCACCACAATTTACTGGAGAAGTACCAAGTTACTCTCAATTAGATGCTCAAATAAATAAAGCCATTCCTGAAATTAAAGCAACTATAAAATTAGGTGCTTCAAACCTACTAAACAATAATTCATTTCAAGTATATGGAGGACCTAGAGTCGGTAGAATGATGTATGCATCAATACTGTTTGAGCTCAACTAATATGTTATCCTCTGAATAACAACCACCTTCGGGTGGTTTTTTTTTTGTCTCATTCAAATTCAACAATAGACTTACATACAGGTTCTTATATTTGTTTTCATCACTTAAAGTACCTATATTTATCGTTCTATTAACTAAAAACCCCAATGATGAAAAAACTATTCTCGAAAGTTATTGCATTAGCAATGATTTTAACATCCTTTACAACATTTGCACAAGATGCATATTTTGTAGAAGCTGGCATGCCTTACTTTGCACCTCAAGTACTAGAAATAGAAACTGGAGATGTAGTAACATGGACAAACGTAAATGGTACTCACGATGTGAATTTTGATATTAATACACTAAGTGGTGAGTCTTTTGGAAACCCAAGTGCTAGTTCTTTAGGAACTAATTCAGGTGGAGACATGGGTTCTATCACATTCGATATAGCTGGAACTTATAATTATGATTGTTCTTTATATGGACATGCCTCTTCTGGTATGACTGGAACAATCGTTGTAAGTCAAGCTGCAGGTTTCTTCCCACCAGAAGGGTCTGTATATAATAGCGATAGTACTGAAGTTACTCTTCCGAGTGCTGAAGTAGGTACAGCCTACGACAATACTATTTCTTTTTATGCAACAAACGAAATAGAAATGGACATGAGTGGATCTCCTGTTGCATTGGCTTTTATTTCTGCTGAAATTTTATCTGTAGATGTTCCAGACGGAATGAGTACTTCATGTAACCCAGGTGACTGTTTCTTCGGTCCTCAAGCTTGGGGAGAAGTTAACTTAACTGGTACACCAACTAATGGTGGAGTTTACAACTTAAACTTAAGTGCAATGGTTACTATTAACCTTGCAAACCTTGGTATAGATTCTGACTTAACCTTCCCAGTTCCTTATAATGGGGAAAATGCTGTTTTAAACATGGCTTTAGCTGGAGACTATTCTGCAGTAAATGGATTTATTCCAAATTTCATTTTAAATGTTGATGGTGATATTGCAACTGTTTCAGGATGTACTGATGCTTCTGCAACAAACTACAATGCAGATGCTACAGAAGATGATGGTTCTTGTGATTACCCTTCAGCTAGTGAAGGAGTACGTTATGTTGATGAGATTTTCTCTGAGGTAACTATCACATCTAATGTTCAGTATGGAGAAAACATCGGAATCATTACACAAGCTCCAGCACTAGAAAGTCTTTATATGGATGTTTATACACCAACAGGTGATACAGAAACAAACAGACCTGTAGTTGTAATGCTACATACTGGTTCTTTCTTACCTGCAATTGTAAATGGTCAAGCTACTGGTGACAAATCAGACAACGCTATTGTTGAAGCTTGTAAACTTTATGCTAAAAAAGGATATGTTGCTGTTGCAGTTAACTACCGTTTAGGTTGGAATCCTGTTTCTACTTCTGAAGATGTTAGACGATCTACTCTTATTCAAGCTGCATACCGTGGTTTACAAGATACTAAAACTGCAGTTCGTTTCTTAAGAAAATCAGCTACTGAAGATGGAAATCCTTATGGAGTTGGTGAGAAATTTGCTGTAGGTGGAAACGGAACTGGAGGATACCTTTCTCTAGCGATGGCGACACTTAACGATTATAATTCGGAATTATTAATGCCTAAATTCATTGATACTTCAGATGAAACTATTGCTGCATATGGACAACCTGTTCCATACATCATGCAATCTATGTGGGGTAACTTTGAAGCTACTGATTACGGATGGCATCCTGCTTATGACCTAAATGGTGATGGTGTATTTATGGATGTTCCTCTTTGTATTCCTAATCACGTTGGATACAGTTCTGAAGTAGATATGGTATTTAATGCAGGTGGTGCACTTCCAGATATTTCTTGGTTAGAAGCTGGTGAAGTTCCTATTGCTTCTATGCAAAACATTCTTGATGCTGATGCTCCTTATGCAGAAGGTAACGTAATTGTTCCTACTACAGGTGAATTTGTTATTGTTGCACATGGTTCGCAATTAGTTCAAGAAAATGCTACTGCCTTCGGAAACAATGATGTTTTTGCTGGTATGTCTACTTCTATTAACGATGCATGGTTCTCTAATGGTAATGGTGCAGATAATGCTGCTATTGCTGGACATGCTGACTTACCTGGTTTGTTTGCTATGATCACTCCTACTCCTTCTGCTTCGCCTACGGCTTGTGGATTCCAGTCGGTACAAAATGCGCCTTGGGATTCTTGGGACAACGCTACTTATGGTGCGATGGCTGATGGATACCATGGAATGCCTTCTGGTACTATGGGATGTTTAGCTCTTTTAGGTAACCCTGATATGAGTACTGAAAAAGGTATGGCTATGGTAACTATGATGGACGAATTCTTTGCGCCACGTATTGCTAAAGCATTAGATTTAATTGTTGAACCAGCACGTTATGTTGATGAGATTTTCTCTGAAGTTACTGTTACATCTAATGTTCAGTATGGAGAAAACATCGGAATCATTACACAAGCTCCAGCATTAGAAAGTCTTTATATGGATGTTTATACACCAACAGGTGATACAGAAACTAACCGTAGAGTTATTATAATGTTACATACAGGTTCTTTCTTACCTGCAATTGTAAATGGTCAAGCTACTGGTGATAAATCAGACAACGCTATTGTTGAAGCTTGTAAGCTTTATGCTAAAAAAGGATATGTTGCTGTTGCAGTTAACTACCGTTTAGGTTGGAATCCAGTTTCTACTTCTGAAGATGTTAGACGATCTACTCTTATTCAAGCTGCATACCGTGGTTTACAAGATACTAAAACTGCTGTTCGTTTCTTAAGAAAATCAGCTGCTGAAGATGGAAATCCTTATGGAGTTGGTGAGAAATTTGCTGTAGGTGGAAACGGAACTGGAGGATACCTTTCTCTAGCAATGGCTACACTTAACGATTATAATTCGGAATTATTAATGCCTAAATTCATTGATACTTCAGATGAAACTATTGCTGCATATGGACAACCTGTTCCATACATCATGCAATCTATGTGGGGTAACTTTGAAGCTACTGATTACGGATGGCATCCTGCTTATGACCTAAATGGTGATGGTGTATTTATGGATGTTCCTCTTTGTATTCCTAATCACGTTGGATACAGTTCTGAAGTAGATATGGTATTTAATGCAGGTGGTGCACTTCCAGATATTTCTTGGTTAGAAGCTGGTGAAGTTCCTATTGCTTCTATGCAAAACATTCTTGATGCTGATGCTCCTTATGCAGAAGGTAACGTAATTGTTCCTACTACAGGTGAATTTGTTATTGTTGCACATGGTTCGCAATTAGTTCAAGAAAATGCTACTGCCTTCGGAAACAATGATGTTTTTGCTGGTATGTCTACTTCTATTAACGATGCATGGTTCTCTAATGGTAATGGTGCAGATAATGCTGCTATTGCTGGACATGCTGACTTACCTGGTTTGTTTGCTATGATCACTCCTACTCCTTCTGCTTCGCCTACGGCTTGTGGATTCCAGTCGGTACAAAATGCGCCTTGGGATTCTTGGGACAACGCTACTTATGGTGCGATGGCTGATGGATACCATGGAATGCCTTCTGGTACTATGGGATGTTTAGCTCTTTTAGGTAACCCTGATATGAGTACTGAAAAAGGTATGGCTATGGTAACTATGATGGACGAATTCTTTGCGCCACGTATTCACGCAGCTCTTTCTACTGAAACAGTTGTTACTGAAGGTCCTACAGAACAAGTTATTAGCTTAACGTCTGGATGGTCAATGTTCTCTACCTATATGATGGCAGAAAACATGGCTATGGACGTAGTTGTAGCACCGGTTCTTGAAAATGTAGTAATCGCTAAAGATTACTTGGGATCAGCTTATCTTCCAGAATGGAACTTTAATGGTATTGGCGACATAGCAATTGGTCAAGGTTACCAAATTAAAATGATTGAAGCTACAGACCTTACAGTTCAAGGTACTTATATGGCTCCTGAAGAAAACCCTATTGAATTGGTTGCTGGATGGAACATGATTGGTTACCTAAGATTGGAAGGAGCAGATGCTGGATCAGTATTAGCTGATTTAGTTGATGCAGGAGTAATAGAGATCGCAAAAGATTATTTAGGATCTGCATTCTTACCAGCATGGAACTTTAACGGTATTGGAGATCTTAACCCAGGAATGGGATACCAAGTAAAAACTAGCGAAGCTGCAACTTTAACATTAAACGCTAACGATACTGAGTACCGTTATGCTATGTTAAAGCAAACTTCAAATAGTACAAGTCATTTTGAAACTGCTTTAAATACAGGTTCAAATATGACGATTGGTATTTTTGATGAAGCTTGGGAAGTTACTCCATCTAACGGAGATGAGATTTCTGCTTTCAATTCAAAAGGTGAATTGGTAGGTTCTGCTACATACACTAGCCCAGTTACTGTACTTACAGTTTGGGGTAACGATGTAACTACAGACAAACTTGATGGTTTAGAGAATACTGAAAGCATGACTTTTAAAGTATGGAACAATAGATACAATACAACTGATGAATTGGTTGTTACAAATTGGATCGAAGGTTCTAATGCATATGAAACGAATGCAGTAAATCAAATTGGTGAAATTGGATTTGTTTCAAACTCAACTAATAGTAGTAAATTGGGTCTTTACCCTATTCCAGCAAATAAAGAATTGAACCTTGAATTAACACTTAATCAAGCTCAAGACATTACTGTTGGTATCTACAACCTATTAGGAGAACTTATAGAAACTAGTTCTTACCAATTAGAAAAAGGATTTAACAGTGTTGAATTAAATATTGCTCCTTTAAAAGAAGGTGCTTATTTATGTACTATTAACACAAACGAAGGAACTAATTCACGTAAATTTAACGTGATCAAATAGTTTTTAATTGATTAAATTAAAAGGACACTCCTAGAGTGTCCTTTTTTTTTTACTTTTGAACTTAATCAAAAAAAAATACTGATGAATAAAGGAATTTTACTTTCATTTATTACACTCGTTACATTCTTAACTACTAATGCTCAAGATGTTTCATGGCCAGATGCAGTTATTAATACGGGTTCTAACTCAACATACTTAATACAAAGCGCCGATATAGATGGGGTTTCTGTTATTTATGGTTACGTTCTCGGAGCATTTTTCGAAAATGACAACGGAGATTTACAGTGTGGAGGGTTTACAAATTGCAGTAACGGACAAGTGCAATTAGCCGTAATGGGTGATGACACTACTACAGATGAAAAGGATGGTTTTTACGATGGGGAAGAAATAACTTGGTTAGCCTATGGATCTTTTCTAGAACAAACTTATACGGCATCAGTTCAATTCTCTACCGCACCTCCATTTGGGTCTAATTCATATAGTACAAATGGATTAAATATTGTGAATCAATTTAACATTAGCTCCGCAGTATTAGGCTGCATGGACGATTTAGCATGTAACTTTAATGCAAATGCTACAGAAGATGATAGTACATGTACGTTTGCAGAAGTCAATGAAAACTGTGATGGTACTTGTATTGACACAGATGGAGATTTAGTGTGCGACATATATGAGGTTTTAGGATGTACGGATATCACTGCTTGTAATTACAACGAATTTGCAACCGAAGAAGACAGCTCATGTACTTATCCGGAGCCAAATTTAGAATGTGGTGAAATGGCAATAATTGGATGTATTGATGCTACAGCTTGTAACTATAATGAATTAGCAACAGTAGAAGGACAATGTTTTTTCACAGATACAGAATGTCAAGTATGCTCTGGTGAAATAGATGGTTCTGGTGTGGTTTTATTTAATGACGATGATTTAGATGGAGTTTGTAATCAGGATGAGATTAATGGTTGTACAGACCCTCTTTATACTGAGTACAGTATAGAAGCTACAGAAGATGACAACTCATGCCAAACACTAATTGTATTGGGTTGTACGGATATAAATGCATTTAACTACGATGAAAATGCAAATACAAACGAAGGAAATTGTGTGTTTGAGGTACAGGTAGACTTCGAAACAACAGGAACAAATACAACCACAAATTTCAGTGTCACTATAGATACAATAGATTTACAATTAGGTGACTCAGAACTAAGTATTGGGGACCTTATTGGTGGCTTTTACCTTGTAGGTGACCAACTTTACTGTGCTGGATTTACAAGTTGGACTGGAAATGATTTTAGTATCAACTTATGGTTAGACGATCCTGCTACTATTGAAATAGATGGTTTAACTGAGAACACAACAATTTATTGGATTGTACAACAAGACGAAACTATGTTTAATTACTTAGTAGACTTTACACTTATTAATGCTCCTGGAGTGATCTTTGTTTCTCAAATAAGCTTAAATCAAAACATAATTATTGGTTGTATGGAATCGACTGCCTATAACTATAATAGTGCAGCTGTTATGAGCGATGGAGCCTGTGAAGAGTTTATTGAAGGTTGTACAGATACGGAAGCCTGTAACTTTGAAGAGACTGCAAATACAGAAGATGGTAGCTGTTATAGTATTGAAGCTAACATTCCTGAATTTCAAGCTGGACAAGCACTAAGTGTAGAAACAAATGCTCTAAACCCAACATATGTATGGTATTTAGATATGGTAGCACAAGAAGAAACTAGCTACCAATTTACACCTTATATAAATGGAATATACACAGTAGATGTTACCGATGAGACTGGTTGTACCGTTTCTATTACTTACAACCTAGAAAACATAGGAATTGAGGAGATTCTGAATAATCAAATCAGCTTATTCCCAAACCCTGCAGAAAGTTTTGTGGAAATTAATTCTACACAATCTAAAATAGAGAGCTTAAAGCTTTATTCTATTACAGGACAACTACTACAAGAATACACCGTAGCTGCATTTCAATTTAAAATTGAACGCAATAGCTTACCAAATGGTATTTACTTTATCCAAGCAATAGTAAATGGCAATGAGGTAACCAAAAGGGTACTCTTTAAATAAACAATTAGATTACTTAACAAAAAAGGCTCTCGATTTCTCGAGAGCCTTTTTTATGCGATAAGCTTTTAATCTTATAAGAATTAATTTTCTAACTCCGACAAATAACGCTCAGCTTCTAATGCAGCCATACAACCAGTACCAGCAGCAGTAACAGCTTGACGATACATTTTATCTTGTATATCACCTGCAGCAAAAACACCTTTAATATTTGTTTGTGTAGAATCTGGCTTAGTATGTAAATAACCAACCTCATCCATATCTAACTGACCAACAAAAAGGTCCGAATTAGGCTTATGCCCAATAGCAACAAAGAACCCAGTACAAGGGACGTCAATAGTATCTCCTGTTTTATTATTCTTCACTCGAACAGCTTCTACTCCTTTTTCACCTAATACCTCTTCGGTCTCAGAGTTATATAGAACAGTAATATTTTCTGTCTTAGATACTCGATGTTGCATCGCTTTAGAAGCACGCATTTCATCTTTTCTAACTAGCATAGTCACTTTAGTACAAAGCTTAGCTAAATAAGTAGCCTCTTCTGCAGCAGTGTCTCCTGCACCAACAACTACGACTTCTTGTCCTTTATAAAAGAAGCCATCACAAACAGCACAGGCCGAAACACCAAAACCATTTAAACGTTCTTCAGACTCCAAGCCCAACCATTTAGCAGTTGCACCTGTAGAAATAATTACGGTATCTGCTAAAACAGTCTTAGAACCATCAATTTCAACTCTGTGAGGCTCTCCATTTGTAGAGAATTCACATTTAGTAGCATAGCCAAAACGAACATCTGTTCCAAAACGTTCAGCTTGCTTTTGTAAGTCAACCATCATGTCGGGCCCATTGGTACCTTCTGGGTAACCTGGGAAATTATCTACTTCTGT
>Ga0308019_10002087_pt1 | contig 11636 bp, 7 predicted proteins | sample Neamet284_FD_203135 | JGI IMG/M metagenome (GOLD analysis project Ga0308019, IMG submission 203135) | Marine microbial communities from water near the shore, Antarctic Ocean - #284 | ecosystem: Environmental > Aquatic > Marine > Unclassified | place: Southern Ocean | collected 2014-10-01
CATTCACCTCATACGGACTGTATGCACTGCATCGCAGGCTTAGCACCGCTTATGAGGATTGGGGTACATGTTCTTTGAATGCTTCACTATTTACACTAACTGGAACCAACATACTGCGCCCCGATTTCCCCGTTTGAGTGGTGCAATCGCTTTGTAAATGTTACTTCTATTATATACTTAGAAAAAGAGATGAACATAAAGCGGAAAAAGTTTCAAAAAATTATCTAAATTTGTATGCATTTATTGAATATTCGACTTTGAGAAATTAGGCCGCCGAATACATCGCCGAATATTACAATTTTTAAAATTAAATAATATTGACTAATAGAAGATAATAATGAATACGGATTCAAAACATATGATCTATTAAAGTATTGAAAAAAACATCTTATTGAATTGATAAAAATATCCCGCGCAACCAGGAGAGAAATATATTTTGCACTCCTGGCACCCAAAGAAGAATGGATGAAGGACGTAATGAAGAAGAGCCAAGAGAGCAACCGCAGCTGCTCTCTTGGCGACTATAAGCCCTGCCCGCAGGCAATGCTTTCATTGATTAGTTTAGACGGCTTGTCTAAAGATCAGTAATCCCAATCTTTGTTTTCTTCGTCATCACCATCGCCACGGCGAAGTATAACTGCGCTAACAATAACTGCAACGAGAATTAATCCACCGATTAGACCCCAAATTTCACCCGGTATTTCACCAGCCTCGCCGTCGACACCAATTGAAGTGCCGTCGTCTGGATTGTCAATTGCAACATCTCTGTTGTATTCGATACTGTTCATGCTTGCTGCTGAAGCAGAGTTACCTAGTCCATCTACAGGAACTGCAGTGAAGTAGTAATCCCATGTTCCTTCAGCGGTTGGCATTGAAATATTGATTGCAGTATCAGTTGCACCTACTGTGGAGACACATTGTGATGGCATGTTTGCTGCATCGAATGAGTCTTGCTTTTGATAACATACATTCCAGTGGTCAACATCAAAGGTTTCCCCTGTTGCAGACCATGAAACGGTCCATTCTTCTCCAACTGCTTGCACTGCCATGTTCATAGCAGATACTCCACCATCAACTGCCTTGTCGGCAATAATAGTTCCAGTTCCGATAGGAGTACTACAACCAGCAGCATTACAAATTGCTACTGATACATCGTATGACATTCCATGTACTGTATTAGTACCGGAGTAAGTGTAGGTTTTTGCACCAGGAACTGCATTTGCCGGCTGTGGTGATACACACAGAGGATCGGTAGAGTCGCAGGTAATTGTTACAACTTCAGTGTCAGATGAAAGAAGGATTGTCGAAACGTTCCAGTTCATCACTAATGCTCCACCTTTACCAGGTGATGCATCAAAGGCCGAAATACTTGCAACTGGTACTGCTGCTTCTTCAAGTGCAGCACCAATCAGTACAAGACTTCCAGCAGGCAAGGTTGCTGAATCTGCAGGGAAGTCAAAGCTGAACATTGATGTTGTTCCATCTACATCTTCAACTGTTGTTGACATTGATGTCCACAAACCAGAATCAGTGACATACCAAAGTGATGTTGCACCTAGGCTCTTATCGAAAATTACTGACATTGATTGAGATAGAATATCATTCGCACTCAATCCATTCTCTGTTGCGAATTCAACAACACCAATTGCATCATAAGTTCCTGTATATCCTGGCAGTTCTTTGTCCATGAATGCAGATAAGTCACCATCTGAAGCAGTGATATTGAATTCACTTGGAGCCCAATACTGTATTGGGTATTGTACTTGGATTCCCGAATCAGTAGTTGCTGATCCGACACCATTGTTCCAAATCTCTATCATCATTTCTTCACTGACTGAAGCGCCTTGTGAATCAGTAACAGTAACTGTTACTGCGAATATCATTACATATTCTGTGACGATTGGGAATTGACAGATTGTTCCAATACCTGCTAGACCGCCACATCCTGGTAGTATACCATTTTGATAGGCCCATGAGTATTCAAGAGATTCACCTGATGGGTCATCTACATCGAATGCTTGTACAGACATCTGGAGGAATTCTTCTTGCCCAACTACCAAGTCACCAACTGTATTCAAATCAAATGATGTGATCATTGGTAGGTTGTTAACAACATCAAGAGTCATGCTCTTGTGGTTATTTGAAGGTCGTTGGTCAGTAGACTTGCCCAATAGTGTTAGATCTGCTTCGAATGTGTAAACACCTTCTTGAAGATCGAGTAGATCACATGCAAATCCGGTTAATGACGCAGGAGGTATTGCCGATGCGTTCATTCCTAACTCTGCGTGCATATAGTCTGGTTCTACACCCATACAATTATCCACAGTGCTTGTTTGTGAATTGACTTCACCTTCTTTGGTGGTGGTAAAGGTTATTTCCCAGTCGTATGTAGTCATTTCATTGCTTCCACGATGTTCAACTTGAACATGTATCCTAGATACTCCTACGTTTAGATCTCCGGTTTGACCGTCACTAACTGAAAATGTTGGTTCACCGCCTCCATTAGAATCATATCCTTGGAATACTGTAAGAGTTGTAATACGAATGTCGTGATAGTTATTTACTGCTCCAGTGATTTCATCTGCATTAGAATTTGGGTAATCGTCAGAATACTGTGTTTCTTCACACATATGGTAGAAGATTGTTTCAGAGGTTTCGTTTTCTGAACCGGTCGAGTTTGTTTCCCAGCATGATTCAAATGCATCATAATCAACATAGCTCATCAAGGTTGCTTCCAATGAATATTCTCCTTGTTCTTCATTACTATCAGGCATTACACTTCCTTCATATGACCAAACGCTTTGATAATTCAATACTGTTCTTGTATCGTTTGTCACATTATTTGGGTCTTCACCATGACGGAAGGTCTCAACCATTTGACCGCTTGTTCCAGCGGTTAAGAGAGTAAGTCCACCATTTGACAATAAATTGTCACCCACTGTGCTTTGTGCTGATGTGATGTCTCCACGAATCTTTAGAAGTACTGAAACATCTCTAGGATTAAATCCATTAGCAGCTGAGCCATTGGATGTAACTGTTAGAGTGAAAGCCTTTTCATCTGAACCGGTCACTAAATCGGAATCCTGTCCGTTCCATGACAAGTCAACTGCAATGTCAGTCCAGTCTACGACATTAACAATAATTTGTTGAACATCGTTACCAGGGTCTACATCGCCGATAGCGTTGACTACGACTTCAATAATATAGAATCCAGCAACTGGAGTCCATTGGATATCAGTTCCAGATTCTGTTTGGAGAGTTATTTTTCCTCCACCGAGGATTGCTCCTGCAGCGAGGCTAGAAACTGGGCAAGCAAGAGCATCGTCGCAGATAACGTTTCCATTTTCCCAACTTAGTTCGTTACCTAGTGCATCTAGCACGATTGCTCCGGCATTACCGCTACCATCATTGGAGTATACGGTTACAGTGTAACCCATCTCATCGATCGCAGTATCGCCGCTATTCTTAATGAATGCAGCAAAGGTTGTAACTTCGCCAACTTTTAGCTCGTTTCTACAGCCGTTGGTGTTACAACTTGTTTCTTTCGGTGATGTAATGGCAATTGCTTCTGCATCTGCACCTGAACGGGCACCTGCTTCTTCAATTATCACGGTTTCTTCAAGCTCGACAAAGTCAATACTAGCAAATACACTTGCTAGCATCAAAGTGACGAGAATCATTGGGGTCAATTTTCGCATATTCATACCTCCGTTGGTTCGGTGAATAACACCACTTCATGCTTTGTATTTATACTATAGTAAAATAGAGCACGGGGCAATTAAGGACAATTAAAGCTCTTAAAAGAGCCTCCATGCATGCTTAGTGTAGCGTTTTCAGTAAATAATAGAGCAGGTTATTTGTGATGTTTGGTGATTTTTGACGGTGCGTTAGAAATCTATTCTAACTATTCAATTAAAATGGTCCGAATTAAGAAATATGTTAGCATTCTCGCATATGGCGCATCAACAAAAAATTAGTAATCCCTCAATGCTGCAGCAGGTGAAATTTTTGCCGCCCTACTAACCGGCACTGCTGTGGCGATTAATACTAGCAACCATCCACCGAAAAATACGATTAATATAGAATCCCATGGCAAGGTGAATTCTGCCCCCTGGGATTGCCAAAATGCCGTGTAGAGGGCTCGGTGAAAGCCTATTGCCACGATGACGCCATTCAACATTCCAAGAACTGAAACCCATGATACTTCGACGAGGAATGAAATTGTCACCATACGTGAACGATAACCTAAGGCCCTGAGCACTCCAATCGTACGTTTCCTTTCCGATACGGAACGAACTGTTACGACCCCTATTCCAGCGATACCAACTATTAACCCGAGTGCTAAATATCCTTCAAAAATAGCCAAGATTGCTAGAACGAGCGATTGTATTAACATTACTTCATCAGAAAGTACCAGCACTGTAACTCCTTCACCGGATAGATCATGTTCAAGATTTTCAGCAACCTCAGCAGCCGCAAATCTCGCATCACTCGGTTTCCCAGTTACTGAAAATGACTTTAGATTCGAAGTATCAAAATCTTCACTCGGTTTGGCATTATCAGGAACACTGACATACAACCGTTCCAACTTCCCAGAGAATTGTTCTTCAACTACTTCTTCATTCATCCAGATGCCTGCAGAAAACAAATATGAGGACTGTTCTAAGAAGCCACCAACTTGCACAAGCCTAGTATTTGCAGGGTTAGAACTTTCAATTAGTAAAATTGAATCTCCAATTGAAAAACTCAACGGAACTAAGGCCGTTTCGGCCGAAGCAGATTCAAGTCCAAAGGAAGCGTCAATGAAGACTATGTCGTTACGATTTCCAATTGAATTCCATGCATCTTTCTCAGTAACCCCTAAACTTTGATCCCAAATGTGAAGAGGAAGACCTCCATGTTGTGAAAAACCTTCATCAAAACCACGCAATAGATATGGCATAGATTCTCCTTGTGAATCCTCTATGAAAACTGTTGAGCGATAAACTCCACCCGTGGCATCTATCATCGATTGATCGGTTGCATTTAGATTCCAATCTAAATGATTTTCTTCCAATTGTAGAGGCCTTGATGCCGGAGCCATCAATAATATCTCGAACTCACCTTCTGCCTCATACACGAAATCACCTGAATAGTTTTCAAATTGTTCGGCATATCCCCCTAAGACAATTACTGAAAATACAGTTATTGAGAACATACCCATCACTACTGCGGTACGCATTGGAGTTGATAGGGGATGGGCAAGTGCAACAGGGATTACTGGGCCCAGGCGCTTTGTTAGCAATTTAGCCTTACCAATTCGTTGCACTGCAAGAGGAGCTAAACTGGTTAGAACCAATACACCTGCGAATACTTCTATGAGTCCTAACGCAATGAAAGCAAATTCATTCGGTGTTGCCATAGCCCTTACTGGGTCTATTGGCGCTAATAGCAAAGTCCAAAGTAATAGTAAAACCCCTGTTAATCCTAGTGTATTCCTTCCTCTGTGACGCGCTAAATTGCTTATGAAGTTTGATTTGCTCTTCATTTTTAGTACCAATTGCCAAGTCAATACAGGGGTTAACATGATGATAAGGCAAATTCCTGCCCCTACCCACAATATGTACGATAAACCACTTTCCAACCCTGCTATAAATAGGCCGAGAGCGCATATTGCAAGGCCTCCTGCCATTATTATCTGGACTAGTAACAACGTCCAAGGAACACCCTCATTATCGATTTTAGCAGTGCCACGAAGGGCTTGAACTATGTTCAGGTTTGAAGACCAAATCGCAGTGGCCCAAAGTGTTACGATCGCTATAAGAAATCCCCAAGCCCATCCAGAAAGAACTGAATCTATAGTCCAACTGAACCGAAATAGCCCCGCTCCAACCGAAGAGAAAATATTTGAAAATCCAATACTTATCAGCCAAGCCAATAACAAACCAAGAATAGAACCGACCAATCCTGCAACGCTTGCAACTAACACTCCTTCTTGCACCGCTAGTGCCCTTGCATCTGCTTTCTTTAGGCCGAGAGCTCTTATCGTACCCATTTCTTCTCTGCGTGATTCGGAAAGCATCATTATAATTGTTAAAACAAGCAAGATTCCTGCTGCGATGGTGAATGAACCGAAAACGAGGAACATTGCGGCCATTACACCACTTGTCTCCGCTGCTGCTTCCGCAGATTGTAATTTAACAGGCGATAAGATGAGATTACTATCCTCCATTGTTGACCTTTCATCAAACCATAGTTGAATCGCAGCAATGACTTGCTGATCAGTTGTTGAATTAGGACTCAAACTTCCACCAGATAGTAGCAATATTGAACGCTCATCATCATCGGCTAATGCCAATTGTTCTGCATCATTTAACGAGACTAATCCCAATACGATGGAGTCTAGTTGTTCTAGTGTCTCAAAACCTTGTACTGAACTGTATTGCCCGTCATAGATTAATCGAGTTGCGGAGCTGTTTCCAAAGGCATATGGTAGAACGCCTTTAACCCAAAACTGACTATCAGTATCGAGTGATTCAAGTGCATCCATTCTCGTGGACAATAACACACTTCCATCTTCAACAGACAATGTTGAGTTGGCGCCTCCAAATGCCAAAAACATCTGTGGCATTGCGCCGATTCCAGGCGCATCTGAAAGCAATGGTAAGCGAATGGATTCTATTTGCAGGTTATCATTAAATTGAAGTAAACCATTTTCGTAAGAACACCAGTTCTGATTATTTTCAAATTGTATTGATGTTGTTGAGTCGCAGGATTCTGCTATCGAGCCTTCAATCTGAGAAATGTTTTGAGTTGGGAATGAAGATGATTGTGGCTGTAATGTAAAAATCCCTGTAAATGAACCATTTATGAAGGTGTTTTCAGCCTTGTAGTAATCATCGCTTAGTAATCCAGAAATTATGAGGTGCAGCCCTTGTTGATTGGCAACAAAGTCGCTTGAGATAATTCGTCCAGAATTATCAATGATCTCCGATGCTGGTGCAAGTGATTGTAAATCACTATCGAATGATTGAATGGCGATTGAATCATTGCCTTCACTAATTACTAGCCATTGGTATTCATCAGTTATGTTTGATTGGTAAGATGCAGAAATTGACAGAATCGGATTTGTACTTGAATACTTTCCTACATAATCGGAATTTAGATCTTTCTCAGATGCTAAAAACAAGTCCTCTTGATGCGAAATTAATCCCTGTACACCATCAGGTGCTAGTGCAAAATCCCCTAGCAGCCCCTCGTCTGGTGCTCTCCAAATCCAAGCATCTCCTGCACCCTCTATTTGGAATCCAACACCGTTGGCACTAGTATGCCATAGTCCTCTTTCCCCTTTGTAGAGATTGGTGACTGTTGAATCACTAAGCGTAATCAATTGTTCATCATCAAATTGAACATCGATCAATGGAACTTGCAATATTTCCATCATCACGCTATCGGGGGAAAGGGTTGTGAGATTTTCTCTAAGTGCGGATACATCTTCCCCGTTTACACGGCCTAGCCCTGCTGTTGACGAGATTGTGAGAGCTCCAGAAGACTCTTCAACAGTCAATTCCAATCCAACATCTGATGACTTTATGTGCTTGTTAATTATGTCCTCAACCTGTTCCAAGAGTGGGTCTATTTGCTCACGAGATGTTAAAGAATCATCTAAGGAAAATGCAACATTATTGATTTTATTATCAAGCGAATGGAGGGTTTGGGAAGTCGCTAAATCGGTGAACATAGTTGCAGTTCTTGTACCACCTCTAGCCCCTTGGCCTACGTTTTTCACAATTTCAATGATTTGGAATGTCCCTTCTTTGCGAACTCTTTTCCCATCTTCACTAACAAACCAATCAACTTCGACTAAATCTCCTATGCTGACCTCTAGTTCTTCTGCAAAGACGGTATCAACTGCAATAAATGCAATAGATTCTTGACTAGGGGTCTGCACTTCATCAAAATTGATATTTTGCTCATACAAATGAGAGAATCTCAGTCCATTATCGCCAATATCAGACCAAATCATTTCTGAATCAACTGTAGCGTTTCTTGCAAACCAAGCAATGTTGGCATTTGAGTTACCATTTGGGGAACTGGCACTTACAGATGTTGAATATCCATATTGACGGCCTTCAATTTTATCTTTCAGGGATTCTGTATTGTTTATCTCTTGCCAGATATCTTCAGCCATTTGTTGTGAAAATTCAACCTTAGCCCCTGTATATGGGTCAAACCCTGAAATCATTAGATCTGTTTCATCATAGGCTACTTCAACTTCCCATCGGACGGTTTCATCTAGAGAATCTCCGACAACTAGTGAAGAAGTAATAATCGCACTAGCGATTACAAGACCGGCTAATAGTAAAGCAGCCTGCCTTTTTCTACGCAATACATTTTGGCTTGCCAGTCTCCAAACAACCAGACGTTGAGGGACCAATAACGGTTGAATTAGCACATGACTCAATAGAGCAACGCTCAAGGCACCAACCCACTGGTTTATGGTTGATAATTGCAACCAATTTAGTAGCAAAAATACTAGCAATGCATCTAATATAGGCCCAAAAATCAACAAACATATTTTAGCCCATCCAAGTTGCTTTCTGCGCCCTAAACCATGGACTGAAATCAAACTGGGCACCAGTATAATCACACTGATGATGAGCATTGGCAGAAGCAGAATCACTCCTCCTCAGAGTTATCGTTGATGATAAGTCCATCATCCATCTGTAGAATCCTATCACATTGTTGTGCGATTTTAATATCGTGGGTAACAACCAATAATAAGGAATTATTTTCAAGATTGATTTGCTTCAACAATTGCATAACTTCACCCGAAGTACCACTGTCGAGATTTCCAGTAGGTTCATCGCAGAGAATTACTGAAGGTGAATGAACGATTGCTCTAGCGATTGCCACTCTTTGTTGCTGACCTCCCGATAGTTCTGATGGCCTATGGTTGGCTCGGTCTTCCAAGCCTACTGATGCTAATGCCTTGAGAGCACCTTGTCTTGCCTCGGAACTTGCTTTCCCGATCAACAGCAATGGAAGTTCGACATTTTCAACTGCAGATAATACTGGTAATAGATTGAAATTTTGGAAGATAAATCCGAAATTATGCGCCCTCATCTCTGTTCTTTCGTCATCTGAAATACCAAATAATTGCTTACCATCAACTAATACTTGACCGGAACTAGGTTCATCTATTCCCGATAAAACATTGAGCAGTGTTGTTTTTCCACAGCCGGATGGACCCATTATTGCAACCATCTCTCCTTGCAATAATTTGATATCGATGCCACGAACTGCTTGCACCATATTATCGCCGGTTTGGTAAACCTTCCACAATGCTCTGGCTTCCATCGTAGTTCGCATGATTATTGCACAACAGAACGCGTTGATAAACTACCGCTTAGAGCGTTGATACATGGCCAATGATGTATTGGAGATTATCGCCTTTGGCCCCTTAGCCGAACAATTATCTGCAAGAAATATGCAGTGCGCTTATGTTGAAGGTAAATCGATTCAATATTATGTTGAACAACTGGGCGCTGCGAGGTGGCTGGAAATGGGATTAATAGTTGCTCTAAATGGCGAAGTTTGCCAATTACAATCAATTCCAATGCAGGGTGATGAAATCGCACTACTACCTCCAGTTTCCGGCGGTTAAGGAGTAATTTAGAGCGAAGACTTCAACAAAGAAGGGCAGTTACCATTGAATGAGGAAGTAATATGTTAGGTTCACCAGGTGCAACAGAATTAGTTATTCTTTTGGGATTATTCTTTATATTGTTTGGAGCGGAGAGACTTCCTAAAATGGCCAAAGCATTGGGCCAAAGCAAAGGTGAATTCCAAAAAGGTTTAGCTCAAACCAATAATGCTAGAGATACTCTTACAGATTTAGAAGCAGGTGGACGCACTCCTGAGCAGGCATTAGCAGAAAGAGCAAAGGCTGTTGGAATTAATCCCGCTGGTATGAAAAGCGCCGATCTTGAAAAGAAAGTATCTGCTCTTGAAGCGCTTGATTCAGAAGAATAAGTCCACTAAAGTTAGGACTTACGCTTGATATGCATTGCTGAACCACAGATATCACATTCTGCAACCGGTCCTTTTTTGGAACGGTCAACATTTGCAGGAACATCTATTGTCTTGCGGCATCCTTCACAACGTAAATGCCAACGCCAAACCTTCTTTGCACCACTTTGACCAACATTCTCAATTTTTCCACCAGCATTTTTTACTGCGTTTTGAAGACGATAATCATCTGTGTACAAAGTTGCATCTAAGGCAATAGTGAGGGCTAACAAGTCCAAATCAACATCGGATAATCGTGGCAGGTCTCCACTTTTCGCAGCAACTATTTTGGCTTCTTGTAACCATGACTGCGCTACATCTCTCCAGTCAATATCGGCTGCGCCAATTAACATTGAACGCTGCGCAGAAACTTTCTCAAGTTCTTCTTTTTGTGATTCTGCACAAATGCCGCCAGCCAATTTATCCATTGGCCAATATAGCAAAGCCGCTGTATCAAGAACTCGCATTACCTCAAGCCTGTGCGAACTACCCTCATCAAGACACCGCATACCCACACATTGATGAGAAGGACCGTAAAGCCAAGCATATGTCATGGAAGGAGTCGGTCATTGACGCCTTCGATATTTTTGGACCTGCGAGTTTGGCTGTAATTGCATTTACTGAAGCCATAATCCAGCCAGTTCCTCCAGATGTAGTCTACTTACCGATGTTGGTTGCCGAAATGGGTAATACAACAACTGTCATTTGGCTTTGGCTAGTGATTACAGTCGCTTCAGTACTCGGTTCAATTGTAGGATATTGGATTGGTGGGCGATGGGGCAATCCGTTAATGCACCGGTTTGCAAAACCACAACATGTCTCAAAACTCATATATTTGAGCGAAAAATATGGTACAATGGGAATCTTTATCGCCGCTTTCTCACCAATCCCTTACAAGGTATTTGGATGGATTGCTGGAATGACCAATATGGAAAAGAAATCATTCATAGCTGCAGGATTCGCTGGACGTGGCTTAAGGTTTGGAGTTGAGGCTTTATTGATTGGATTCTATGGCCAACAAGCACTTGATGCTATGATTTGGTTCCTTGACCATGAGATCCTATTAGCAATCGTTCTGATCTTTGCAGCGATAGTAACCTGGTATGCATGGCTATGGTGGAATAGCATCGGAGAACAGATACCGACGCCCGAATGATATACTGAGGCCCACCTAACAATAAAAAAAGACGACAAACAAAGGTGAAGTGTTATCAACGGGTTGTGGGTGGGCAGGCTGTCGCTCGTGTGGTGTAGCTAGGTCCATCATAGTGGGTTTTCATCCCGCCGACCCGGGTTCGAATCCCGGCACGAGCATCCAATTGCAAAATAAACGCTGTGCTGCGAGGCTGTTGATGTGAAATATTTTTTTGTTTTACAGTGACAACAGACCTAATATTCTCTTACTTTTAATCTGATTAATCATCAAAAAGCATACTGTAATCTTGATACACCAAGCGCTTGTGCCAGTAACATGAGCGCAACACCTGTCAAAATTCTTGGACTCTCTGGTTCATACGGACTTACTTCAAAAAATGGACTACTCCTCAATGTAGCACTCGATGAGTGTAAGGCATTAGGTGCGGAAG
>Ga0308019_10002088_pt1 | contig 11629 bp, 8 predicted proteins | sample Neamet284_FD_203135 | JGI IMG/M metagenome (GOLD analysis project Ga0308019, IMG submission 203135) | Marine microbial communities from water near the shore, Antarctic Ocean - #284 | ecosystem: Environmental > Aquatic > Marine > Unclassified | place: Southern Ocean | collected 2014-10-01
TCTTTTCTTAATAATGGTTGAATTAATGAAATTTTATTTTTTGATTTATTCGGAAAATTTTTGATCATATTAGAATAACAAAAAATTTTTATACATGAATTAATAAAAAGTTTATTTGCTCTACCCAAAACCATGTTTGGTTCAAATAAATATAATTTTATATTTAGTATTTTAGATGCGACACATAAAGGTAACGACATATACCCACCTGTTGAAATTAATATTTCGATCTTTTTACGTTTTAAAAAAAATAAAGATTTTAATATTGAGATTAATATTGAAAAAATTTTGACTGGAAGTAAAAAAATGTTTTTGGATATTTTGGGTATATTAATAATTTCTATATTGTATTTATCTTTATCTAGAAATTGAATTCCCCTGGCATCCGTAGCCATAAATACATTAAATTCATCTTTTAAATGTTCATAGAGTATTGTTGCGGGAACTACATGCCCACCAGATCCCCCTGTACTAATTAAGATATTCTTCATATCAATTAACTTTTCTTTTTGTTAAATTTAAAATTATACCAGAAAGAATGGACACTCCAATAATTGAAGAACCACCATAACTTAAAAATGGTAATGTCATGCCTGTTGTTGGGAATAGTCTTATGTTAACACCCACATGGATTAAAGCCTGAGCTACAATAAGAGTGATTGATCCCACTAGTACTAATTTTATTTTTTCATTATCCTCCGAATATACTTTTTTAAATATGCTATAGATAAAAAATAAAAACATTACTAATATTAAAATAATTATAACAACACCAAACTCCTCTGATATGACAGAGATTATAAAATCTGTATGTGTTTCTGATCCCTTATACTTTAGTGTTCCCTCACCAATACCTTTACCAAAAAAACCACCACTAGATATGGCATCTATAGACTTGGCTGCTTGAGCGCCATGAGTTCCAGTATCTGGATTAAAAAAAGAAAATATTCTATTTTTTATATAACCGAATTTTGGAATATAGAAAACCAAGTAAATTAAAGATGTTAACGTAATACTAAAAAAGGCAAGGAAAATCATGAGACTTATTCCAGATATAAAAACTAATGTTATCCAAGATAAAAAGATAAGTAATGTTTGTCCAATATCAGGCTGCATCATTAATAAGAAAGAAGTTGGAACTATTGCAAAAAAACTAAGAGAATATTTATAATAAATATGAATATTTTTTTCACTGCTTAAAATTGATGCAAGAAAAATTATTGTAAAGGGTTTAACAAGCTCTATAGGTTGAAATCTTGGTAAAAAAATTAAATCAAGCCACCGTTTTGCCTCGTTAACTTCTGTGCCAATTATTGGAACTAAGATTAAAAAAAACAAAGAAGTAAAAAATAAAAAAATTGAGAGTTTAAAAAGATTTTTTTCACTCAAAGATGAAAAAAATATTAAAATAATAATTGCAAGAAATACATATGCCAAGTGTTTAAAAAAGAAAAAGTAACTATTAGTTTCCAACTGACCAGATGCAATTAAAGAAGTTGATGCTAGTGAAAAAAATAATCCTAGACTAAATAAAAAAATTATTAATAAAAAAATTACTTTATCAATATTTTTCCACCATTCATAATAAAATTTATATATTAAATTCAAATTAAGCATTTATATATTTTTTAACAAGTTGATTAAAATATTCTCCACGTTTCTCAAAATTTTTAAAATTATCAAATGAAGCTGCTGATGGACTAAATAAAATTGTTTTATGAGTTGTATTTTTATTAACTTTAATCTCTATAGATAATTTTTTTACTAAGCTTTTTAAGTCTAAAAAATATTCATATTTCATTAGTTTTTTTAATTTGCTTGTAAAAAAATTTTTATTTTGACCAAAAACATATGCTTTAATATTTTTACAATTTTTTTTTGATAATAATAACTTATCTCCTTTTTTAGCTTGACCACCAACTATCCAATAGACATTAGTTAAAGACTTTAACAAGCTTACTGATGAAGAAAAGGTTGTGGCCTTTGAATCATTAATAATCGTCAATTGCTTTGACTGAAAAATTTTTTCTTGTCTATATTTTAGTCCTTTAAATTTTTTTAATGTTTTAATTAGTGAGTTTTTTTTTAGCTTTAATATTTTGGCAACTTCTAAAATAAATTTTAAATTCTCTTTGTTTCCATCTGTGTTAAAATAGTGATTATTTATTTTTTTTAAAAAAATATCATCTATATCTTCTTCAATTTTTATTATTTTAGGTAAAAAATTTTTAGATTCTAATTCTCTTTTAATATAAAAATTTTTTGTATTTAAAATAGCAAAATCTTTCTTAGATTGGTTTTTTACTAGTTTAAATTTAGCACTTACGTATTTATTTATAGTCTTATGTCTTTCAAGATGGTCGGGTGATATATTTAAAATTAACGATATATTTGATTTGAATAATTTGCTGTATTCTAGTTGATATGATGAGGCTTCAATTACAAAAACTGTTTTATTTGTTATTTTTTTCTCTAAAAGTACTGGATTACCAATATTACCAACTAGCCGAACATCTACTTTTTGGTCCTTTAATGCTTCATATAAAATTTTAGCGGTAGTCGATTTGCCGTTGGTTCCTGTGATTGTTATCTTATTATTTTGCTTATAATGGTTATAAAAAATATCTAAGTCTGTATAAATTTTTTCAGTATTATTCTTTAGAAATTTACTTAAGTTGCATTTATTAATATCTATTCCTGGGCTAATTATTATATAATCAAACTTATTTTTTATTATTTTTTTATTATCAATTTTTATTTTATCATCATGTGTAAAAATTTTGTTATTTTTTTTTAAAAATTTAAAAACAGATAGGCCACTTTTCCCCAAACCATAAATTAAAATTTTTTTCTTATAAAAAATATTTTGATTATTTAACATTATCTAAGTTTCAATGTCGCTAAGCCAATCATTGCAAGAATTATTGCAATAATCCAAAACCTAATTACAACAGTGGATTCTGACCAACCTTTTTTTTCAAAGTGATGATGGATTGGAGCCATTCTAAATACTCTTTTTCCTGTTAGCTTAAAAGATATTACTTGCACAATAACTGAAACTGCTTCTAAAACAAACAAGCCACCTGTTATTGCTAAAACTATTTCATGTTTAGTAATTATTCCCACCGCACCTAGTGATCCACCAAGTGCCAATGATCCTGTGTCACCCATAAATATTTTAGCAGGTGGTGCATTAAACCATAGGAAACCTAGGCATGCTCCAATAATTGATCCACAAAACACAGCTACCTCTCCCATGCCTTCTAGATAGGGTATATTTAAATACTCTGAAAATAATATATTTCCAGTTACATAACTAATAAAAGCAAAACAACCTGCTACTAATATGACTGGTACTGTTGCTAATCCATCAAGGCCATCAGTTAGATTCACTGCATTTGAAGAGCCAACAATAATGAATACTGAAAATGGTATAAAGAACCAGCCTAAGTTTATTATTAAATTTTTGAAAAAAGGAAAATATAAGTTAGTTAGCTCTATATTTTGTGAAAAATGAGATAAACCAAACACACCTATCGTTGCTATCAAAATTTGTGAAATGAGTTTAAATCTAAATGAAATACCAGAAGAATTTTTGAATTTAATTTTTTTATAATCATCGTATGCTCCAATTAAACCAAAGCTTATTACTATATAAAGTAAAAACCATATATGGTAATTAGATAAATCTCCCCATAATAGTATTCCTGAGAATAAACCTAATAATATTAAAACACCTCCCATGGTGGGTGTTCCAATTTTTTTTATAATATGTTCTGCTGGACCATCTTCTCTTATTGGATCCAAGATTTGTCTTGCAGAAAAAAAATTAATAAATGGTGTTCCAACCAATAAGACTATTATCATGGAAGTGAACATCGCTAACCCTGTTCTAAAAGTGAGGTATTTAAATACATTAAGAAAGCTGTATTGATCCACTAGTGTAGAAATAAGACTATAAAGCATTAATTTTTCCTGTTTTTATTTGATTGGTTAAGCTGTTAAGCCCTGTGGAGTTGGAACCTTTAATCATTAAATAATCATTATTATTTAATGTGTTTTTAATCAAATTAATTATTTGAGATTTCGTTTTTAAGATGATCCCTCTTCTACTTTTATTAATGTTATTGAAAGTCCATTTGATATATTCACCAATAACATTAACATTTTTAAGAGATGTTTTGTTAATACTTTTTCCAATTGCTATGTGTAATTTTTTTGAATATTTTCCAAGTTCCAACATGTCTCCAAGCACTAAATGTTTTTTTGAATTATTAACTTTAATCATATCAAAATTTTTTAATGCTGATTTTAATGATAATGGGTTTGAATTATAACTTTCGTCTATAAGGTAGAAATTTTTTTTAAATAATTTTACTTTCATTATGTCTCCACGACCATTTACTGGTTTGTGGTCATAAAAAATATTTTTATCTAGTTTGTGTATATCTGTAAAAATTGATATTATTGAAATTGTTGCTAAAAAGTTTTTTAAATCATTTTCAAAAAAAGTGTTCAAATAAAAATATAATTTTTTTTTATTGATATTTATAGAGATTTTGTATTTAGATTTTTCTTTTGAAATTGAATCTAGATTAGTTGTTGCACTTTTATTATTTAAACTAAAAGAGAGAATTTTTAAATTTCTTTTTAATCCAATTTTTTGATGAAAATTATAGAATTTGTCATCTTTATTTAATATTAGATAACCATCGTCTTTTATATTTTTAATAATCTCTGATTTAGCTAAAGCTATTTCGTTAATGTTTTTAAAATTCTTAATATGAGCATAAGAAATATTTGTGATTACACCGACATCAGGTTTTATAATTTTTGATAGATAATCGATTTCTCCCTTCTTATCCATTCCAATCTCAAAAATACCAAAAGCATCATTTTTTTTTAAATTAAATAAACTTAACGGAACACCAAATTTATTGTTAAATGATTTTGGAGAGTAGGTTACTTGACTAATTTTACTCAATGATTTTCCTGTTAATTCTTTAAGCGAAGTCTTTCCACAACTTCCAGTTATTGATATAATTTTACTTGATAAATTTTCTCTTAAAATAGAGGATGCTTCTGTTAAAAAATTTAAAGTATTTTTTACTACTATTTTTTTTTTAGATTTTTTCTGATTATTAACTATTGCTAGAGATGCACCCTTAGCAAAGGCCTCTTTAACGAATAAATTACCATCTTTATTTTTACCTCTAATTGCAAAGAAAATATCATTTTTTTTAATTTCTTTAGAGTTAATTGATACATTCTTAATTTTTAATTTTGAAGAAATGTTATTTGAATTACTCAATTCTTTTAAAATATTTAGTTTAAGATTGCTTGAAAGTGTTTTATTTTTAATTGTAATATTTTTTAATATTTGTTCTTGATCAGAAAACAATTTTTTAATTTTTTTATATTCTTGAATTTTTTCATGTCCTTTACCTGCAATAATCAAAATATCACCGGTTTTTAAATCAAATATTGCTTTCTTAATAGCATTGGCTCTATTTGAAATCTCATAAATTTTAGATTTATTTATATTTTTTCTTATAGAAGTTCTTATTTTTTTTGGATTTTCATCTCTTGGATTGTCATCTGTCAGATAAATCATATCACAATATTTATTGGCAATTTTGCCCATGATTGGTCTTTTTGCTTTATCTCTGTCTCCACCACAGCCAAAAACTATTGAAATTTGTCTACTTTTAAATTGTTCTTTTAAGCTCTTTAAGGACGCTTCTAGTGCATCAGGCGTGTGTGCATAGTCCAATATAACTTTTGAATTGTTTTTAATAATTCCAATTTGTTGTAATCTTCCACTTACTGGTTTTAGATTATCGATTGTATTAATTATTTTTTTAAAACTTAAGTTACTTTTAGTTGCTGCAATCATTGCCATTAAAATATTTTTAATTTGAATTTTTCCTATTAACTTTGTTTCAAATGTGTAAATATTTTTATCATATTTTATTTTAACTATTTGTTTTTCATTATGATACTCATGTGAAATTATTTCTAAATTACTTCTTTCATTTGAAATTGTTTCTATATTAAATCTATTTTTTAAGGCTATTTCTTTAATTTTTCTATATTCTGGGATTTCTATATCAGTAATTATGTTGCCGTTTTTTTTAAGCAATTTTTCAAAAAGGTATAATTTTGATTTAAGATAATCACTAAATATTTTATGATAATCTAAATGATCATGAGATAAATTAGTAAATATAGCTGTTTTAAATTTTAAGCCATCTAATCTGTTTTGCTTAAGTCCATGACTAGATGCCTCCAATATAACGTTGTTAATTCTTTCTTTTTTAAGTTTATTCAAAATTATACTTAAAGAAATTGGGTCTATAGTTGTGTTGGAAACTTTCTTTATATAGTTCTGTGTCTTAATGCCTAAGGTTCCAATTGAGGCAACTTTTTTTTTATTCAATCTTAAAATTTGAAAATAAAAATCAGCAATTGAAGATTTTCCATTTGTTCCTGTTACTGCAATTATATTTTTTGGTTTGTCTCTAAAAATTGTGTAAGCAAATTCTGATAAGGACTTTCTTACGTTGGAAGATTTTATAAATAATATATTTCTTTTTATACCTTCAAATTTTTGATTAGAAATAATAGTTTTTGCACCTTTTTTGATGGCGTGATTAATAAATCTATTGCCATCTATTTTGGTTCCTTTTATTGCAAAGAAAATATTGTCTTTTTTACACTTTAAGCTATTGAAACAGATACCTGAAAAATAATGATTTCTATATTTTAACTCAGTTCCTTTAATAAAATTTCCAATGATCATGAATTAATTAACTTCTATATATTTTGTGGCTAGAATAGGTCCTATTTTATCAATGATTTGACCAGCAGCCTCAACTGAAGTCCATCCAGCTGTATTTCTTGGACTACCCTTCAACTTAAATCCTGAACCATCTCTATATTCATATACATACTCTTTATTGTTTTTTGTTGATTCAAGCATTACCACCAAAACATATCTGGGATTTTCTGTTGGAAAAATTGATGCAATTGTATTAATTTTGATGTTGGAATATACGCTGTTAGCTACCTGTTCTGCAGTCCCAGTTTTGCCACCTACTTGATACCCTTTAACATTTACTTGCTTGGCAGTTCCCTCTGAAACAACCTTTCTCAACATAAGGTTCATTTTTTTTGAAACATCATTCTTTAGAACTTTCTTTCTTTTATTTTCTTTTTTTAAATATTTTTTTATTAATGTTGGCTTAATATCATAGCCTCCATTTGATATTATTGAATAACCTTTGGCTAATTGTAATATTGTAGTAGTTATACCGTGACCAAATGCAATGGTTTCAAGTTTACAGCCTTCATGCCAATCTATTGATTGAGGCTTACCTACTTCACTAATATCAAAGTCTATCTTATCTAAAATACCAATCGTCTTTAGAAATGATTTATGCTTGTCTATTCCAACTTTTCTTACGATTCTCACAGATCCAATATTTCCTGACTTTATAAGAATTTGTTCTACTGTTAGGTCTGATGGCATTTTATTATCATACTCTTCAATGTTATAATTTTTTCCACAACTAATACTTTTTTTTGAGTCTAAAAATTCAGTATCCGGTTCTATTAATCCTTCATTTATTCCAGAGGCAACTGTAAAAGTTTTAAAAACTGAACCTAATTCATAAGTCCCTTTTGTGATTCTATTAATGTAATTAACATCTTTAATTGTTTCTCTTTTATTAAGATTAAAATCAGGTAAAGAAACCATAGAAAGTATTTCACCATTATTTACATTCATTAAAATAGCTGCACTCCCCTTAGCGTCAAATATTTTTTGATATCTTAAAAGTTCTTCTCTAATTAAAAATTGAATGTCAACATCTACTGTTAACCTAAGAGGTTCTTTTATTTGTTTCAATCTTTCATCAAATGATTTTTCTAAACCTGATATTCCATTATTATTATCATCTATTTGTCCAATAATATGACTAAAAAGATTTTCTTGCGGGTATATTCTGGTTAATTTTTCTTCTGATTTAATTGATTTATCTCCAAGCATCATTATTTTTTCATAATTGTCTGCTGTTATTTTTTTTTCTAAATAAAAGTATTTATTTTTTTCAAGTTTTTTAGATATCTCCATATAATTTTTATTTGGAAACATTAACCGTAAATTAATTAAAAGTTTTTTTTTATCAATCACCTCTATAGGGTTAATCCCAATATCTATAGAGCTGACTGTTTTGACTAAATAATTTCCATTTCTATCTATTATATCTGCTCTATAGTTTTTTTTAGTAATTAACTGTTTGGTGTTATTTACTTCTTTTTTTAAAGAACCTAGATGAAGAAGTTGTATGGAATAAATTATTGAAATTACAAAAAATACAAAGAAAATAAAAGCTATTCTATTAAATTCTATATTTAGGTTGGTCTTGCTTTTCTTATATGAAAATTCATTTTCATACTCCTCTAAGATAACATTATTTTTTTTATCATTCATCTTTGGGTTCCTCTATAAAGTCACTTATTTTTATTTGATTATTTTTTTTAGTTAATTTTTTTATTTTTGTAATATCAATTTTTATTAAGCCTTTTTCAAAATATTGGGTTTGATATTGAGTTAATTTATTAGGTGAACTTAAATAGTTATATTCTAAAAGCACATCACCAAGCTCTAACTTTAGAGATCTAATATTTTCATTTACCGTTAAAATTTTATCTTCTATTTTTTTTGTAGAGTTTTTTACTAATGATGTAGCTAAGATTACTGCAAAAATAATTACGAATACTACTTTCTTCATAATTTTTTAGAAAAATTTTCGATTTTAATTAAATGATCAAACTTTTCTAGAATGTCGGTTTCAAATTCATAAAAATCTTCTTTTTTTATTACGTATCTTAATTTTGCAGATCTTGAGGGAGGGTTTTCTTTAATTTCTTTTACTGTCGGCAAGATAGGTTTTTTACTTATAGATTTGAACAAATTAACTTTTTCCTCACCCTTTGGCATATAACGTGAGACACTTTTATTTTCTGATAAACTTTTAAAGAAATATTTTACTATTTTGTCTTCTAGTGAATGGAATGTAACAACTGCTATAATACCATCTTTTTTAACAACTTTCGCAGCATTAATTAGTCCATAAATCAATTCACTAATTTCCTTATTAACAAATATTCTTAATGCTTGAAAAACTTTTGTAGCACTGTGTGTCTTTAAATTTTTTTTTCTTTTTGATGAATCAATAATTCTTACTAGTTCTTCAGTTGTTATTGTTCTAGTTGCTCTATCCTCTACAATGTTATGTGCTATTCTATTGCTATCTTTTTCATCCCCAAAATATTTAAATATATGAGCTAGCTCCTTTTCATCTAAATTGTTAATTGCTTCTTTTGCAGAAAAATCATTTATTCCCATTTTCATATTTAGCTCCCCAATGGTATTAAAAGAAAGACCCTTTTTTAGATCTTTTATTTGTGTGTAAGAATAGCCTAAATCAAAAATTACTGCTTTTATATTTTCATTTTTTAATTTTAAATTATTGAGTTCGCTAAACTTCATATTCTTAAATAGAAATCTATCTTCAAATTTATTTTGAACTTCTTTAGCTTTTATTAAGCTTTCCGTATCTCTATCTAGAGCTATTACTTTTGTTTCTGGAAAATTTAAAATCTTTTTTGTATATCCACCTTGACCAAATGTGCAGTCAATGAATACGCCACCATGTTGAGGGGTAATAATGCTAATTACTTCACTTAGCAATACTGGATAATGATTTTTCATATCCAATATCATGGTGGCTGTCATTTATTTTTTTAAAAACCATTAATTCTTTTGTCGTCTTAGAAATGCTGGAATTTCCAAGTCATCCACAGAACTATCTTCGTCAATTTCTGTTGATACCATATCTTGAGGTTCCACATTCTCATTATCTGAATTAAATAAATCTAAAGCAGATTCTTCCTCTACACCAAAATTTTCTAATCCATTAGGGGTATGTTCTGTCTCTATTGAATTATTGTCTTCAGTTTCGCTCATAGTATTATGTGCTTCTTCTGACATAGATTGTTCATAATTATTTATTTGATCATTTGCAGAAATGTTTGTTACTGTTTTTTCGTGTTCACTCATAGTCTGTTCATTCATCATTTCTGAAGATGAAGTGTTTGATTCTGGAGCTGAAACGACCTCATTTTCCAACTTTAGTGCATTTGCACCATGTGTTATCGGACTAGACATTGTTGTAGAAAAATTAAATGAATTTGCCGATCCAGTATTTCCAAACTCAGAATAACCAGGATTTCTATTTTGTATCCTATGAACCATATTAATTACAGATTTGGCTTCTGGTTGTTGTCCATCTAATGAAGTTGCAACAATTGAAACTCTCATCTTACCGTCAAGTGCACTATCAGTTATCGCACCTATAATTAACTCTGCTTCCGGGTCAACTTCAGCTCTTACTTTATTTACTGCTTCATCTACTTCAAAAAGTTTAAGATCTTTGCCACCAGTAATATTTATTAATAGTCCTTTTGCACCCTTTAATGTGTAATCATCTATTAATGGATTGCTGATTGCCATTTCTGCAGCCTTCAGTGCTCTACCTTCTCCTTCAGCTTCTCCTGTACCCATCATAGCTTTACCCATTGAAGCCATTACAGTTTCAACATCAGCAAAATCTAAATTAATTAAACCAGGTCTTACCATAAGATCGGTAATACTTTGAACACCATGCATTAAAACATTATTTGAAAGGTTAAACGACTCTTCAAATGTAGTTTGTTCATTTGCAATTTTAAATAAATTTTGATTTGGAATTACAATAATTGTATCTACATGCTTTCTTAATTCTTCAAGTCCTTGTTGGGCTCTTCTCATTCTTGATGGACCTTCGTATAAAAAAGGAAGTGTTACAACTCCTACTGTTAAAATATTTAATTCTTTAGCGGCACGTGCAATAACATGTGCGGCACCAGTCCCAGTCCCACCACCCATTCCAGCAGTAATAAAAACCATATTTGCACCTTGCAATATATTTACAATTTCGTTTAAAGACTCATCTGCTGCAGCTTGACCAATATCTAATTTTGCACCAGCCCCTAAGCCCTTTGTTAAATTTAAGCCAATTTGAACTCTTCCTTTAGCCTTACTTAATTTTAAATCTTGAGCATCTGTATTTACAGCAATAAATTCTACTCCTTGCAATCCGTTATCAATCATTTCATTAAGTGCATTTCCTCCCGCTCCTCCAACGCCCATAACTAATAGTCTTGGTTGTAATTCTTTTATCTCTGGTGTTTTAAAGTTAATTGTCATTTTTATTTCCCCTCAGTGTTATTAAAATGTTTTTCCCATTTAAGGCTTGCTCGATTTAGATTTGCTTTTTTTCTTGCATTTACCTTAAATTTTTCAAATGCTGTTGGTTCCCATATTTGGAACGTTTGACCTTGACCAACAAACAACATGTTATTTTTAATTTTTGCATGTTTTAATAATTTTGTTGAAAGTGAAATTCTACCTTCACCATCAAATTGTAAATTTATACTTTCAGATAAAATTGATGTTGCAAAAAAATCTCTTTTTTCCTCAAATGGACTTAGGGAATCTATACTTATTGAAAGTTTTTCAATT
>Ga0308019_10002090_pt1 | contig 11626 bp, 12 predicted proteins | sample Neamet284_FD_203135 | JGI IMG/M metagenome (GOLD analysis project Ga0308019, IMG submission 203135) | Marine microbial communities from water near the shore, Antarctic Ocean - #284 | ecosystem: Environmental > Aquatic > Marine > Unclassified | place: Southern Ocean | collected 2014-10-01
TCTGACATTTCTATTTTTAATTTATAATTTATAATTTATAATTTAATTGATCTGCTATGGTTTGATAATCCACATATTTTTAGTTTCATGAGCTTTAGATTTCTCATCATCTGTTAAAAGCATCTCTTCTAATTTCTCTTTTCCACGTATACCCACTATCTTATGTTTTGAAGATATTTTTAAGGCTAATTCTTTAATTTTAAATTCTTTCATTTTTGGTATTATTATTTCACCTGTATTGATCATAAATAATGATTCTAAAATAAAATTACTGGCATCATCAATATGCATAAAATATCTTTTCATTAATGGATCCGTTATGGATAATGGTTTGTTTTCCTTTTTTTCTTCTTCCCAAATTTCAAAAACATTTCCTCTACTTTCTATAATATTTCCAAGTCTTACAGTTCCAAACTTAGTAGGTTGCAAATTTGTTCCTGCCCATGATATTAATTTTTCAGATAAAAGTTTTGTAGTTCCATAGACTGTTGTTGGTTTTACCGACTTATCTGTACTAATATTGAGAAATCTTTTTGGTTTATTTTTCATTGACATTTTAATTAAATTAACAAGTCCATTTGTGTTTACATCAATTGTTTCAATTGGATTATATTCTGTAATTTCAATATTTTTTAATGCTGCAGTATGGATTATAAAATCAACTCCATCTCCTGCTAATTCTAATCTTTCTTTATCTAAAATACTACCTAAAAGAAATCTTATTTTTTTATTATTTAATGAATGTTTTAATTTAAACATAGAATTCTCATCTGTATCTAAAACTCTAATGGATTTAATAGGATATTTTAATAACTTTTTTACTAAATTTGATCCAACACTTCCAGAACCACCTGTGATTAAAATTGTCTTATTTTTTAATTCTTTTTTCAATTTAATATTATTCATATATTGTTACTATGAAATTTTTCCTTTATTTTATACTTTAATTTATGTTCTTTTACCATAATGTATTAATTCATTCTTTTTGTAAATTTAACATGACTACAGTTGCAATAATCCAAGCCCGTATGGGTTCTAATCGTCTACCAGGAAAAACTATGAAAGATCTTTGTGGAAAACCAATACTTCATCACATTATTGATTTTTTAAAATTTTCAAAAATGATTGAAAAAATTGTTATTGCAACAACTAATTTAGAAGAAGATGATGTAATAGATTCATTAGCAAAAAAACTAAAAATTGAATCTTTTAGGGGTGATTCAGAAAATGTTTTAGAACGATTTTATAAATGTGCTAAAAAATTTGATGCAGATTTAATAATTAGATTAACTGCTGATAATCCATTAATTGATGTAAATATAATTGATGAATTAATAGATACATGTAAAAATTCAAACTATGATTATGTATCAAATTGTTTACATTCTACATATCCTTATGGTTTTTCAACTTGTGAAGTTATTACATTCTCAACATTAACTAAACTTTATCAAAATCAAAAAGATTCTAAAAGTCTTGAACATGTTACATCTTTCATTACCGAAAACCCACATTTGTTTAATGTATTTGAAATTAAAGCACCTCATAATCTCTCAAGACCTACTTGGAAATTATCTGTAGATACAATTGACGATTATTATAAAATACAAAAAATATTTATAAATTTATACAAAGAAAATTCTTTTATTGATTATGAGTTATTAGTAAAATTTTTAGATAACAATAAACAAATTGTTGAATCTGATTTCAAAAATAATTGATTATATGCAGCTAGATTCTCCTTATACTTATGAGAGTTCCATATTTTCAACCTTGGATAACTGATAATGATAAAAAAAATGTGATTAAGGCATTAAGTCAAAGATGGCTTACGAATGGCCCATTTTTATCCAAATTTGAAAATAAATTTCAAGATTATATTCATTCAAAATATGCATTAGGTGTAGGAAGTGCTACTCATGCACTTCATCTGTCTAATCGAGCTCTAGGAATTGGTCCTGGCGATGAAGTAATCGTACCTACATTTACATTTGCAGCAACTGCAAATTCAGTACTATATTGTGGAGCTAAAGTGATTTTAGCTGATATAGATCCTTTAACATTTAATATTTCTACAAAGTCCATTAAGAATTTAATTACTAAGAAAACTAAGGCTATTATTCCAGTACACTATGGTGGACAATCTTGTGATATGGATGAAATAATGTCTATTGCAAAAAAAAATAAATTAAAAGTAATAGAAGATTGTGCCCATTCATTAGGATCTAAATTTAATAATTCTTTTTGTGGAAATATTGGAGATGTTGGTTGTTTTAGCTTTTATCCTACAAAAATTATTACTACAGGTGAAGGGGGAATGATTACTACAAATAAAAATAATCTATTAAAAAAATTTAAACAACTTCGTTCTCAAGGTATGGATATCACTCCCAATCAAAGGGAAAAATTAATTCAATGGAAATATGATATTGTTGATTTAGGTTATAATTATAGATTAGATGAAATTCGTTCATCTCTTGGACTGTCTCAACTTAATAGAATAAATAATATTAATAAATTAAGAATAAAAATTGCTAATAAATATAATAAATTACTTAAAAATATAAAAGGAATTTCATTACCTGTTATCAAATCCAATAGAAATCATATTTTTCATCTTTACTCAATAAAAATAGAAAAAGAATATTATTTACAACGTGATGAATTATTTAAAAAATTATCTGATAAAGGTATTGGAACTAGTGTACAATATTATCCTCTTCATTTAATGTCTTATAATAAAAATAAATATAATAATTTGGATTTTCCAGTTGCAAATAAAATAAAAGATAAAATTCTATGTTTACCCATATTTCCTACAATGACTGAAAAACAAATTCAATATGTTGCATCTAATTTACTTAATTGATTTTGCATTAACTAATTTTTTTATTTCATTTACTATTATTTTTGACTCTGAATTCATATTGTAAGTTTTATTGATTGTCAATTTAATTTTATTTTCAATGATACTGGTTAGATATTTGTTTATTTTTTTTGATGTATTTTTATTAATTATGCCTAGGTTTCTTGCAATTTTCTTTTTTTCCCATTCTTTTGCAGTTATTAATTGATGTTTATTTTGACAAATAATTGCAAATGGTACGTTCATTCTAGCAAATTCATAAGTTGTCAGTCCTCCTGCACATAACCCAAATTTACTTTCAGCAATATTTTCAAACATTTTTGATGTTTGATTCATAATTGTAATTTTTTTTGGATATTTTTTTAACATTTTTTTAATTTGTTGAGTTTTTTTACTACCTGGCCCTAGTATTATCAATATTTTTATTTTTCTTTCTATTTTATCCCAACATTCTAAAAATAATTCTATGATGTTATTTTCATCATATCCTCCAAATGTTACTAGTAAATCATATTTCTTTCTTCTTCTTTTTTGTAATTCAAATCGTTTATCTAATATTTGATATTTTGGACCTAACAAACATTTTGTTTTAGATTTATTGTAACTAATTTGATTTTCATAACCTACAAACCCATTAATAACTAAATCAACTGGAAATTCATTTTTTATTAAATCTGTAATATACACTGTTTTACTAATTTCATTTATTTCTTTTAATATTTTTTTATTTATTTTATATTTATCAAAAATAATTATATCTATAGATTTTTTTTTAATAATTTTAATTAGTTCTGTAATCTCTTCATCTACATTGATATCTTTTTTTAAATTAAAAATATTTTCAAAATTATTTTTAATTAATAATTTTTTTACTTGACCGTGATCTTCAATTACAAAAAATATTTTACTATTTAAAATTTTTTTAGCTAAATTAATACATCTGTACACATGACCAAACCCTAATTCTTTATTTGGAGCAATTCCACCAGAAGTTCTAAAAAGTATATTAATTTTATTTAAAGACAATTCTATTTATCCCATAAATTTTATTTTATATTCTTCCATTCAACAGATTCATCTTTACCAATTGCTTTTTTTGTAATTTTACCTATAACTGAATTTATGAATTTTGGTTCAATACCTGTTGCAGGTCTTTTTATACTTATCATACTTTGTTCTATTTTGATATTTTTTGGAATTTTTACATTTGTAGTAATACTTCTTCTTGATTGGATCATATTTTCAAATTCAGATTGTTGACATTGTTTTTTACCGTCTCCTAAACTTTCTTCAATCATTTTAATTTTACTTATCATTTCTTTGAATTCTTTAGGATTTGCTGATAATTCATGATCTGGACCTTTCATTTTTTTACTTAAAGTAAAATGTTTTTCAATAATTTTTGCTCCTATTGATACTGCAATTAATGGAATTAGTAAATTATTTCCATTATCTGAATAACCAATTGGAACTTCAAAATTATTTTGTAAAGTAAGTATTGCTTTTAAATTTGATTCATTATGAGGTGTAGGATATGCAGATACACTATGCATAATTGCAATTTTATTATTTTTTTGTGATTTTATTGCTTTCACTGCATCATTAACTTCTTCAATCGTTCCCATTCCCGTAGAAATTATCATTGGCTTATTTTTTGAACTTGCATATTTTATTAATGGAATATGAGTTAAATCACCTGAAGCAATTTTGAAAACTGGAACTTTTAATTTATCTAAAATATCTACTGCATTTTCACTAAATGGTGTAGATAGAAAAATTATGTTATGGTTTTTAGCAAAATCTGAAATTTCACCAAATTGACTTTCATTTAGCTCCAGTTTTTTAAATATTTTATAATATTTTGATTTAGTTGATGTTAAATCTGAAGCAGTAAATGTTTGAAATTTTATGGCATCTGAACCTATTTCAGCAGCTTTTAAGATTAATTTTTTTGCGATTTTAACACTACCATTATGATTTATCCCTCCTTCCGCAATTACAAATGTAGGATTATTTTTTCCAATTTTTTTATTTTTTATTTTTAATTCCATTTTTACTCTTTTTCTGTGACTTAGATTATATATTAGATTTGAGGTGTTTTATTATTGAAACTTTGTGAGAAATGTATTCAACCTGATACTAGACCTGGAATTTATTTTGATGAAAATAATGTTTGTGGTGCATGTTTATGGGAAGTAGAAAAAAAATCTATTGATTGGAATAAAAGATTTCAAGAATTACAAAAAATTGCTGATTGGGCAAAATCAGTCTCTTCTACTTATGATTGTGTAATTGGCGTAAGTGGTGGTAAGGATAGTACGTTTCAGGCAATTACAGCCAGAGATAGGTTAGGTTTACGGTGTCTTCTTGTAAATGCCGCACCAGATGTTATAACTGATTTAGGAAAAAAAAATCTTGAAAATTTAAAACAATTAGGATTTGATATTATTTCACTAAAACCTAATCCTAAAATATATAAAAAATTGATTAAACGAGATTTTTACAAATATCTAAACCCAGTAAAAATCACTGAGTATTCTTTGTGGTCATCAGCATATATTATTGCTGATAAATTTGATATACCTTTAGTTATTCAAGGTGAAAATCCAAGCTTAACGTTAGGTGTAAGTGAAACTGGTTTAAAAAAAGATGATAACGCATTAGATGCAGATTTACAAAATACTCTAAAATCTGGATGGGCTGAATATTGTGAAATTGATGGAATTTCAGAAGAGGATCTTTTTTTCTTTCATTATGATAAACAAAATTTAATTAAAAAAAATATTAGAGCCATTTGGATACAATACTATCTAAAAGAATGGTCAATGAGAGCCAATGCTGATTTTGCTAAAAAATATGGATTAGAAGAGAAGGATGAATCTTTTGATCTTCATGAAATTGGTACTTATGTAAGATTTAATCAATTAGATTCTGATTTGGCTCCTTTAAATCAAATGTTAAAATTTATTAAATTTGGATTTGGTATCACTATGGATAATGTTTGTTATGATATTCGAGAAAATATTTTATCTAGATCTGAGGCAATTAAATTAGTTAAAGAATATGATGGAAAATGCTCAGAGGTTTATATTCAGAAATTTTGTGATTATATTTCCATATCAAAAGATGAGTTTTGGTCTACAGTTGAAAAATTTCGTGGTCCTATGTGGGTTAGTAACTCAGACAAAAAATGGCATAACACTGTTTGGGATCATTTTTAAAAAACTTTTTTTTAAATTGTATATATGTTAATTCATTTTATTCTTAATGTATTTAATTGATTTTACAGGAGTTGGATCTATTTTTAATAAAATAGCTTTGTAAATTGATACATAATCTAAAAAATAAATTAAATTAATAATTTTTGAAATAATATTTCCTTCTACTGAAAATATTTCAAAATATTTTATATTATTTTCATCAAAATATTCTTTTATAATTTTATACCTTTCTTTTGTCTTTATATTATCATCTTGACCTTGTAATAGAATGGGTTGAACATTAGATTGTTTTTCCCATGCAACAATCCCATTATGACATGTTTCAATAATATCTTCTATCATTATGTGTAATTTTGCATTTTCTTGTAATGAATTTTTAAATCTGATAGCTGCTGTATTTAATCCCCATGGATGATACACTAGTGGAATATCTGTAATCCATTTTGCTAAGTTTAGTGCAGAATTACTATTGGAAAGATTAGATGATGAAATATTCTGCTGTATTTCTTTCATTTTTTTAATTGATTCATTAACTTCTTCGTTAGTAATTGGTAAAATTGAACTTAAAATTTTTAATATTGAATAGAAAAATTTTACAAAAGATGCTCGTGGTGAATGGATTTTAGAAATTTTACAAAATTTTATATCATTTTTCTTACAAAATTCTTCCATTTTCCCACCTGAAGAAATTGCAATTATTTTACATTCTTTCTTCTTTGCTGCATTTAATATTTCAAGAGTTTCTTCAGTGTTTCCTGAAATACTTGTAGTTATTACTAATGATTTTGAATTTGCAGTGTTTGGAAGCACATATCCTTTTACAATTGAAATATGGATTTTTGTTTTTGATAAAATACTTGCAAATGCATCTCCAATAGCACCTGAACCACCCATTCCTGCAAATACTATGTGACTAATTTCATTGAATTCCAATATGTTTTGATCAGAATCAAATGCTTCTGATGCAATTTCAGGCCATTTTTCATATATCTGAAACATTTTTTGAGAGTCATATTTTTCTAATTTAGTAATATCCACTAATTAGGAATAATAGTAAATACAATAAAATATCTATCTGATCTTAATACTATTTTTTACAATTATGTCTCTAGGTTGTGGATAAAATAGGTATTATTCTATATTTTAAGACAAATTTACAAAATATTGTATGTTATTTTTTAACATATCGCTAAGATTTATTTTTAAAATTTCTTTCTAATCCCAATTACAACTACAGCTGGAACTCCAAGATACATTCCAAGGTTTAATGCAATTACAGATAGTCCAAGTCCTAGAACTTCTGATTCAGAATTTGCGTTCTCCATTATTGCTAATGATGAAATCATCGGAGTCAATCCAACTTTTACAATATCTTTGAACATTGGATGCTCTCTTTCCATGTCAGCAATTACTGGTGAGAATGAATAGTAGACATTGTTGAATGTGCTCATAAATGCTGAGCCGGATTCCGTGTTTAGTAATTGATTATCACGAATTTCTCTAAGCAATTGAACTTGTGGTGATAATTCAGAACCGTATGCTGCAGTAGCTATAAGACAACCGCCACCTTTTGATTCTTCTTCTGTGATTACTTTTCCAGTCCCAATTGTTGTATTCACTATACATGTTCTATCTTTTTCAATTATTCCATTTCCACACATTGATTTTATATCTTTCGTTGAATTCATTTGAGTTTCAATAATATTGTAAGAACTTAATTCAGGATTATTTCTTGTATTAACTTTATTTGGTTCAATTTTAAATGAGTCAACTATGTCAAATATTTGAATACGATTACCATTAAACTCTGCAGTATAGATACGGTTAAAATCATCAATGACTATACCGTGTGGTTGATTAAATTGTCCATGACCTCCACCTGTTTCACCAAATGAATATAAAAAATTTCCAGATGAATCAAAAATTAATATTCTATCTAATATGTCTGTTACAAAAAAATTCCCATTAGGTCCAATTTCTATATTATTTGGAGCTTTAAATTTTTCTTCATTATCTGGAAGTATAAATTCGAATAGTAAATTTCCAGATGAATCTAATTTCATTACTCGATTATTTCCATAATCTGTAACATAGATATTTCCTAAATCATCTAATGTAATTCCAGTGAGTATTGAATTTTTACCATCTAAAGTAAGTGGTGTAGTTAATGTTTCCAGTAAATTTCCAGATGAATCAAAAATTTCTATTGTCCCTGCACCATTATAATCTGTAACATAGATGTGGCCAAAATCATTAATTGCTATGTCCCCTGGTTGTAAAGGTCCTAAAAATGAAGTTATCTTTGTTCCATTTGTAAAAAATAATTCAATGTGACTACCTACATGTGCTGCGGGCTCTCCCCAAACTGCTACGTATACTTTATCCCCTTCAACTTCTACCCCATGTGGTTTACCTTCTATGCTGATAAACGAATTAAAATTACCATTAGAATCAAAAATTTGAATTCCAAAATTTCTAAAATCTGCTGCATAAATTTTACCTTCTTTATCTAGAGCAATCCCAACAACTTGATTAAATTGCATGATGCCTTTTTGTTTTGTTTCAAATGTTTCAATTGCTTGTGAAAATATTATTTCACCAAATGCAACATTAGATGGAAGTAGGATCAGAATAACTATAATAAAGTGATTGAATTTCATAGTGATCCTATTATTAGTTTTTTATATAAATAAGTATTGTGAGTAAAAATTTTCTAATTTTATATTTTTTAGAATTAAAAATCATCACTCATATATTGTATGGAAATTTTATTTGGTTAATGTCTAGAATTGGATTTATTGGTTGCCATAAAATTAGTTGGTATTGTTTAAAAAAAATTGCTGAATTATCAAAAAAGTATGGCGATGAATTAGTAGTTGTTTTTAATCTTGAAAAAGAAAAAGGAATAAAATATTCTTCATATGTCGATTTTTCTTCTTTACAAAAAGATTTTAATTTTAATTTAATTCATGTAACTAAAGTTTCTGATTCTGAAAATCTTGAAATTTTAAAAAATGCTAAATTAGATGTATTGTTCATTATAGGTTGGCACCAAATAGTTCCACAAACTGTTTTAGATTCATCTAAAATTAATCTAGGAATTCATTCATCTCTTTTACCAAAAGATCGAGGTTCATCTCCAATTAATTGGCAAATTATTAGGGATGAACATCAAGGAGGTGCTACCTTATTTCACCTAACTGTAGGTGTAGATGCTGGAAATATAGTGGATCAAGAGCCTTACAGTATTACTGAAATTGATAATGTTTCTACAGTATATGAAAAAGCCACTTTATCTTCATTAAATTTACTTGAAAAAAATTGGAATGACATTCATTTATCAAATTTAACATCTCTTAAACAGGATGAAAATAAAATAACACTTAACAAACAACGACGTCCAAATGATGGATTGATTGATTGGTCTAAATCGTCTAAAGATTGTTATAATTGGATTCGCGCACTAACTTCTCCATATCCCGGTGCCTTCACTTTTTATAAAAATAAAAAAATTTACCTTTGGGATTCTAAAATAAGTAATCATAATTCTACTAGTCCTGGTCAAATTATTGAAATTGGTGAAAGAATAGTAGTATCTACTGGTAATGGATCTATTGAATTACTTTCACTACAAGTAGAAGATGAACCAACTTGTAATGCAAATTTATTTTCTAAATCTTATGATTTAGAAAAAAATAACTTTTTTAATGATACTTTAGGATAATTAATTTCTAATAATGTGTCTTAACATAAAAAATGCTTCCGCATTTTTAATTCCTACTGAACTTCCCCAGTAAACTGATCTATTCATAATTGCTTCCTCTGATCTTGGATGTGGAAATAATTGCATTTCATCTTTGTATTGTTTACAAGCTTTAATTTTTATTTTTTTAACTTTATTAATATCTACAAAATAATTTGGATTAAATTTTTGATATCCCCATTCTGTTGATGATGGTGTTTCATAACATATTATTTTTTTTATTTTTGAATTTGGTGTTGGTCTTGTTGCAATAATTGTTGCTTCAAATAAAGCTCTATGATCTTGATTTACATCTCCCCAAAAATGTGTATATACTATACTTGGATTCCATTTTTTTATTGCTGACTCTATATGTTTAGATAATTCTATTATTGGTATTGTATCTAGTTTTTGATCTTCATAATCTAAAAATTTTGTTTCTTTAATTCCTAATATTGTGGCAGCATTTTTTCCTTGTTTTTTCCTTTTTTCAATATTTTTCATAGATTTTTTCCTTGCTGATTCTCCATCTGCAAAATTCAAAACATACACATTTGCACCATTTAATGAATGAAGTTTAATCGTACCTCCTAATCCTAATGTTTCATCATCTGGATGTGCACTAATTACTAAAATTTTTTCCATTTTTTATACGAATTATTCTATTATGATGCTGATTCTTTAATCTTACTAAATCCATTATCCAATTTTATTGTATTTGAGGGTATTTTTTAATGATTATTTTTTTATTATTCTTAATTTTTTTTGATATAGGCTGAATAAATTTTTCAATTTCTTTTGGTTTTACAGATTTGGATAATTCCTTTTTTCTATATTTTTTCATTATAATTGATTTATACTTCAAAAATTAGACAATTATTCTCTATTTACTTGTTAGAACTTTTTCTTTTTTGTTCTATTATTTTTTATAATACTAATATTTTGTTAAACACAATTAATTCATTAACCATATTAACTTGTTTTATCACAGAATGTTAAATTGGATATTTCATTAAGAAATGTAATAAAAAGTGATTGGGATTATATTTTAACTCTAAGAAATAACAAAAAATTTAAAAATAATTTTATTGATCAACATCAAATTTCTAAAAATGAACATTATAATTATTTAGAAAATCAAAAATCAAATCCTAATTTCTTTAACTGGATAATATGTTCTGAAAAAATTAATGCTGGATATGTTAGAATTCTTGATAACGATGTTAGTATTATGATTGATGAGAAATTTCATAATATGGGTATTGGTTCAAAATCTCTTAAAATGTTAGAAATTGAATCTAAATCTCTTGGTATATCAAAATTAGTTGGTAGAGTAATGTGTGAAAATAAATCTAGTGAAAAGATTTTTCAAAAAAATGATTATAAATTAAAGATGTACTGGTTTGAAAAAGAGATCTAATGATGTTTTTTTGTATAATTTATAACTATTTATCATAAACTTTATATTTTTTCTGTGAATCATATTTTTTGATATTTGTTAAATCAAATACTTTGAATCTATACCTACAATAAAATGTCTATCCTAGATTATGCGTCAAATTACGTTTTATTTATCTAATATTTTTCAATTGATTTTTAAAATGCTTATTTTTTAATTAATTATGGATAATATTGTAATTGATTCATCACTTAGAACAGTAGAGTGGAAAGACAATAAAGTAATAATGATTGAGCAAACCAAATTACCTAATGAATTAATTTTTGTAGAATATGATGATTTTAATCAAGTTGCAAATGCTATCAAAACTTTGATAGTTAGAGGTGCACCTGCAATTG
>Ga0308019_10002091_pt1 | contig 11625 bp, 8 predicted proteins | sample Neamet284_FD_203135 | JGI IMG/M metagenome (GOLD analysis project Ga0308019, IMG submission 203135) | Marine microbial communities from water near the shore, Antarctic Ocean - #284 | ecosystem: Environmental > Aquatic > Marine > Unclassified | place: Southern Ocean | collected 2014-10-01
CGTAAAATATCAAAACATCATTTACTATATGGATAATAAGGTCAAAACAGTCTTACAAGAACAAAATATGCAAATTGATTTTGTCAAAGCAGCATCTGAGATGAGCAGGTTAAACTGTAATTATAAAAAAAATTTTATCGGATTTGATAACTTGGCAAAGCATGAATGTGTTCAATTTATTCGTCAAGGTCAGGACAAATGGTATGTAGAAGCTCCAATAAGGCACGGGATCACATGGGACGGATATGCATGGTGCAGTTATTCTGATTCAAAAACGGTAACGGACTTGCTTCGGTTATTTTTTGAGGAAGTTCCTTGGTTTGGAATGATTTCTTGGAAGATGATGAGGTTCAAACATTGACAGAAACTAAACCAGTATGCCCCGAATGCAATAAAAACAATGTCGCATTAATTTTTTGGGGATATCCCGGAGACATGGATTGGTATCTTAAAGCAATTCAGGAAAAGGAAATTGTTGGCGGAGGCTGTCTAGTATCAGAAAATGATCCAAAATGGGAATGCACCGATTGCTATTGGCAATGGGGTACAAGAGAAGAGGATGATGAATGAATTTAGTAAATATGTGATGAGCGGTATTTAGATGTCACTACACTGATTCTTCACAAATATCAGAATATTCACAAAACTTACAGGTAAACATTCCAGGCGTTGCATCAAATTTCTTTTCTTGAATTGCTTCAACATATCCCTCCAGTATACTTTTCACCTCTTGAATTTTCTCAGGGTCAACTTTGTATTCAAATAATTGTTCTCCCTCTGGCTTTTCAACATAGAAAAATATTGCCTTGACAGGTAATTTTCCATAATCAGGGTTTTCTTTTATTGCTAAAGAATACAAATTCAGTTGAGGACTATTTGCAGCATTAATCTCACTCTTTGTCTTTTTTGTGCCTCCTGTTTTGTAATCAATTACGACATATTCACCTTCAGGAGTTTTTTCAACTCTATCTATGGAGCCATTAATTTTGAATCCTCCAATGTATGTTGTAAATTTTAATTCTAATGCGACTATCTCGTTTGGATTAGAACTGGACCATTTTTGATATGATTCCAATGCAGGAGTCAAGGATTTTCTATCTTGTTGTTCTTTCTTAACAGAACTTGTAAGATATTTTTTAGGATCCCATTGTATTTCTAATTCAGAAAGTAGTTTTGTAATGTCATCCATGTTTCCATCTTTTTGTCTTTTAGCTGAATCCTCTATAATCGTGTGAAATGTACTTCCTTTGTACAATGCAGATTTTTCTTGATTTGCAGGTAATGCGTTAAGGACATGTTGATACCAAAATTGTTTTGGGCATTGTTCGTATGTACTAAATTTAGAAAACGATAAATTCTTTTTTTGAAATCCTAATCTCTCAGATTTTGTTCCATTCAAACGAGATTCCAAATCATCACTAGATGCTTGATGTAGCATTGTTTCATCAGAAAATCCCTTTGTAGTTTTATTTTTTTGAAAGAATCCAATTTTTCCTAAATCTAAAATCTTCTGAATGGCGCTTTCATATTGTTCACTGTAGAGATTTTTGATAACGTCATTTAGTTGCTCATTTTTAATAATTTCAACTGCATTAAATGTGGTTGAAGCATTAGAACTGGAATTAGAATCATATTTTATAAAATCAATATGTTCATTGTCTTCAGGCTTTAGCGGTTGAACAAATTTTGATGCCTTGTTGACCCTCTTCCTGCCCTCATATTGAGTAGGATACATCACAAAGAGATTATCTATTGTTCTAGTCATACCCACATACAGCAATCTACGCTCTTCTCTGAGAAATTCCTCCTTTGGGTCTGATGCAGGAAACACGCCCTTTGCAAGTTCACGTGGGACGTAAAATGGTTTTTTGGTATATTTTAATGGAATCTTAAAGGTTGCAACATCTATGATAAAGACAGTTTTGAATTCCAATCCCTTGCTTTTGTGAATGGTGGAAACTTGAACAGAGTCATCATCAGCATCATCTCGTTTTGTTTCAACATCAAACTTTTTTAATTCGTCCATAAATTCTAAAAATTCTTTAATTCCCATGTTAGAATTTATTTTTTCATAGTCAATTGCAGTGTCTATAATATTATTTAAAATTGAACGCTCTATGAAATTTTCAATAGAGTCATCATTGGATATTTTTTTATAAATTTCAGTCTTTGTTCTAATTATTTGATAAATTAGTTGCGAAGGGGAGTTGTCCTTTGCCAAATCCATGAAACTTTGAATCATTAGATAAATTTCACGCAATTCTGTAGTTTGGGTTAGGCCGTCAACTTTCAAATCAGATAATACGTCATAAGCATAATCCCCGTCAGATTGTATTTTTGATCTAATGTTGGCCTCGTAGTTTATTTTAGAAATATTTTGCTCTGTAATTTTATATTCTTGCAGGATTCGAATAATACTAATCATAGAGGTCATAGGATTTGCAATCACTCTGAGAAATGAAAACAAAACTCTAGCGTTGGGGGAGTTTTGAATTCCAGATTTTCCAATGTACTTTACAGGAATTCCATCGGATGCCAAAATTTGTGCAACGTTGAATCCATCTAATTGCTTTCTAGACAGTACTGTAAAATCACTGAATTTGCAACTGGAGTCTTTTTTCTTTAATTCGTTAATTTTATTTTTGATAAATTCTGCTTGTGCAAATTCAGATGAACATTCAACTACACTTACCTTCTGTTCATCCTCTTTTGTAGGCACGATTTTCTTTATTTCACGAAATGCATCCTGTTCTAGGAGTTGATTTGATACGGCAATTACATTTTTTGGGTTTCTCCAGTTTTTAGCTAAAACAACCTCAGTATGATCAGGATATTCTTTTTTAAAATCTTGAAAAATTTCAGTGTATGCCCCTTGGAAGCGGTAAATGTTTTGGTCTGCATCGCCAACTGCGGTAACATTTCCATTTTTTACTAATTTTTTTACGATGGCGAATTGTGCATAATTGTTATCTTGAAATTCATCAATTAGGACATGCTTGTGTTTTTCTTGTGCGGATTTTAGTGAGTTGGGTTTGTCTTTGTTTCCTAAAAGTTTGTTTGCCTCTACGATTAGATCATCAAAGTCCATTACGTCTTTTTCTTTTTTGAATTTTACATATTCTTTGTAAATTTTTACTAAATTATCTAGCAGGTGTATGTACTCTAATTCGTCTACATCTTTCATTAACGATGGATCTTGTAATCTTTTTTGAACAAACACTTCAAGTTCTTCAGGTGTGATTAGTGCATCGTTAAAAACACTAATTCCGTCAATCATCTTTTCAATTATCTCTGACGCATTGTTTCCAATTTCAATATGTTCATCAAAATCAAATGTGTCAATGTTTTGAACACCCCATACCAGAAACATAGGTCTGTCAATTACACCGCCTTTCATTCCAAGGCCTGTATGGGTCGTGTTGTCTAAAAGTAAATGTCTGCAAAATGAATGGTATGTACTGATTGTCATTTCAGATATGTCAATTTTTTCTTTGACGTCTCCATCTTCCTGTATTCTTTCTTTGAGTTCATTTGCTGCTTTTTCTGAAAATGTAAGACAAAGGATTTCTGATGGCTTTAGACCGGTTTTGAGAAGAAATTTTATTCTTTCAGTAATTACACGTGTTTTTCCACTTCCAGGCCCTGCCGTAACTAGGAGAGGTGAGCCTGTGTGTTCAATTGCAAGTAATTTCTCTTTGTCAAATTGCATGTAAAAATAAATTAAATTTAGAATGTTATAAGAACTTGGTATTAAAAAATAAGTGTGTTTTGTAGTGATTGATTGAGAATATGATTATCATCAAATTTGCACATTTAAGGACAGAGATGGAAAACAAATCAAGCACGTAATTTATGATCTAAATACTAAATCTCAAATTCCAATCCATCCGTTTTGAATGAATGTTATAAAAAACATAAAAATTGTATGTCTATAAATCAGCAGAATAAAATAATGTTAAAATAAAATATTAAAATAAACTTATAGATCGGTCTAACGTATACTCGTCTATTTTTTCAAGTACAGCAATCTGAGAATTGTATGTTAGTTGTAAATTTAACATTCTGGTAATTGCAGTTCGAACATAGTTTTGAAGTTCTGCTCTAATTTCTGCATCTGTTAATTGATAATCATTTTTTAGAATTTTAGTTTTTCTTTTTTTCCCATGTACAATTTCACTTCGTATCCCATAACATTTTTTAATAAATTTTTTGCAATTTAATTTTTCATGATCATTAGTTTCTAAAAGGATTGCAGCACGAAGAGATGTTTTGTCAGTTACTTCATAGGGTTCAAAATTTAGTAGCGTCTCCAAAGATATCATAAGATCTGTAATATCGTCTTCAACTAATTTGCTCTGATAAATATAATTAAATCTCCTAATAGAATATATCAAATAACGAACATTGTCGGAATTTGAATCTAATAGTTTTAATAATTTTAAATTTTCTTTTAATGTGTTAATTTTATCTTGTTTTAGAAAATAACCTTCTGAAGATTCAATTGAATCTTTTATTCCGGGTGCAAACAATCCTTGCCACCCGTCAGGATTATAACTAATAGCATTTCCAAAAATTACCGTGCCTGTATCTGTTATTCTTAACGCATTTAGAAAACTGTTGTAAATTTCTTTGGGATCAATTACAGGGTTACCCACACCAGAAAATTCTAAAACATATTTTAATGTCCTCTCCACATATTTTGGAGTTGGTTCATCGCTTCCTTTGTCTAGATAAATGCCAGTTATTTTATCAAAATGAAATGGAGTGATCTTTGTAATTTTAAATTCATTTATAATAATTTCATCATAATTTGTATCAAAATTATATAATGGAACAAAAAAATAATATTTTGTCGGTTCAGACAATATTTTGTACATTGCATCACATGTTTTCTTAAAAACTGTTGTCTCAAATGACGTGTCTTGTAAAAGATACAGATATGTTTTGGTAAATTGTTCCAACACCATCTCATCGTTAATGCCTAATTTCTCAAATTCAATCTCTAAAATAGGGTATTTTTTATTTTTTTTAATTATATCTAAACATTGGTTAACATCAATCATAGATTTTTTTATTACACTTTGAAATCCTGTTTCTAAAATGTCTGCAGTCCATACTTCTTTTCTTACGGGCTCAGTACCATCAAGACAATTACGAAATAAATTTTCAATTGTTGAAGAAATCTGGATATTCATTTTAAAATCCCATATATTTGGGATGAGTTTTAGGTGATTTTGAAACTGAAACTGAAAATCCGTTTTCTCTTATTTTTTGTTCTAAGTAGGTAGCATTGTCTTTTCCACTAATTCTCTTAGAATTATCCAGAACAATATGTTCAGGAGACACTTCTTTAGCATATTGAACTACCTCTTCAACTGTCGCATGCTCTTGTAAATTGACAAGAAACATGCCGGATTCACTTGTTAAACTTGTTGATGTGGTTGAACCAATTTTAATTGATGCAATTTGTGGTACTACTAATTCACACTCACTATTCTTTTTTGTTGCAAGAAATCGGATAAAGGGTTCACCTTCTCTAAAAACCCTATTGAAATTTTCTTCTTTATCTTCTATTATTTTTCCACAATTATGACCTAACGAAGTGTATTTTTTTGCAACTGAAGTGTCTTTAGCAGATGCAAAAAATGGTATTTGTCCAAATTCATCTTTTAGCCATGACATTGCTAACTGAAGTGTACCCCTACTAGCATGAATGTTAATTCGTTTATCTTGTGAGTCCATTACTTCCCTCACTTTTTCCACAATCATTCTTTTGCTATTAATTGGAGAGTCAAATGTTTGGCTCTCAGAATGTTCCCCGTGTGTTGTGTCTAGAATTAGATATTTGATGTCTTTTGGAATTGCCGTATTTTTTATCATAAAATCACTGGAGTAGCAAACAGACTGTTCATTTTTTCTTACAACTAGTTGCCCTGAACCAAGTATGTGATTAGTATTCTCAAAGTTAATATCAAATCCATCAACAGATGCGACATCTTTAGGACCATTTAACCCTGTAAAATTTTCCCTGTTGTGCATCCATTCAATTCCACTTGCAGCATACAGTGATGATGCAAGTTCTTTTGTTTCATTGGTTGAATAGACTTTTGAATTTATTCCACCTAACACTCCATCTAATCCCTTAATATGATCATCATGTATGTGAGTAAAACATGAAATTTTCTTGCCGTCTTCTGCACCATCTTGATTTGGACCATCACAAATTATTTTATCAAAAAGAATAATAGTTCCCCAAGGCCTAATGTTTGCTATTTTGTCAAGATTATCTGCCAAATTAATTCACCAGAAACTCAGTAATCTTATCAAACTCTAATTTATTTTTTGTAATTGTAGTTTTATAATATCTATATTGCTCTTCATTCATTTCTATTATAATGTTATTTCCCTTTATCACAACAATTGTGATTTTATCTAAATGAAATTTTTCAAATAATTTCATTATAATTAATTCCTCATTGGATTTATTTAGTTTTGTTGAAATTTCATTCATTATTTTTTTAGTATTATCTAAGAATGAAATAACCACCATGTATGATTTAGTAATTGTCGGACGTGAATTTGTTATCTTTTCAATGGCATCAATTAGCGGGTCATCGTGTTCTCTAAAGTATCGAACAATTTCTTTAATCTCATCTACTTTAAATTCTGTTTTTGCTGCTTCTTTACAAAGCAATTCACGATCTTCGGGTTTTTTTATTGGCGCAATAAAAACACAAGCACTGAATCCAATACCCCCATCTTTTGTATTACCCCAGATAATTAGATCCTGCACTGTTTCAGGAAATGTCAGCAATACTCGAAAATCCGAAATTACTTTTTGTTTTAATGGAAGTAACATCAACGTGGTATCCATACCTACTTCGCCAATGAGTCGTTCAATGTACTGTGCAACCTGAATTGGGGACAATTGCCTCTGTAAACCCGTGTTTGCAATTTTTATGCTAGATAATAATTTAGCATATTCCTCATTATCATCCATCAATTTGGACAAATTATTCTCCGGCTTCAGTTAATCCATCTACAATCAAAAGTGCTGCTGCAACATTTTTTGATGCAATTTCATTATTTTCAGCATATCTTTCCAATCGTTTTATGTCGGAGGATGTTATATCCACACTAATCTGGGATGTAGAATTATCTATTCCTCCCTGTATAATTTCCCCATTACTTGCATCTGGATTTGATGTCCCAAATTCTTCGGTTCCGCCTAGTTGGGACACGGTTAATTTATTCCCCATCATTAGTTTTGCTAGTTCAAGTACATCATCACCCTCGCTTTCATCAGTAATGAATTTATCAAAATTCTTAGCGTCAGTGGCTCTAATAGCAAGGTCTGGACTAATTTCCCCATTTTGAACTGCTTCCCGGACTACATCTGGAACTCTAGGCAACTTAACACAGCCCTTAACATCTTTTTCCTTCATTCCCAAATCTTTCATAATATCTTTAATTGGAATTTTCTCAGCATACATTTCAGCGACAAGTTTCATCTTGTCTTTCATGGACATTTTTTGTCGAGCTTCATTCTCTAACCACGAGATAGTTGTTGCCATCTTGTCGCTTGCAGGTTTTTGAATAATCATGGCCATAATTTTTTTCCATTTTAAAATATCTTGGTGAGCTAAGTAACGTCTTTGTCCAACAATTAATTCATACATTCCGCCATCAATTTCATAAACTACAACTGGTTGAATTAATCCAATTTTACGAATTTGTTCTGCAAAAATTTCTAATCCTTTAGAAACACCAGTTTGTCTTGCCTGAAGATTACTCATCTGAATTTTATCTACAGGAATTTTCTTTGTCTCCTTAACTATAATTTCAACATTATCTTCCTCAGACATAGTGTTTTTAGCACATCAGGATATAAAACAATTTCTTTTCAGTCGCTGACATCAAAAAAAACGTTGTTCTAAAAAATCAGGAGGAGTGATACTTTGCTTCAAATGCTATTTTTGATTCTTCTTTTGTCCAACCAGATTTTATTAAACCTTTAATTTCTTTTTGATGTTCTTTACTCAAAGATGATTCCCAATCAGCAAATATTTCGTCATTTGTTTTTGGCTTGTTTGTAATGTGCTTGATATTTTTATTATCTTTAGCATCTATTTTATCAGCAATTTTCTGGCCTGCAGCACTTAATTTTTTACCTGAAACAGAAGTAGATTCTGAATTGTCTGAGATGTTTTTCTTTGAGTTAGGCAAATAACTCTCATTGACAATATTATTAATAAATTCATCATAGCCCCCATCGCGTATATTTTCTAAAGCCTCAATAAAATTTGGAAGTTGAGTCCTAAAAATAGAGAACCCTTTGGTCCTAAATTTATTTCCGTCAAATCCAGTAATCAGTGAATTGACATAATATTTTTCTTCGTCATTTTTTATTTTAATTCTTTTTGGATTGTTAATTGTAAATTCTTTTTTAGTTTCTAAATTTTTTAAATAGTGTTGAGAATTAAAAAATTCTTTTTCCTTTTTTGGGTATAACATTCTAGAAATTTTAATCAATGCACGTTCTGAACTTTGAAATTCCCATAGATCCAGAAAAATACATTCGTCCTTCAATACAATAGAAAAACAGACATGGTATAAAAATAGAAATAGAAATTTAAATTTTTAAAAGTTGTTCTTTAATACTGTCAACATTTCCATCTGCAATTAAAGCACTTGTGTTTTGACGCATTTTTTTCAAAATGAGAACTCCTTTTAATTTTAATTTATACATGATATCATATGGAGTCGGTATATCAAATTCGGATTCTATGTAACCTGGTGCATTCATTTTTTCCAAGAGAAGGTCGGGCCAAGTTGAGTTGCTGTCAAGATTGAATAGCCACATAAATTTATTAAAACTAATTTTAGCCAGGTTGTTAAAACTTTCTGGTAAGTCATCAGTTACTTCCAAGGATCCAAAACTTTCAAGCATTTTGTGTTTAAGAGAAGTTTGTTGTTCTACAGATAATCTCGCAACACTATCCCCAATTAATCTTAAAATAAAGTATTGTACAATTTTTTTGTTTATTATCTCCTTGTCTCTGAGATGGGTGTAGTTCTCGACCTTAATCTCTTTAGTCCATTTCAAAAGTAAGCCCTCAATCATATTTCTAAAGATGTGAGGAATAATCAAGTCATCAATATCTCGATTTTTGAATATCATGTCAATGTATTGCCGATTAACAGTAGAAAATATTTCTGAGTCAGATTTCATGGCATCTATAGGAGTTATAGAATATGCAAGATATGATCTGGCAGTAAGATTTTTTTCCAGAACCCTTCGTTTTGTAATTGTTTTTTTAAGATTAGGTTTGGATTTTATTGCTGCAGCATAGCCTTTTGTTTGACGTTCAAACCAGAAATTAGGGAATTTATCACCACATTTAGTTTTGAGGTCTATCATTTCATCTAAATTTGTTATTAAATCAACAGGTTTAACAGGATTTTGGGTGTTAGTTGCCTCACTAATTCTATTTCTTTCTTCGGGGTCTACTGTTTCATGAATTGTTAATTCAACTGTGACTAAATCGTCCAGTAGTGCTTTATTTTTAATTAAACTGGCAGTTGTTTGACGACCGTTAACAATTTTTAAATTTTTTATTGAATACACTCTTGGATTTCTGGTATTGTGGTCTTCAAAATTTTCACATACTGCAGTAATTCCATTATTTAGTTTCCAAAATTGATGTTTTAATGTGTCATCTTGCAATGTTTCAGTGATTGCTTTGTTTGTAGGTGTTTGACTACTAAGAGATTCACGAGGATTTTCATTAAACATATTTCCATTGTGTTCTTCTATAACATTGACTAATTCTTTTGCTTTAACATAACCTACAACTGTATTTTTTTTAGTGACTGAATCTACGCGTTCTAAAACATCTTTACCATCAAATGATATTTTTAAATTTTCAGTACTCGGAGTGTTTATCGTTTTGAGTATTTCTTCTAAGTTAACTATTTCAAATTTGATTTCTGGTCCTTTAAAATTTTCAATTTTTTGTTTCCATGCTCTTGTTTTAATTTCTTTTTTAGCTTGGTCGTTTAAATCCCCAGTTACAATGAAAAGCATTTTTTTATTAATGTCTGCATCTTTGCCCCCGAGAGAATTAAACAAATCAGATTTAGTCTTGAAAACTGGATTTCCCTCATCAGGGTTTTCTGTCAAATGCCTTAAGGTGTCTCCAAACTTGGTAATTTCTTCTATTGTGACCAGGTGGTTTAATTTTTCACTAAATTTGACTTGGCCCCAACAAATAATATTATTAACTGCATCTCCCACATCATCATGGTAAAAAAAGTCCACACCATAGTCATTTGAACCAGAAATAGATAATATCTCATCAATTTTTGAGTCTTCAGTAATATTAAGAATTTTTTCACAAGCCCATCTATTGAATGCAACTTCAAGCGTGACTCCATACTGGTCAGCAATTTTTTGCACTGAATTAAGCAGTGCTATTTTTCCAGATTCAATTGATGCCATGTCAAGTATGAAGAATTAGGGCATTTAACTTTTATCAACAAAATAAAATCTTAAAAAAATATTAAGTGAATAATGTGTTTTTAAATAATACACTTAGATTAAATTGCATGTGCAAAATTGAAGTGTCTATAAAGTAGTAGTGTTTGAGGATAATAAAAAAATAAGTTTAGACAGGTTCTTAGATAAAATTTAAAAAAAACTAATTTAGTATAAAAATAAGTAAATGTGTGAAGTCATCCGTTAAAATATCATATTGGTCTCATAATGTTAGTTCGACATCTATTGAGGACGTCAATTTTAAAAAATATTCTGATGAAAAATTTCAGCAAATATTCATGCACATAATCACTCAAAGTGCCAAAGACAACACGTACAAATTTGCTTTTGCAAGATTTTTGTTAGAGTATGTAGAAAACGAAACGAAAAAAGAAGTGCCGCTCAAAAAAATAGCTGAAGGATTTCTCAAGTATTACTGGCCTCAAATATGCAGTTCCAAGTTGTTTCAGAGTGCAAAAGACGCGCAAAGTACGGATAAAAAAGGAAAACCTTTGATAGTAAAAATACTCCGTAAGGAATTTCCAGAGCCATATTACCCCCAGACATTTGAAAAAATTTTAAATGAAGAAAATAAAAAAATATCTAAGACAATAGATGCAATTGAAAAAAAATGTTTAAAAGTTTTAACTTTTGCATTTCAGAGAATTAAAGAAGGAGATAAGAATTCAGATCTGGCTACAATGTTTTTTGCTTATAAAATAAAAGGTAAAAAAGATAGTAGACCTGATCAAGTTTATGTGGATTTAGATTATGGGATAATTTTAAACCCTCACGCGATTGATTTTTTAAAAAGGCACAACAGATTGTTAAAAAATACGGTAATATTAGAATGGGCAAAATTCTTAGAGCCTTACAACATAGGGTATCCCAAAATAATTCACTCGATTGAATCAGAGTATGAGTCCAGAAATTTAACAAAGGAGAGAAAGTTGTTAGATAAAATTGAAAACAAATGTTTTTACTGTAATGAGCACAATTCAGACAAACTTGAAGTTGAACATGTAATACCATATTCATATTTGAAACATAACAAAATATGGAATTTGACACTTGCATGTAAAAAATGT
>Ga0308019_10002092_pt1 | contig 11621 bp, 11 predicted proteins | sample Neamet284_FD_203135 | JGI IMG/M metagenome (GOLD analysis project Ga0308019, IMG submission 203135) | Marine microbial communities from water near the shore, Antarctic Ocean - #284 | ecosystem: Environmental > Aquatic > Marine > Unclassified | place: Southern Ocean | collected 2014-10-01
ATCGATCGATTGTGATCGTTATGGTAGCCCTATTGGTCCCCACGCAACGATAAACCGCGAACCTGGTCAGGCCTGGAAGGGAGCAGCCACAGCGGTGGATTCGTGTGCCGAGGTGTGGCTGATAGGGATACCACCATTTCCTTGATGTATATACATATTTAGCTTTTTTTAGACGCTTATTGAAGCAAGTGGACCACATGGTGGAACACATGGCTAATACTTCAGCTTACATTCAGTCTTCACGACATCACGTTTATTACTTTCGTATACGTGTGCCTTTGCATCTTCAAACCCAGCTTAAGCAGACTTACATCCGCCGTTCGTTGCAAACAAAATGCAGGCGACAAGCAGTTATAAGATGTTCTGAATTACTTCAGCAGGCTGATACACTGTTTGATTGCGCAGACTCAAAAGTAACAGATGTAGACAAAATGCAATGGGGCTATGAGAAGGTTGATAAAGCCTCAGGAGTGGTCTTATCGTTAAGTGCTGAAGAACCCAGCCAAACCATGAAAGCGCCTTCAGCGCCTCTTCTGTCTGCTGTATTGAGCGAATACTTTGTTACTCAACGCCTTGAAGGTGTCGGGGAGCGGACTATACGAGCAAAACTAGGCGTGGCTAACTTGATATACCGAATTATTGGAGATGTGCCTGTAGACGAGTACAGTAGAGAAATGATGCAGGCATTCAAATCGACCGCGTTGAAGCTGCCTCCAAGGCTTCACCAGTTAGGGGACATATCCATAGAAGATGCCATCGCTCAGGCCAAGGCAACAATATCAATTATTACCTTTAACAATTACGTAAAGGACTTGCGGACAGTCTTTACCTTTGCCGTAAGAGCAGGTTACTGCGAACGCAATCCTTTTGACGGACTGAAAGTTAAGCTGAAAGTTAAAGTCAGTAGTCTCAGAAGTCGATTTACTAATGATGATGTCGACACCGTATTCTCTACCGACATCCATACACAAAGCGAGAAAGCCCCAAAAGATTACCAGTATTGGCTGCCACTGTTGGGGCTTTACACCGGTGCTCGACTAAACGAACTGAGTCAGCTGTATAGGAGTGACATCGTTGTTGTAAATGGTATTGACTGTTTACACATTCAAGCCGTTAATGCTGGACAACGGCTTAAGAGTCCATCATCTGAGCGACTTATACCGATACATTCAAAATTAAAGTCTTTAGGTTTTCTCGACTTTGTTACCTCATCTAAGAAGAAATCTAAACTACGGCTTTTCCCTGAGTTGTCTTATCACAAATACCACGGTTACTCGGCTACACCATCTAAATGGTTTGCCCGCCATCGAGTCCTTACAGGCCTTTCTAAGAGTACTGAAAAGAAGGACTTCCACAGCTTCAGACACACTCTTGCAGACGACCTGAAGCAGCGTGGCGTAGCTGAGAGCCTTATAGCTGGGATACTAGGGCATAGTACAGGAGGTATAACCTTTGGCCGTTATGGAAAGGACTACACCCCAGAAGTGCTAGCCCCAATTATCGACATGTTAGGCTGGGATTTACCAAAAGTTGTTAAATATATACCCTCATTTAACGCTTAGAGTTACCCACATAGGCAGTTAGAGTTTTATCTTGTATGGAACCAAGAGTGGATTACCTTGGGTCGGGATTGAGGGCATCCGAGGTGCTTGGCTCCACGATTAAGGGCACCCTGTGGGCCACTGGCAGGCCAATACAGGTGCTAGTTTAGCGATTATTGGCAAGAGTCTTAACCATAAGAACGTCAGCACCACTGCGATTTACGCTAGACTGGCCATGGCCCCTGTGAGAGAGTCTATGGGTAAAGCCCCAGGCGCGATGTTCGAAGCTGACAGCATTAAGAAAGACAATGTAGTTAACATGGAGGTTGTGAAATGAGTGAGTTTGTTAGTTTGTGTGATGTTATTTTTGGTAGGTTAGACGAAAAAGGAGACAGTGGCTCAGCCATAAAAATAGAAGCGGTGCCACTCGTGGCCGTAGTCTCTGCAATTGAAAGCACAATTACCGATGCCTATTGCTTTGACGATTTTGGGCGCTTTTCTATAGCTAAAGAGGATATGAAAGCAAAGGCGTTAACTTATCTATCTGATTATCATAACGTCCTAATTCAAAGCCACCCATATGACATTGGCCAGTACGAAATGCAGATCGAAGAAATGATCGGCGAGACAATGTGGCATCGCTTTGGTTGGTCGTTAAGCAAACTCCCCGAGTTTATAAAATTACACAAAGCGTGGGTTAAAGCGAATGGCAACCTTACAGAGTTCAACCTAAATCAGATCATTCCAGCTAATGACGCCCCGGCGGAACCTAAGAGAAACACTAACAGTGTTTGGCAATTGGCAAACGTTACACTACGGATTGCTATTGGCGACTATCTAGAAGGAAAAGGGAATGTCGATGAGTTTATTAGTGAGTTAATGTCCTCAGAGTACACCCATAAAATAAATGATCTCTGGGTGCATTTGGAGTGCAAAGGCCTGGACATGGATATTACGGTTTTTCGTGAAAAGTTGAAGTCAATCTTCTGGAAGAAGTAATCCATTGCCTGAATCGACAGAGTTACCACCCGAATAAATCATTCCTTATATGCATCTAGAGAGTTACTCCCCGAATAAGTAATTTATTGTCTGAATTACCACCCACACTTATTCCTAAAAGCCCCACAAAATACCCCTCAACGTTGGCCAGCCAGTCCAACCAGGCCAATCTATTTTGAGGGTTATACCATGAAGCAACTATTAATAATGAATCAGCTGTGCAACGTATCGGAGTGGCGGTGGCGAATACTAAACGGGAGGACCCAATCATGAGTAATAAACTATTCATGGGCGACTTCGGCCCGATGCTAATCGAAAATGGCTATAACATTATCCCCGTAGTCAAGGGAACCAAGCGACCAGCGATTGCCAACTGGTCAAGAATTAAATCAACACCAGAATTCATTGAGTCGTGGGACGCTGACGCCTCGATCGGTATAACTACCGGCGAAGTGGTTGCTATAGACATCGACTGCTATGACAGGGATGTAACCAATGCCATCGTGATGTATTGCGATCAGCACATCGGTAAAGGTCTCAGGCGTATCGGCAGAGCGCCAAAGGGGTTGCTGGTCTTCCGCACAGAAGAGAACCTCAAGAAATTGGTATCTGCTAAATACTCTGATAGAGAGGGCAATACTAACTGCATTGAAGTGCTTGGGAAGGGCCAGCAGTTCGTTGCATTCGGTATTCACCCTGAGACCCAAGAAGCGTACCGGTGGCCGAAGGCTTGCCCTCAAAGTACGCACTTCGATGACCTACCGACAATCAATGCCGAGCAAATCAACGCGCTATTCGAGTACTTCGATACAAGTTGTGCACCTAGCGATTGGACGCGGTTAGGGTATGGTTTGCCAGCTACCTTCTCTTTTCCCGATGCGGCTAACGACGTCTTATCAATTGAGCATATGAAGTCGACGTTAGACCTGTCAGATGAGGTCATTAATTACCACTTGGATCGAGTTAGCGCAGAGGATTATAGCCAATGGATATTGGTTGGACAGGCGTTGCACCACCAATTTAATGGTGACGATAGTGGACTAGAGAAGTGGGACTTATGGTCATCAAAGTCGGCCAATTACAAAGACAGCGATGAGTGTCGAGATAAATGGGAAACCTTTGAAACCATACACGATGGAGGCACGGTAAGCTTCGCCTCAGTCATAGATATGGCTAATAAGGCGAAGGAAGAACTAAGGCGTACGGTGGAAGAACATCAAGCTACCACCTTAGCGTTTACGCCGGTTGGAAAGATCGATGCGTCTTCTCTGCCTAAAAGGGAATGGGTTCTCGGGAATCGATTACTGAAGGGGTATATCACTGCCATGTTTGCTCCAGGTGGTGTGTCCAAGTCTATGTTTAGTTTGTTGAGTGCATTCTCTGTTGCGTCCGGCGCTGCCTATACTGGTGAGACTCTGCATCGGCAAGGAAAGGTCTGGATTATCAATAATGAAGATGACAAACCAGAGCAATTAAGGCGACTGGCTGGAATAGCTAAACATCATGAGATAGATAACAGCGTTCTGAATAACATCTCACTTTCGTGTGGCTATGGTAATCCATACGTTACGTCCACGGTGGATAAAGATGGCAATGTGATCCATCACCCCAATGCGGAGAAGATTATTTCGGAAGCAAAGGCTAATAAAGTGAACTACATTATCATCGATCCGTTCATATCGATTCATCAATCTGATGAAAATGATAACAACGCGATCCAGAAGGCTGTGGATGTACTGAAATACATCGCTAAGGAGGCCAACGTAGCGATTGAGTTAGTTCATCATACTCGTAAAGCAATCACCGGAAAGGGTTCAGAAGAACATGCAGGGAGCGTTGATGCAGGGAGAGGCGTCTCGTCACTAAAAGACGCGTGCCGTGTTGTGACCACCTTGGCTAGGATGTCCGAGGCAACAGCCAATAAACTGTTGATAAACTTTAAGGATGAAGGTCGATTCCTTGTTCGTCTTGACTCTGGCAAGGGTAATTATTCAGGCCCTCCAGAGAGCGCCAAGTGGTTCAATCAGGTGTCGGTTAATATTGGCAACGGAGACGAAGTGGGCGTGCACGAGGTGTTTGATATGGATGAGCGAAGAGAGATTGCTGATAGCGAGAAAAGACAGCAGAAGAATAAGGAAATTGCTCAGTATTTGTTGGACATCGTTTGCGTAGCTGAAACTGGGCTCTCTAAACAAACCGCTGTTATTGCCCTGCTAGTTAAGGAGGGTGCTGCTAAACAAAGCGCTTGGAAGACTAGAGTTAACGAGGCGTTGCCGCTAAGCGTCCCTCAATATTCTATGGATATGTCTGGGCTGAAATATCGGCTGACTAGAGCCAAGCGAAGTGCTGGTTCTTCTATTACGATAGATAAGGAGTTGTTAGGGTAGGTCGTCATTAGTGGTTAGCCAAGCTGGTCAAATAAGGCTGTTTGGCTAATTATTAATACAATATATACATATAAAACAATGAGTTATAGAGTTATTGGATTATTAGTCAAATTGGCCAAGGTAACTAATTTGACTAACGCTGCAACTCATTGTTTTGTAAGGATAAATATTAGCCAAATTAGCCACCCCTAAAGGGGGAGATTACTCCGCCTAAAGGCGAACCACTCCCCCATAGGTAGTTGGGCTCAAAGGAAGCCCATACTACTACTTTTGGTCATAATCAAATTAACCCGATCAGTTTGGCCTGCTCAGCAGGCGCTGAGAATAAGCGCCTATAACGTGTCTAACATTATCTTGGTCTTGCTTTATCATCCGCTCAAACGTCGTCCTATACATGCCGTGAGGGCGCTCAGAAATAGGTAGTCGTAGGTTCATGGATGCGCCGACTTTAGATCTCAACTTTCGAGCTTTACGGATCATCCTGTCAGCATAAACCTCATTCTGGCAACTGTAGTTTAGCCCGTAACATTGCCGGCATAAAAACCGTTTTGATGCGCAGTACAGGATGGCTTTTCTGGCATTGCAATTTGGACATGAAAACCAAGCTCGGGTGCCGCCATAATTACAGACAGTTCTGTCTATAAAGATGTGTTCTGAGACCCTCTCAGAGGCTGTTTGGGGAGTCCTTACGACATAGGAAATACTCAGGGTAGAGTCTGTATAATTGTACTCTACAGCGCATTCTGTGAGCCCGGAATTTGTCCATTTTATTGACCCCGTCGACGTGCGTTGGTCAAATAGCCCACCGCGTTTTAGCACACGAACGTCGAGTTGTGGTACTTCCTCTAAGCTAGGACCTCGACGATTCTGAAACCGTCTGCCTGAGCCAATTCCACCCATAAATGAACCATTCAGCCTAAATGAATAATATGATACACTGTAGCATTAATGGTTTATTGCAGCTTCGTATAATCGTTATTAATATGATTCTCGATAGGTATTACCTTTATTGTTTATTGAATAAAACGATTGGACCTAAGGAACCTTAAGGATTATCTTGACTTCATAAGTAATTTATTCAACCCACACAGGTTTAAGTAATATGAACGATTCAACACCTACTCAAGGGAAATGTCCCGTCATGCACGGCGCTAGTCAAGCCACAGGTAACACAGCCAACCAGCATTGGTGGCCGAAACAACTTAACCTTAAAATATTGAATCAAAAATCCCCATTTGTAAACCCTATGGGTGACGCATTTAACTATGCAGATGAGTTTAAAAAGCTTGACCTAAAAGCACTCAAAAAAGACCTTATAAGCCTGATGACTGATTCTCAGGACTGGTGGCCTGCCGATTATGGGCATTACGGCGCCTTGTTCGTACGCATGGCTTGGCATAGTGCGGGCACTTACCGCACGTATGATGGCCGTGGTGGCGCATCAACTGGCTCACAAAGATTCGCACCTCTTAATAGTTGGCCTGACAACGGCAACCTAGACAAGGCTCGTAGGTTACTTTGGCCTATCAAACAAAAATATGGTCGACAAATCTCCTGGGCAGACCTTATGGTTTTGACGGGTAATGTTGCCATGGAATCTATGGGCTTTAAGACTTTTGGTTTTGGCGGTGGTCGTACTGACGTATGGGAACCAGAAGAAGATATCTATTGGGGGCCTGAAGCTGAATGGCTTGATGACCAACGCTATAGCGGTGAACGCGAATTGGCCACTCCTTTGGGTGCGGTTCAAATGGGATTGATTTATGTGAATCCTCAAGGCCCTAACGGAGTACCAGACCCTATAAAATCAGGCTTTGATATTCGTGACACATTCGCGCGCATGGCCATGAACGACTATGAAACAGTAGCCCTTGTGGCTGGCGGACACACCTTTGGTAAGGGCCATGGTGCAGGGCCAGAAGAGAAAGTAGGTGTTGAGCCAGAAGGCGCGCCACTTGAGCAGATGGGCTTTGGCTGGATTAATACCCACGGCACAGGCAAAGGTGGTGACACAACCACTGCTGGCTTTGAAGGCGCGTGGACAGTAAATCCAACACAGTGGGATATGGGTTATTTTGATGTGCTGTTAGGTTATGACTGGGAGCAGACCACAAGTGCTGCAGGCCATATACAGTGGACCCCAACGGCATCCTCTAATGCCGATCAACCGGCCGCAGCGCATGATGCATCGCGCACCGAACCTTTGATGATGACCACCGCAGACATGGCTCTTAAACTAGATCCAGAATATGCAAAAATATCAAAGCACTTTCATGACAACCCGGATGAGTTTGCAGATGCTTATGCACGCGCATGGTTTAAATTAACCCATCGAGACATGGGGCCAATTAGCCGTTACCTAGGTGAAGAAGTGCCGTCTGAAGAGCTTGTTTGGCAAGATCCGGTTCCCGCACACCAAGGCGTTATGATCGGCGCAGCAGATATTAGTACGCTTAAACAAGCGATCTTGGATTCTGGTTTAACCACTCAAGAATTAGTATCAACAGCATGGGCATCGGCTTCTACATTTCGTGGCTCAGATAATCGTGGCGGTGCCAATGGTGCTCGTATCCGCCTTGCGCCGCAAAAAGATTGGCAAGTTAACAATCCAGATCAACTTTCAAAAGTGCTTACGGTCCTAGAAGGCATCCAAAAGGACAGCTCATCCAGTGTCTCTTTAGCAGATCTTATTGTCCTGGGTGGTAGTGCGGCAATTGAAAAAGTCAGCGGTATCAGCGTTCCATTCTCGCCAGGGCGCACGGATGCTTCGCAAGAGCAAACCGATGTAGAGTCTTTTGATGTGCTTGAACCTAAGTTTGATGGCTTTCGTAACTATAAGCACACTAAAGACACGCGTTCAACAGAGTCTTTGTTAGTGGATAAGGCACAATTGCTTACCCTAACTGCTCCTGAGATGACGGTTCTTGTTGGCGGACTTCGTACTTTGAATATAAACGCCGATGGTTCTAATCATGGTGTGCTAACTGGCCAGAGTGGTTCTTTGACTAACGACTTCTTTAAAAACATTCTTGATGTCAGTGTTGTGTGGAAAGCCATCGATGCGTCACAAGAAGTATATGAAGGTTGTGATCGTGAATCAGGTAACCTAAAGTGGACCGGCACACGCTCCGATCTTGTGTTTGGTTCGAACTCAATTCTGCGCGCTATTACCGAGGTTTACGCATCAGACGATGCCAAACCAAAGTTTTTGGCTGATTTTGTGGCGGCCTGGACTAAAGTGATGAATTTGGATCGTTTTGATTTATAAAATAATCTTGAATAGGCATTGCCGATAATATGTTAAGTCTTAAAGACCTTAGTTACCTTGTGGCATTGGATGAATTGTCCCATTTTGGCAAGGCCGCCGCGGCTTGTTATGTGAGTCAGCCCACGCTGAGCGGCCAACTCAAAAAACTGGAACAACAGCTGGGGGTACAACTCATAGAGCGTGGTTCGAGTAAAGTGATATTGACCCATGTGGGTTTGGAGATTGCTCAGCGCGCAAAAGCTATGGTGTTGCAAGCCCATGAATTGGTAGAATTCGCAAGAGTGTCTAAAACGCCACTCATTGGGCGTTTAAGATTGGCTATAATTCCCTCTCTTGCGCCCTATTTAATGGCCAAAACGGGTGCTATCGTAAGCGCTGTGTTGCCTGAACTGAAGATCGAATTACATGAGTTAGAAACCCATGAATTATTACGTCAATTGAGGAGTGGCGATATTGATGTCGGGATTTTGGTATTGCCACAAGCGCAGGCTGGATTACGCAGTTTGAGCCTATGGCAGGAACAGCTCTGGTTAGGGGTAGGTCATAACCATGAATGGGCACAAAAAACACGAGTGACTAGCACACAACTATCAGGGACTGAGCTGATTTTGTTAAAAGAAGGGCATTGTTTGGCAGATCAGGCCCAGCAACTGTGCCAAATAAAAAGCCAGTCTCAAGCTTTTAGGGGGGCAAGTTTAGAAACCCTAAGATATATGGTCTCAACCGGTCACGGTGCAACCTTAGTGCCCCAGCTTAGTATGGAGGCTTGGCGTAGCCACGGTGACGACAAGATTGTTTATATTCCTATTACAGAACCCCATCAAGCCCGTGAACTGAGTTTTGTAGCGCGTTCAGGCAGCGCCTACTGGCCTTGCGTAGAAGCCTTGCATAGCGCCATGGTTTCGGTATTGCCAGAAGTGTCAAAAGACACTCAAATTGTGCCCCTAGTACTATAAGCGAAGATATAAAAGGGGAAAGCGCTTGCCATTACCATCATGCCAGCAGGATCTGCGCTCATTACTAACACGTTAATAGAAGGTGCCAATTTCCAATTAACATCTGGAGAGCTTACATCTTTTGGCTGGCCCACCGCTAGAAACTATAGCAACAGACCCTTCTGATTAGGCAGCCACTTCCCAACCTCAAGCTTCATAGTGCCTAAGCCGAGTGTCTTCAGCCACTTGGCAGCTGAGTCTATCGTACCCCACGTTTTAATGGCACCAGCCTGGGTGGTAACAATCTTCTTATCACCACTTAGAGTCAATATCTCAGCATGCACAACAGAGCCATTAGCTATGATGCTAACCGCTTTAATTGCACCAGCCTCAACAAGGCCTCTGAGCATTTTGTTATTCATCGTCAAAGAGCGGGGTTTGTTCTAGTACAGGATACCCAGCGTCTCGACAATATTGTCGAATCATCATCTCAACCATATTGGCAACGCTCCTGTGCTCTTGGTTAGCGGCATAGCGAACGGCATCCTTAACTAAGGGGTCAACTCGCAGATTCAGTGTCGTGGTCTTTTTAGCTATCATTCGACAAGTATTGTACAAATGCGTTACATTTGCAATATAAGTAATTCAAACAATCAAGGATCGATTCATGTCTATGCCATCTTATTCCATACTCTGTACCCGATGTGACTACGAGTCGTCGGGTAGGGCGATTTGGGGCCCCTACTACTATAAAGATGATGAAGGGCGATTTAACCTTGAGAGGCAGTTGGGGTGGTGTAATGGCTGCCAAAGGATCGCTGCTATCGAAGACTTTGATGATGTGGCTAAAGCGGCTGGCAAGATCAGGGCTGATTTATATTATATTCACCGTGACACAGACACGGTCTTCGCAAACATCCTCAACTCGTTATTTCCATCACGGCGCAAATGGCTCAAAGATCGAATTGATACTGTTAACAAAAACGCCAAGTACATTCAGTTAGCAGAGAAGAGAGTAGGTCAGGAGAGATGTTTGACGTGTGGTAGCCATGTTGTGCAGCCGTACAAGCCGATTAGGGAAGGTGGTGGTTTTAAAGAAACTGGAGACTTTATGCTTCATGGGCAACATGGTACTGATGTTGAGCATCCAGGTTGTGGGGGCATGTTCTACGAGAAGGCTGATGACATGCGCTTGCATGGTAAGTTTGATTCAAAGTTCTATACGACAGACGGGGTTTTTATTGAGTCTTATTTCGAGCGTTAGTGGAATGAGTTAGGTTATCGTTTCTGGTAATAAAGTAGACCAGCGAGGTTCTGGAGAACCCCGTAGTCTGGCAGTACTATACACTTACCTAATCTAGGAATTCTTCTGAATTATTGTGGCAGAGCATGAGAATCCTTATTTATGGTGTTCATGTTTCTAATTAACGGGGAGTTTTGGTTGTGTACTGTATTTTTGGTTAGAAGAAGTTGTGGGCAAGAGACACAAGTGTAGCCGGATAGGAGCTTCATTGAGTCTTGTTATGAGTAGACACGATAATAAAATATGACTAACTCGCTGTATGTACATGTGAGGATGATGTGTGTTCATTTGGGGTTTACCCTAGTTGAGCTGTTCACGGGATATTGAAAAGAGTTCGCTAAGAGTTGTTTTTTCATGAACACTGATATAGTATCTATATCTCTAAGACCCTATATGAACACTTAAGGAGAAAAGAATGACAATACATCAACGTTACGGCTATGCACGAGTGAGTAGTCATGACCAGCACACCACCATACAAGTCGAAGCACTCAAGGCTGCAGGGTGTCATCGTGTGTGGGAAGAGAAGGTGTCAGGTACTAGCAGGGTGTCTAGGGCGGAGCTTGAGAGCGTCCTGAGCTATCTTAGAGAAGGGGATACTTTGGTGGTGACGAGGATAGACAGGCTCGCAAGGAGCGTCAAGGACTTGCAGGACATCATTCATGACCTCAAGGGCCGTGGTGTCCATCTACAAGCTACTGAGCAGCCTATAGATACGTCTACAGCGGCAGGTAAGGCCTTCTTAGACATGCTCAGCGTCTTTGCGGAGTTCGAGACTAACCTGCGCAAAGAACGTCAGCTAGACGGTATAGCGATGGCTAAGGCCGCTGGTAAATACAAGGGTAAGGCTCCATTGAAGCAGGAACTAAAAAACCAAGTCATTAACCTATTTAAGTCTGGTACCAAGCAGGTGGATATTATCAATCAACTAGGTGTAGGTAGAACATCAGTGCATTCAATTCTAAAGACAGCAGGGCTGAAGTAGATGGTAAAAAGAGTTCTAGATTAGATAGTAAATAGCTTCTTCTGCAGAGGCTTTAAATAACTCTATGAATGACTGCTGATACGCACCCATTTTTCTAGACACCCGCTTGGTTCCTAAAATAGTTATTTTCAAACTCCATGGGTGACAAGTCACCGTTATTTCCATGGCGTCGTGTTGGATTGTAAAACAGTTCAATATAATTG
>Ga0308019_10002098_pt1 | contig 11592 bp, 10 predicted proteins | sample Neamet284_FD_203135 | JGI IMG/M metagenome (GOLD analysis project Ga0308019, IMG submission 203135) | Marine microbial communities from water near the shore, Antarctic Ocean - #284 | ecosystem: Environmental > Aquatic > Marine > Unclassified | place: Southern Ocean | collected 2014-10-01
TTCCAAAAACAATTATTCGTGCATCAAAAGATCTAAAAATTCCTCTTTATGGAGATGGTAATCAAATTAGAAGTTGGATATATGTTCTTGATCATGTTGCAGCAATTGATGCTTTAATTTCTAAAGGAAAATATGGTGAAATTTATAATATTACTGCATGGAATGAAATTTCAAATAGAGATATAGTTGAAAAAATTTTAAAAATTATGAATAAACCTTCTGATCTTATTGAATTTGTACCTGATAGACCAGGTCATGATAAGCATTATTCTATTAATTCATCAAAAATAAAAAATGAAGTTAATTGGAGTCCAAAATTTAATTTTGATGATGCATTAAAACAAACTGTGAATTGGTATTTATCAAATAAGCAATGGTGGGAACCATTAATTGACGAAAAAACACTTCATCCACAACCTTGGACATTAAATTGGACTAATTAGAGTCTTCTATTAAAATAATCAAGATGAATTTAATTATAGATAAAAATATATCAAATAAATGAAAGGAATTATTCTACATGGTGGTCATGGGACTAGATTACGACCTCTAACTCATACTGGTCCTAAACAGCTTCTTCCTATTGCAAATAAGCCCATGTCTGAATATTGTTTAGAGTCTTTACGGGATGCAGGAATTACAGATATTGCAATAATAATTGGTGGAATTGGTTCAAATAAAGTTGAAGAATATTACGGTGATGGTAAAGATTTTGGTGTTAAGTTATCTTACATCCAACAGGATTCCCCAAAAGGAATAGCCCATGCAGTAAGACTGTGTAAAAATTTTGTTGGAAAAGAAAAGTTTGTTGTTTTCTTAGGTGATAATATAATTAAAAAAAGTATTAATGGATATGCTGATGATTTTCTTAATTCAGATGCCGCTGCATCTATTTTACTATGTCAAGTAGATAATCCATCTCAATTTGGAATTGCAGAAATAGAAAATGGAAAAATAATTAAATTAACTGAAAAACCTAAACTTCCTAAAACAAATTTAGCCGTAACTGGAATTTATTTTTTAACTCCATTAATTTTTGATTTTATTGATGATCTTAAACCTTCATGGCGAAATGAATTTGAAATTGTTGATGCACTTCAAATGTTATTAGATAATGATAAAAAAATACAATATTATATAATTACTGATTTTTGGAAAGATACTGGAACTCCTGAAGATATTCTTCAAGCAAATAAAATAATTCTTGAAAATAAAAAACCATATTTTTATGGAACCAAAGATGATGATGTTATAATTGAAGGAAATGTTATGATTGGGGAGGGAACGATAATTAAAAATAAATCAAAAATAATTGGACCCGTAATTATTGGAAAAAATTGTATTATTTCTGATGAATCCTTTGTAGGTCCTAATACTAGTCTTGCTGATAATGTAAATATTTCACACTGTACTGTAAAAAACTCAATTATTATGCCTAATTGTATCATTAATTGTGATGTAAAGATAAAAAATAGTATTATTTCTTCAAACTCTAAAATTTTTAAAAAAGACTCTACTAGTGAAGAAAGAGTTTTCTTACTTGGGGAGGGAACAAAAATTATTTTATAGATGATTTTTAAAATAATATTATTTTTAAATACATACTTGATTTATGTTGATATTTAATTTAATCAATTAACCCATAAATTATAAATCCCAATTTGATGAATGTGCTGGTTTGATTTCTTGTATGTTAGAACCAATTTCAACAACTGGTTTATCTTCATAAATTTTATTTGAAGGTACTTTGTACTTTCTGGCACGTCTACCCCAAAAAACTGCTTGACATCCCCAAAGCACTTTGTCTTTTTCGGTAACTGGATTTTTAAAATAATACTGTTTATCAATCTGTTCTACTTCGTCTTTATTATTTCCAAAAAATTCTTTCCAATCTACTACGAATTTTTCAACTTTTATTTCCTCGAGATGACTTCTAGAAGTTAACAAAAATCCTTGGAATTTAACTAGATCTTTTAATACATTTCTTTCAGTCTCAAAATTACATTTATTCTCTAAAAATTCTAAAAATTTTATTGACTCTTTTTCAAATATTTCTATATCTGGAACTAAACGTAACCAACTTGCTTCGTCAATAGGCCAATTAATGTCCCCAAATTCTGGTTCTACATGATCCCAACCTTTTCCAGAAAGCCCATTATTCAAATGATCCATAACTATTTCTACTTCTTTTGAAAAAATTGATTTTTCTGACTTACAATATTCAAAAAATATTTCATAAAATGACATGAATGATAAATTATGAATTTGATTATAGTAATTTGAAAAATATTCAAAAATACCCAAATTCTGAAAAGTAGAAAATGCCCATGCATACAGTGTCATTTGTTTTAATTCTTCAAATGTATATGATGAAGTTTCATAAACTATTTCTTCATATTCAATAATTTTTTGTTTTTTTACATATTCCATGGATACATGTCGTAATTTAACTGGGGAACGTATTGTTTTAATTTTAAATTTTTCTCTATACTCTGGTATATTCATTGGTGCATTTGGTAAAACACTACAATTACCCCACAATAAAGTTCCTACTTTAGTTTGAGCAACAGTCTCTAATCCTTTTTTGAAACTTTGAAGAGTTTCACCTGGTAATCCTATGATGATTTCGGTGTATGTGGGTATTCCATTGTCACGAAAAGTTTCAGTTAAATCTGAAAATTTGTCAAATTTGATATTGGCACGTTTAATATTTTTTAGAGTTGTTGGATCTAAAGATTGAACTGACAAAGAAATACCTCCTAGTATGTTCCCGTCTTTTAACTCCATTGCTATTGGTAAAATTTTCTCAGTAGTATTTTTTGCCCATGCTGTTCCAAATTTCTTTGGAAATCCTTTTTCTAATGCTTGTTCTTTTAGCTTTTTAGCAATCATTAAATCTCTATCTTGGAAAATTCCAAAATTTGCATCACAACAATCAATGTATCTCATTTTATTATCTGCAAACCATTCGATTTCTTTGATTAATCTATCATCAACAAATTTTCTTACTTTTGTAAATGTTGCACTTCCCCAATCACAAAAAGTACATTCATACGGACACCCTCTATTAGTTTCCCAAGAACAATCCCAATCTACCCCACAATCTTTGTCTACTAAATCCCAAATTAAATTTGTTAGATATGGTGAAGGGATTTTTGATAAATCATTAATTCGTTCTTGTGGTAATGTTCTTCCATCTTTTGTTGAAATTCCTTTTACATTTGACCAATTTTTATCTTTTAAATAAACTTCAAGAATATTTGCAAGTGTGTATTCTCCTTCACCGTGAGCTATTATGTCAATATATGGATATTTTTCAAAAAATCCAGTTATGTCCTCTGGTATGTGAGGACCGCCAAAAATAATCAAACAGTTTGGATTTATTTTTTTTACTTCTTTTGCTAATAATGTCGTTATTTCCCAATTCCATACGTAGCATGAGCATAGTAGAAAATCTGCATCATGACATTGTTTGATATTTTTTTCTAAATTATCTCTAAAAACAAAAGTTTTTTCAAATTTAAATTTATTCTTTAAATGCTCAATTGAATCAACGTGTGAGTATAATGTTGCTAAACTATAAGGTGCATGGATTTGATTTCCATATTTATAATTATATTGTGAAGAATAGATTTTGTACATTATTGATATCAAGTAGAGATAACGATTACTTTAAATAATTTTTCATTTAATGCTGCCTGATATCATCAATATACTATTAATCAAATCCATTCCGGAACAAGATGTTCATGATTTGAAAGCCATTCAAAATATTCTTTTATGCCATTTTCTAATGTAATTTCTGGTTTCCAATCTAGATATTTTTCCATTAATGTAATATCTGCATATCCTCCCAGTGGGTCTCCCTTAGGATATGGTTTGTATTCAATTGGTACTTCATCAATATTTTCAAAAACATATTTTACAATCTCATTGACCGTTGTAGGTCTCCCTGTTCCTGAATTAAGGAATTTTCCATTTGTTATGTCCTTATCTATAGAACGTACAACTGATTCTGCAATATCTGAAACATGAGTGAAATCCCGAATTTGATTCCCATCCCCAAAAACAGTTATTGGTTTTCCTTTTTTTGCTAACATGGCAAATATTGCAACTGCCCAACTATGACTTCCTTTTTTAGGAGTTTGAGGTGAACCATAAACACTAAAGAATCGAATTGATGTTGTTGGTAGTCCATAAAGTTCATTGTACAATCTAGTTTGCTGTTCTCCCCAATATTTTGAAAGCCCATAATTAGAAACTGGAAAACATGCATCACTTTCTTTAAATATTTGACCTTTAGGTTCTCCATAAACTGATGCTGATGAAATAAAAACAAATTTTTGAATTTCTTCTTTTTTACAAATTTCTAAGATATTTTGAGTAGATCTAATGTTTATTTCAAATTCATCATGTGGATTTCTAATACATGCGCCTACATCAGCTAATGCAGCAGCATGAATTACAATATCATTATTCTTAATCAATTTTGAAATTAATTCAGTATTACTAATATCGCCTTTTACAAATTCTACACTTTCCATATTTCCAACTCCGTATTCATGTAAGTAATCAAATGGATAAGCTGAAAGATTATCTATAACCGTAATTTTTGCTCCTCGTTGATCTAATTTTTTAACTATGTTACTACCAACACATCCTGCACCACCTGTTACAAGAATTGATTTATTTTTTATGTTCATATCTTATATTCCTAATTATAACAAATGTCTCACACAACTTCCCACCTATAGAATTTCCTCTGTATTTAGCAACTGTTTTTAAAGATTCAATAGATCTTGGATGATTTCCTGATCTAACTTCATCTTTATAGCAATTATATGCATCAATCTTCTTTTTTAGATCTTGTTCTCTAATAACATTAAATTCTGTTGGATTGAAACTCTCATTTAATCTTCCTGACCAGTTTGTAGATGATGGTATTTCATAACACAAAATTTTTTCTACTCCTTCCCAACTTCTCTTTGTTTTAATTCCCCTAATTTGATGTGGTCTGCAAGCAACCATTGTAGAATCAAAAACAAATCTATGATCTTGATGTGTATCTCCATAAAAATGGGTATATACAATCTTAGGTTCAATTTTTACAATAATATCTGCTAATTTAGAATTAATTTCTAATTTTGATTCTAAATCAAATTGTCCCGATTTACAACCTAGCCAAAATAAATTCTCTTTTTTAATACCAAAAATTTTAAGTGATTCGTAAGCTTGCTCTTTTAATTTTGGTTGAATTGGTTTATGGCCGACAGAAAATAATACTATTGATACTTCATCTCCATTTTGAATATGTTTAGCAATAGTTCCACCTACACCTATTACTTCATCATCTGGATGTGCACCAATAACTAGAACATTCACAAAGTTAATTTCAAAAATTGACTTTAATAATACTATCTCATAATATCTCGTTTATTTGCATCATATGGAGACAGTTACAGAAAATTTAAAATTTGTTTTAATTTATCAATTTGATCACATGTTTGACACAGATGATCATCAAATCCAAATGAACCTTTAATCATTAATGATTTTAAATTAAGATTCTCTGCAGGAATTATGTCCGACGCTAAATTTCCTATTACAATCACATTTTTTTTATTAAATTTAAATTCTGATATAATTTGTTTATAAAATTCACTTTTTATTTCAATTCTATTTTTCTCTTTACTGTATTTATTTATAGATGAATCACTTGTAACAATTTTTTGAAAATAATGATTTATTCCAAAATATTTTAACACATTTTGAAAATTTTTGTTATTAGATTGAATTGAATTAAGTGTAAGAATATGATTTTCATTACTTAATTTTGAGAGAATTTTAATTGTACATAATTTTAATTTAACATATTTTGTATATGATTCATAACTGTCTAGAAATTTTAAACGTTCGTTAACACATTTTTCAAAAAGAAGTTTATTATTAGAATTAATCAATTTTTGGATTATGACATTAGACAGTAATCCTAATTTTCTCCATTTAATTATTTTTTGCTTTTTAATTTCAACTAAATTAAATTTTTTAATTATGTGTAAAAATGAATATGCGTCTCTCTCTGTATTATCTGTTAAAGTATCATCAAAATCAAAAATTAATAGTTTTTGATTATTCATATTTTAAAAAATATTTTAAATAAATTAAACCTTGAGTATATTTTAAATAATTATACTCAAAAATTCCTAGAATCTAGTTTATGTTGATTTTTAGATAAAAAGTTACCTATATCTATCAATGAGAATAATTTTAAATAAAAATTTTAGGAATAATTAAAATTCTTTGAATATTTATATAAATTAAAATTATTTGTAGAAATAAAAATACTTCCTAAAATAATTTAAGCATTAATTCAAATAATATATGGGTAAAATAATAATATTATAAATTGGCAACTAATAATTTCAAGATCAATGTTTTGCTTACTGCTGCAGGAGGAAGACATACGCTTGGTGTTATTGATTGTTTAAAAAATAATTATGAGAAAAGAAAAATAAGAATAATTTGTACAGACGCAGTTGATCAACCCCTGTTGAAATTTAAGTCAGATGGATTTTATATTGTTCCAAAAGGTAATTCTAAAAAATTTATTAATTCAATAGAAAAAATTTGTAAGATTGAAAAAATTGATGTAATTATACCTGGAAATGGTGATGAAATTTTATCAATTTCAAATAATATTGAATTATTTAATTCAAAAAATATTTCAACTACTATATCTAATTTAGAATCTATAAAAATTACAATGGATAAAGAAAAAACTTATTCTGAATTAATGAAATCAAAAATAAATATCCCTAAATTTTTTAAAGTTAATGATTATAGTGAATTCTTATCTTCTGCTAAAAAATTAGGATATCCAAAAAATGATATTTGTTTCAAACCATCTAAATATTCTCAAAGTGGAGGTTCTAAAGGATTTAGGATCTTAAGAAAAATAAATACATCAAGGAAAATAATTCTTGAGTATAAACCTGATTCAATTGAAATTGATTTTGAAACTGTAAAAAATATGTTCAAGACTGGCAAAAAATTAGAACTTTTAATTATGGAATATCTTCCTGGTGATGAATTTAGTACATATGTTTTTGCAGATAAAGGTAAGATGTTATACTGTATTCCAAACATTAGACAAAAACTTTCCCAACATTATTCTTTTGAAGCAAAAACAGTAAAAAATAAACAAATAGAAAAAATGTGTAAAATAATTGTTAAAAAATTAAAATTAGATTATAATGCTAATATTCAATTTAAAAGATCAAAAACTGGAAAGTTAAAATTAATTGAAATTAACCCTAGAATGGGGGGGACGATTGTATTACCTGCAATTTCAGGAGTAAATCTTCCGTATTTTACTGTGAAACAATCTCTTGGTGAAAAAATTCCTTTAAAAAAACAGATCAAAGAAACTAAGATGATTCGTTATTGGAAAGAACTCTATGTTCAGGACACAACATCTTTTGAAATTAATGATAAATTACTAATTTAGATTTAAACAAGTATCAAATTTTTACAATAAATTTTTCATAAGATCTACTAATGATTTAACAGCTTTTTTATTTGTAAATTTTTTTAATGTATATTCTCTTCCTGCATCTGCAATTTTTTTCCATTTAGTATTTTGTGGATCTGATAAATATTTTTCAAATTTTTCGATATAGTTATTTTCATTAATTGATATTATTGTTTTTTCATCTTCATATCCTAAAAATTCACCTTTATTTTTTTTTGTAATTTCCATAAAAGTGAGACATCCTGAAGCTTGAATCTCCAAGTATTTTACCAATGGATTGTATGTGGAAGCTGCAATTGCAGCACAATATTTTTGTAATAAAAGTGGGTATCTATCTCCAACATAATCATGTTGAAGTGTATTTGTGTAATCAACATATGATAAATTATTACATTTGGTTCTAAGTTTGTAACATTCTAAACTATTCCATTTAGGATTTCGAATTTGATTTATAATCCTAGAAGATATCTTCATACTTCCTACATTCCCCGAATTTAGAATTTTATTTGATATTCTTTTTTCATACGGCATTAATTTTTCATATAACCTTGGTTCTAGACCAAAAATTATTGTTTTATACTTAAAATTTGATGGATATTGTTCATGAAAAAAATCTTCATGAAAGAAATGAAAATAATAATTAATTTTCCATTTTTCATGAAATTTAATACATTTTTTAGCTCCTGCAAGATCTCCACCTTTAGCAATAACTGGTATGTCTAATTCTTGAATACCTTTAATTTCTGAAGGCATTCCATAGTCGCTATTTTCCCAAAGTAATATGATGTCAAATTTATCTTTTAATATCGATGCATCAAAAATTTCTTTTGTTGGAAAATCTTTTATTTCAATTTCTTCATTTTGTCTAAGTGCTTTCATGAAAAAATTATAATATGAATTATCATAGTGTTTTCCAGATAAATATACATTATTTTCATGATAAATAAACGCAATTCTGATTTGTTTCATTTTAATTTTTTAATATTGACTAGGAATATAATTATAATGCAAACACTTGTTTTTAATAAGAATTTATGATAAATGATCTTGTTTTTTTAAAAATGAGTTATTAGCACGATAATTATTCATTAAATAGATTTGAGACTAGAATTTAAAAAACAAATTGAAGATAAACGTGGAAAAATCTTATTTTTAAAATATGGTGATAAAAATATTAATTTAATTGAAATTAAACAGAATTTTGCACGGGGTGGACATTTTCATAAGACTAGTACAAATCATTTTTTAATTTCTGGAAAAATTGAATATCATGAAGAAAATATTAAAACTGGAATGGAAAAAATATCTATAATTGAATCCCCTTGCATAATCAATACTGCGTCACATGTAGCTCATTTACTAATTGCAAAAGAATATTCATTATTTTTTGAAGTTTTTGAAAATTATGAAGATACAGTTTATACTAAATATAGAAAAATTGTTGAAGATCTAATTGGATGATGATTTATTTTTATATTATACCTTAATGATCAATTTTTTTAATTATTCTTCCTGGATTTCCAACTACCACACAATAATCTGGTACATCACTTGTCACTACACTGCCAACTGATATTACACTATTTTTTCCAATAGTAACTCCAGCTGTAATTATTGATCCTGGAAATAATACGGCTCCATCTTTTATTTTTACTTCTGCAACTTTTCTGGGAAATACCCCATTTTTTAAAAATAAATTTGCAGCGGGATTATTATGTGCAAAAACCATTACGTTAGAACCAAAAGTTACATTATCTCCAATATCGATTAACTGTGGATAAATCAAATCTAATTGAACATATGCTGAAAAATGACAATTTTTTCCTATCTTAACTCCTCTTGATCGTTGAATTTTTGCTGTAGTTTCTGAATGTGGACAAGAATATGACAAAGAGTGTAATATCCATGAACGAATAAATTTCATTTTTAATTTAAAATTTCCAAAATATCCCTTATATCCATAAAATTCCATCAATTCTCTTTCATTTACTGAAATAGGATCTTCATCTTTCATATGTTAATCATAATTTACCTTAATTTTAAATCTAAACTTTACGCACTAAGCGTCTCTTAATTTAATCATAAGTAACAAATAGTAAAAATTGAATTATTCTTTCATGCCTGAAGAAGAAAAAATTTCTTACTATTTAAAAAAATCTAAGACACTTAAAAATAATTTTGAAAAAAAAATACGTATATCAATTTTGAGTAGTTTTACATTAAATGGAATTGAAGAGATTTTTCAAGTTAAATGTGATGAAAAAAATATTTCATGTAATGCTTGTTTAGGTGGTTATAATCAATATAATCAAGAACTTTTAGATCCAAAAAGTCAACTTTATCAATTTCATCCAAATCTTACATTTTTAATTTTAGATACTAGGAGTATTTTAGAGGATTTATGGTATTTTCCATATTCAATTGATGAAAAACAACGACAAAATTTTATTGAAAAAAAATTTAAAGAAATTCAAAATTTAATTATAATTTTTCTTAAAAATTCTAATTCAAAATTAATTATTTCTAATTTTTTTATTCCTACAAATTCTAATTATGGAATTTTTGAGACAAAATCTAATTTTGGTTTACAAAAAATGATTAACACATTAAATAATAATTTACAAGATTATATTCAGAGTTTAGATTCTGTTTATTTGTTTGATATGAATGGATTCATATCTAGACATGGAGAAAATAATGTTTTTGATCCTAAACAATTTCTTTTTGGAGACATTAAAATTTCACTTGATTTCATTCCATATCTTGTTAATGATTTAATGGGATATGTAATTGCAACTTTAGGTATGTCAAAAAGATGTATTGTTTTAGATCTTGATAATACCTTATGGGGAGGTATTATAGGTGAAGATGAATTTGATGGAATAAAACTTGGTTCTGATCCATCTGGAAGATCTTTTGTTGAATTTCAGAAATATTTGTTAGGATTGCATAATAGAGGAATTTTACTTGCTATTAACAGTAAAAATAATTTTGATGATGCAATTAAAGTAATTGAAGAACACCCTGACATGATTCTTAAAAAAGAACATTTTGCTTCTATCAAAATTAATTGGAATGATAAAGTCTCAAACATTAAAGAAATTTCAGATGAATTAAATTTTGGTCTTGAAAATTTTGTCTTTTTTGATGATGATCCATTAAATAGAGAATTTATGAAATCCAGCCTACCTCAAGTTCTTACTGTTGATTTACCTGCTGACCCTTCAAAATATGTTAGAACTATACAAGAAATGAATGAATTTAATTTGTTGAAAATCACTGATGAAGACAATCAAAGAGGTGTAATGTATTCGCAACAAAGAGATAGAAAAACTCTTGAAAAATCATCAGATAATCTTGAAGATTTTCTTAAAAATATGGCGTTAAAAATTACAATAAAAAAAGCTGATAGTTTTACTATTCCTAGAATTTCTCAATTAATTCTTAAAACTAATCAATTTAATTTAACTACAAAGAGATATTCATTGGAAGAAATTAAAAAAATGGTTCAGACTGATAATTTCTTAATAGGATGTGTACAAGTTGAAGATAAATTTGGGGATAATGGAATTACTGCAGCCTTTATTGTTGAAAAAAATGGAACAAAAGAATGGATTCTTGATACTTTTCTTTTAAGTTGTAGAGTTATGGGTAGACAAATTGAAAAAAGTATTTTAGGTTATATAATAAAAATTGCTAAACAAAATAATGTGGATAAAATAATTGCAAATTTTATTCCAACAAAAAAGAATCAACCTATTGAAAATTTTCTACCTAATTGTGGATTTAAAAAAGAGAAAAATTTTTGGTCAATTTCTCTCAATGATTCATTTATGGTACCTGATTTTATTAAAATTGAGGAAAAATAATGTCTAAAAAACTATATGGGATTATTGCAAAAGTAATGGATATTCCAATTGATGAAATAACTGATCATTCTAGTCCTGAAACAATTCCTAGTTGGGATTCTTTTAATTCATATATTTTGTTAGATGAATTAGAATCTGAATTTAAAACTGAATTTACAATTGATGAAGTAACTGAAACAAAAAATGTATCTG